>Ga0207968_100531_pt1 | contig 13973 bp, 13 predicted proteins | sample LakWasMet21_HOW5_2_FD_183867 | JGI IMG/M metagenome (GOLD analysis project Ga0207968, IMG submission 183867) | Freshwater sediment methanotrophic microbial communities from Lake Washington under simulated oxygen tension - Sediment Metagenome... | ecosystem: Environmental > Aquatic > Freshwater >...
AAACACAAATCGAAGAAGCAACTAGCGACTACGACCGTGAAAAACTACAAGAGCGCGTAGCTAAATTAGCTGGCGGTGTTGCAGTGATCAAGGTTGGCGCTACAACTGAAATCGAAATGAAAGAGAAAAAAGCACGCGTTGAAGATGCACTACACGCAACACGCGCAGCAGTTGAAGAAGGTATCGTAGCTGGTGGTGGCGTAGCGTTGATTCGTGCACGTGACGCTATCGCTAAAGTTAAAGGTGACAACCTTGACCAAGAAGCTGGTATCAAAATCGTATTGCGCGCAGTTGAAGAGCCATTACGCCAAATCACTCAAAACGCTGGTGTTGAACCATCAGTAGTTGTGAACAACGTTGCAGCAGGTACAGGTAACTACGGTTACAACGCTGCTAACGAAACCTACGGCGACATGGTTGAAATGGGCGTGCTAGACCCAACTAAAGTAACCCGTTCAGCATTGCAAAACGCTGCTTCAGTAGCTGGCTTAATGCTAACAACTGACTGTATGGTTGCTGAACTACCTAAAGATGACGCTCCAGCAATGGGTGGGGATATGGGTGGTATGGGCGGCATGGGCGGTATGATGTAATTTCACTCTTCACTTCTTTGGTGATGCGTTGTTGGTTTCACCGTTTGCGCCTAGTCGTACTAAACGTACTGCCTTCGTTGCAAACGGCTCACCGCCTAGCCTAACCTTCGAATTGAAGCTGGAATGCAGAGTTAGTCCAACTGCAAGATAAATAAAAAAGCCTCGCTATTGCGAGGCTTTTTTGTGACTGATGATTTGGAAAAAACTGTGCACCAAAAAAAATTAGGACTCGAGACTCCTTGGCTCTCAAGACCAAAACTCAACCTAGTATTATTTAAATTCAATAACTTATCAGCCACACACGTTAATAACAGTTATATAAATACCAACTAAATTCAAATATGGTACATTTGTTACTACAGTAGTTAAATAAGGTATTTTTATATTATTGATTAATAAATCAAATGCTTTCTGCGACATGCTCTTAATATAGCTAAATTTAATCCACTAGTATTACGCAAATAAAAATGCTCGATTGACATACAAACAAAAGAATACTATAGTATTAAAATTAATAGATCAGGCGAAACTAATGTTTTATTATTACGGCAGAAAAAAACAAATTGCCAAACATTATCCAGCACCAAATTACAATACCATTATTGAGCCGTTTGCAGGTTCGGCCGCCTATTCTTTTCATGATGACAACTGGAGAAAGCAAGTAATCCTAATTGAAAAAGATATAAAAGTTGCTGCAATTTGGGATTGGCTAATCAATGAAGCAACCCCAGCAACAATTAAAAATATGCCTGATCTAAAATCTGGGGAAAAAAGCTCTGAATTTCTTCATATTATTCATGCAGCCACAAAAATGGCTTTCAAATATAAGACAATAAAAGTTACACCTGTTTTAGCAAGAAATTGGGAGATTAGTAAACGGGTAATGGCTGAGAATTTACATAAGGTTAAGCACTGGCAGATTATGTGCGGAAATTACACAGATGCTCCTAACATTGAGGCTACTTGGTTTATTGACCCACCATATCAGTCAGACCCTGGTATGGGCTATGCACACAGCAGCGCTCAAATTGATTATGAAAAGTTGGCAGAGTGGTGCATTGAGCGTTCAGGAGAAATTATTTGCTGCGAGGGTGAGCACGGTGCTTACTTGCCGTTCGAAAATCTCTTAGACCTGAAAGGTGTTGCTGGTAAGGTAAGTAAAGAGAAGATTTTTTATAAATCAAATTACGAAGTTCGGCAGCTTCGATTAATTGCCTAGTTTTTTACTGTTTAATTTCAAACTTTAAAAAGCGCGTATAAGTAGAGATATATTTAGCCTCGTCAATAATCACTACCCAGCCATTACCCATCTTGGCTTTCCCACTAGTCCCCATGCCTGTAACTTTTGTGTTTCTCCCAGTTGTTCCACTTATCGCACCCCAGTCATCTTCGCATAGCTCATTACTATAAAATGACCCTGTAATCGCTGGAAAATTGAAGGCTTGTTCGTCCTCAACAAAATCCCATATTAAACCAAGTAGTTCTGATACTTCCCTATGATGAGCCTGCCAAGTAATTCCAGTAAGATTTTGAATTCTAGTTTGACCAGCCCTTAAGTTAGCACCAGTTGTAATGTTGCCAACTGTACATTTAATCTCCAGTCCATTAGGGTAGTTCCTTAATTGCTCCTCGCTACAGTCTTTAGCCTCTTTTGGCACTAAGTCTGGGTGTCCCTTTTCAATCGGATTGACTATTGCGTTAACATATAAAGTTAGACTATCACAAAATATCGCGCCAATCATCGCACTAGTCGTTTTGTAATCAATACTTTTATACAATGTTGAAGGAAGATCCGCCAAAATTTTATTTGTATGCTCTATAGTGCTGCATATTGCATCTCCAGTGACTGTGAAGCCGCAATCAATGACGAAATTTTTATTGGTTTTATATTTCATCATACTTATTTTCTATTTCCTTGATTAAATCGCTTGGCTTGATCTGTAATGCATGGGCAATTTTGAACAATATGGCAAGAGTGGGCATTTTCAACCCCCTCTCAATTTGGCTAACATATGTACGATGAATGTCAGCTAAGTCTGCAAGATTTTCTTGTGATATTTGTGATAAGTGTCGATACTTTATCAGCGCTTGTGCGATTGATTGGTTTAAGGTGGTCATCACACAATAATCTCAATATGCACACCTGCAGTCTACAGACCATAGTATTCGTTATACTAGTAGCCAACTTGGCAATGATAGCTTGTTAAGTTAATCATATGCTTAGCTCTCTATTGCGATAAGGAAAAAGAAGTCGTCGCAAGGGCATTTTGTTTTATTCATCATTCTCCGTCATAATTACGGTTTATGCTGCTTGCCTCACTCGCATTAAAAGCATCCCTCTCAAACAACGAAAGAACACAATGACCATTGCATTAGAAACCTTAACCCAACGCTTAAGTTATATCGTGGGTGAAAACATGGCGCATCAGCTTAAGAATGATGGCTTAGCATTAGACGCAGACGTAGTTGCACTGGCAGTTAAAGATGTAATGGCGGACACCCCATCACGTTTAACTGATGCAGAAAAACGCAGCACAGTTGAACAAGTGCAAAAAGAGAGCCAAGAAAAGCAAATAGCGGCACAAGCTGAACAGTCTGCAAAAAACCAGGCTGAAGGCGCGGCTTATTTGGCTGAAAATGCTAAAAAAGAAGGCGTGATCACTACAGATAGTGGCCTGCAATATAAATCATTGGTGGCTGGCGATGGTGAAAAACCAAGCAAAAGCAATAAAGTAAGAGTGCATTACAGAGGCACTTTGATTGATGGTACGGTGTTTGATAGCTCTTACGACCGTGGCGAGCCTATCGTTTTCCCGGTAACTGGCGTGATTGCTGGTTGGGTTGAAGGTTTGCAGTTAATGAATGTGGGCAGTAAATTTGAATTAACTATTCCATCAAACTTAGCTTATGGCGCAAACGGCAGCGGCCCAGTGATTGGCCCAGATGCAGTGCTGGTTTTTGAAGTTGAGTTATTAGCGATTGAATAATAGCTAGCATGACTGGGGTAGGTAACTTAGCTTATCTACCCTGTTACACCCTATCTCGTATTGTCAGGCACTAGCACTCATTACCTGTTCCAATCTTTTATTAAGTCCCTCCATGCAATTACATTACCAAACCTTAGGCGATCAAACCTCAGGCAAAAGCCCACTCGTTTTACTGCACGGCTTGTTTGGCTCTGGCGATAACTGGGGCACGGTTGCCAAGCATTTTTCGCAGCACTACCAGGTGATTAGTGTAGATTTACGCAATCATGGTAGATCACCGCATAGAGACTCGCAAACCTATACCGAGATGGCAATTGACCTGCTGGAGTTATGCGATACACTTGGCTTAGACCGCATCCATTTAGTTGGGCATTCGCTAGGCGGTAAAGTGGCGATGCAGTTTGCGACACAATACCCTGATAAGCTAGAGAAATTGATCGTGGTGGACATGGCAATACGCACTTATCCCGATGCTTACACGCATATTATTGATGCGATGATGGCTGTTGACCTCAGCACCATGCAAAGCCGCGGTGATGTAGATAAAGCATTGATTAGCAAGATTCCCCACGCGATGGTGCGTCAATTTTTACTGATGAATTTAATCAAGCCAGACTTAAATCACACAGAAAGTGATTTAAATAAAACAGGTCTTGCGTGGCGCATCAACCTAGCCGCGCTCAGAGCTAATTACCCTCACCTGATACAAGCCGTGTGTGAACATACGAGCTATGAAAAACCTAGCCTATTTATCCGCGGTGAACGCAGTGATTACGTGCAGGATGCCGATATTGAGCATATTAAAACCCATTTCACCAACGCACAATTTGCCAGCTTAGCAACAAACCATTGGGTACACGCAGAGCAGCCACAAGCATTTATAGAAGTGGTAGCTAATTTTCTTGCAAGTGAAAAATAACATCACGTTAAGCCGCAGTTAGTGAATGCGCATGAAAATATAAAGCTAAAGTAGCTACCAGCGCCTACAGAATGCAAAAATATTGTCGTAACAGATTAAATATAGACTATGCTGATTGCATAATAAGCACCATTATAAAAACATCAGTGCAGCAATATAAAATCAACCAAAAACCAAACACGCGTTGCGTGATAAAACTAAAGAAATAACAATAAAATGAAACGCAACAACATGATTGCATTGATAGTTTGTGGGCTATCAATTACAACGCAAAGCCATGCGACAAACGGCATCAATTTAATTGGCTACGGCGCAGAATCAACCCTGATGGGTGGTGCAGATACTGCTGTAGCACGTGACACCAGTGCATTAAACACCAACCCTGCAGGTCTGGCGCAAATCAAAGGCAAGTTGCTTGATGCTTATGGCTCAATGCTACGCACCACTGATTTATCACACCAAGACGCACGCAATGACCAGCATGCTGACAATCGTTACGTCATGCTTGCCGGTGGCGGTTATGCGCAGCAATTAGAAAACTCCCCCTGTACAGCGGGCATTGGTTTTTTCTCCCAAGGTGGTGCAGGTGCAGTGTTTAAACACATCAATACGCCGTTTGGTACTGATGACGAAATGAGCTCACTATTTGGTATTGCAAAAGTAACGCCGGGCATCGGCTGCCAAGTGACAGACAATCTTGCAATCGGCGGCTCTGTTAGCTTGATTTACGCCAGCATTGAGCAAAAGTTTTTTTACCACACCCCGCCTACCTCTGATTTCGCCGGCTTTAAAAACACAGGCGCAGATACTGTCCGCTTTGGCTTTAAGCTGGGCGCTCAATATAAGTTAAACGAACAGTGGACGCTGGGTGCAAGCTACACAGAGAAAACTGAATTACCACTCACTGGCGGTACGGCTAAATTTAACTATGGCTCAGCTGGCGTTGTTAAATATGACAATCTCAGCATTAAAGGATTTGCGTTACCGCGTGAAGTAGCAATTGGCGCCGCATTTAAGCCCAACCAAGATTTATTACTATCTGCCAAAATCAATTGGCTTAACTGGGCAGATGCTGTTAACGACGTAACCACCACATGGAGTGATACCTCAAGCGCGTTCGCACCCGCCTCAGTCGTGAATGTCAGCCAACAAGATTGGCGCAACCAAATAGTATATGCACTAGGTGCAGCCTACACTTATAACGACAAAACTACTTTATATGCAGGCTACAACTATGGCAAAAATCCGGTGCCAAGAAATAACTCCAATGCTTTGCTCGCTGCGATTTTAGAAGAGCACGTTACGCTAGGCTTTGCCCGTAAGCTAGACGAAACATGGAAACTCACCAGTGGTATTGAGTTCTTACTACCTAAAAAAGTAACTTACGATAGCCCATTGTTTGGCAACAATACTGAAGTACGTAATGAGGGGTTTTTCCTGCATTTCATGCTGAGCAAACAGTGGTAAAGCTTTCTATACGATAAAGATACGTGCCTCGCCTTGCTCGAGGCAATTCAATTCACAAGTTGCATCCAAAACCAAAAGCTCCACCCTGTTGCTACATCGTTATTGGGGGGCGTCAATTTAATAATGAGACAGAAGACATCTGTCTCATCAATGATTGGTAACCCCTCCATTAAACATGGCTTGGTAATTACCGCGCTATTTAGTGCTGATCGGTATCAAGTATTTTTGTGTCAAAACCAAATACATTACCTGCCCATATCCACATCACCAATGCCAACACCCCGAACGGCATATAGCCCATATAACCTAAGAGCGGCATTTCTGAAAATATGTGAATCACATTAACGTAAGGGATATCGTAAACCCAGTAATTAGGATTAGTAATCGGCATTTGCGGATGTGCACTTCCGTAGTTCCAACACTCCCACACAAAGCCATTTAACATGGTAGCTAACGCAACTAGCAGTGCCGAGGTCCAGTTGCCTTTAGCCATATCAGCAAACGGTGTCCAAATATTAAGCTTGATGAGTAGGCCAGAAAACACCATCAATGCACCTATCCACAGCACCCAAAATAAAGGATAAGGCCAAAACACCATAAGGAATAACAATGCATAGCCTGCATACAATAAGACATTACCATTGATAGAAACTTTGGGGCCTTGCGAGTACTTAACTACTAAACTAGGGCAAGTGTTTAACAACATGTACCATTGAAAAATAGCAGGCCAAACAGTGGTGTACGCTAACAAAAATATCACCACCACCGCCTCATGGGACAATGAAGGAATACTCTCAGTTTGCGGGTAATACCAATTGCCTAAAGCAAAATAATTGTAATATTCAAACATACGCCAACCAACTAAAGAAACCAAGGCACTGATGACTAGTGTTTTGGGTTTAGATGTCAACAAAGACTGGCCATTGTTATAACGATAAACAACGCCGTCTAATGTAAAAATAAAGCTCCACCAGAGTGGTGTAAATGCATAGTAAACCAAGCTACCAAATATAGTCACTCGCGCCCACATCAGCCACCAGAAAAACAGCGTAGACGCTAAACCTAGCCAAAACCAAATAGGCAAAGGTAAGGGTTTGTTAGGTGCAGCAGGCTCCACCTTTTTAAATCCAAATAACGTGGGGGAAATATATAGCGCCAGCACAACTAGCTCTACAAAGGCCAGAGCACAGAACACAATTAAATTAAAACCTGGTGCTTCTGCTACAAATTGCGGGGGAAATACACCAAAGCCGGGTGGCAAGTGCGTATCGGGGTAAGCAAACCAGCTCGCGATTAGAGGGGCGATTAAAGCGAGCATGATGGGGATTATTAGTTTTTTCTTCATTTGCAATCTCATTGTTAATAAAAAAGTATCGCTACACTTATCTACAATTTGAATTTACAAATCTGCCAACAAATAATCTGGACGCGTTAATTTCGGCACATCCGCTTAACTGTCATGCTTTTAGTATGTTGAGGTCAAATATTTCATCGCCAACCAAATAAAAAGCTCGTTTGCATGCGTATAAATTCAAACCAAGCAAACAGTATCAGTCAACAAACTTAGAAACAATCACCCATATAGAACAAATAGTTAAGCACAAAACCCACCGACTACTCAACACACGCCCTAGCTCACCACAGCTTTTCTGCCATATTCTGTGATTTGATTCTATCTATCCACCACTTCAAGCCTGCGCCAGCATCACTGCTGCGCCAGGCCATATAGATAGATTCTGGCTGCCGTGGCTCTTCTACCTGTTTTTCTACCAACAAACCTGTTGCAATGGCATCACGTGCCAACGGCTCGGGTAAAAAGCCAAAGCCTAAGCCAGCCAACTGAAACTCATATTTGGTACGCATATTGGCCACCGCCAAGGTTTCTTGGCCAAACAGCAAACCCACCGTGCGTGGCGGCAACTTCCGCACCGAGTCGCTCACCGTAATAGCACGATGCTGATATAACTCAGCCTTACCTAAGGGTTTATTCACACTGGCTAATGGGTGACTAGGTGCAACGGCAAACACAAAATTGATGGTATCAATCACCTCTGCATTATAGCCACCGCCAGATGGCCCCTCGCCTGCAGCCCCTATCAGTAAATCTACACGCCTATCCATCAACGCTTCCCAACTGCCTGATAGTGCCTCTTGTGCAAATCGCAGCCTGGTCAGGTTTGCTACTTTATAAAATTCGGCAATATCCTCAACCAACGCGGTAGGAGAGAAAACTGAATCCATGCCGATGGACAGCTCGGTCTCCCAACCTGACGCGACACGCCGCACTCTATGTTCAAGGTCTTCTGCCGCTTTCAGCAGGTAGCGCCCTTCTTTCAACAGCTCTTTACCCGCGCTGGTTAAACTGACTTTAGGACCTTGGCGCTCGAATACCTGCACCCCTAAATCCTGCTCCAGCTTGCTCACTGTATAGGAGATAGTGGACGGCACTTTATGCAGCTCATTGCCCGCAGCAGCAAAGGATCCGCCACGGTCAATCGCATCAAGAATTAACAAAGAATCTAGGCTTATTCTGAACATTCGATTTTTTCGATGATAGGTTGATAATTTTTCCGTTTTTCATATGCAAATGACAGGTTCATAATGCTTATCACATTAACAGCAAGTCATTTATTAAAAAAACTATGTTTCAAATTATCGCACATAGGGAAATAAATGACGCAACGATTAAACACAAATAGGAGTAATTCATCATGTTACAGGTGCTAAAAAATAGTCAACGCGGTGCAGCTGACCATGGATGGTTGCAATCTAACCACTCGTTCTCATTTGGCCATTACTACAATCCAGAGCAAATGGGGTTTGGCCCTTTGCTAGTGATTAACGAAGACCGCGTACAACCAGCCCGTGGCTTTGGTACACATAGCCATGAAGACATGGAGATTATCAGCTACGTATTGAGTGGCGCGCTAGAGCACAAAGACAGCATGGGCAATGGCTCTGTGATTCGTTACGGTGATGTGCAAAGAATGAGCGCCGGCACTGGCGTGAGCCACAGTGAATTTAACCACTCAAGCACTGAGCGTGTGCACTTTTTACAAATTTGGGTTAACCCTAACGTAACAGGCATTACCCCAAGCTATGAGGAAAAACATTTTGATGCGGCATCAAAAACCGGTCAATTACGTTTGATTGCCTCTCAGGACGGCAACAATGACTCAGTGCTGATTCACCAAGATGCAAGGATTTATGCATCTATCTTGAACGGTGACGCTCCATTAACACAGGAATTAGCTACAGGCAGAACTGGCTATGTGCATTTAATTAGAGGCCAGGTTGAAATTAACGGTATTAAATTGACCACAGGCGATGCCTTAAAAATTCAAGAAGAAGCATCCATTGAATTTGCCAATGCCGTAGATGCAGAACTACTGATGTTCGACCTACCTTACTAACTATTATTTACTTTTAATTACTTTATATATTTTAGGAGCAATACCATGACACAAGAAACAATTTTAATCGTAGGCGCAGCAGGCAATAACGGCGTAGCGGCAATTGAAGCATTAGTGAAAAAAAATGATAGCAATATCAAAGTAGTAGCAGGCGTAAGAAGCGCAAGCAAAGCAGCGCAACTTAAAGAAAAATTCCCAACTATTGAAACCGCTATTTTTGATTTAGATGAACCAGCTACGTTGAAACAAGCGTTTGCAGGGGTGACGAAAGTTTACATCATTCCAGGGAACGTAGAGAACAGAGCACAGCATGCTAAAAATACGGTAGATGCTGCGGTAGCGGCAGGCACAGTGAACCAAATCGTGCTGTTATCAGTAGTAGGCGCGGAGTGGGAGGCGATTCTGTTTGCTAAACAGTTCCGCGAGGCAGAGAAATATTTAGAGGCATCAGGTTTGCCATGGACGCACTTACGCACTATCTGGTTCCAGGATAACTTTTTTGGCTGGGCAGATGGCGTAAAAAGCGGCAAATTATACTTTGGTATCAGAGAAGGCAAACTTGCACCATTAAACGTGCAAGACATTGGCGAGGCAGCTGCGGTAACACTCACAACCGCAGGCCACACCAATAAGGCTTACAACATTACTGGGCCAGAGTTGTTATCAGGTAGCGACATTGCAGCCGTGTTCTCACGCATAACTGGCCGCAGCGTGGACTACGTATCACCAGATGAAGACATGACTTATGCATCATTAACTGGTTCAGGCTGGCCAGAGTGGCAAGCGAAAGGTGTACTTGAACTGTTTGAGGTGTTTGCTTCGAACCAAGCCGCGGTAGTTACTACAGATGGTGAAACTTTACTAGGTCGCCCATTAACCAGATTTGAAGACTTTATTACTGCCAACAAAGCTGCTTTTATTTAAACTGCGTTAACGGCTAAAAAAACACTCCCAAGCAAAGTCTTGGGAGCTTTAATCCAATCAAACACTATACGGAAAAGAGAATTAAGATGATTTTAGAAAGAATCGCCACTTGGAGAAATTCCATTTTCAACATCGGCACTGAGCATGAGGCTAGTACAACAGACTTACAGCAATCTGATTTAGACGCAAAATTTAGGGAAGAGGAGTCATGGTTGGGGATAGGATGACAACCCTAACGCTGGCTTGGCGGCAACACTTTAGCAATACCCATAGCGCAAAGCCAGCTTACATCTATTCAAAACGGTAAGAAGCCATTACCACATCAAACACAGTATCAGTAAAAATACGCTCCCCAACACTATCACCTGCCGCACCCGCCACCACCATTAACGGGATTAAATGATCCTCGCGCGGATGCACCAAGCGCGCAAACGGTGCCTGCTCCCAACCCACCAACGCCTGATTTCGCTGCTGCGGGTTAGGGTTAGCAACTGCTTCATATAAATACTGCTCAAACTGCACCGAAGGCTCAAACGATGCCGGCCGGCCGAAACCACGCATATTATGGTAAGTAAGCCCACTGCCAACAATCAACACGCCTTCTTCTCTTAGCGGGGCAAGCGCTTCACCCAATTTGATGTGCTCAAGCGGATCGTAACTGGATTTCATTGAGAGCATTACCACGGGAATATCAGCATGAGGATACATCAGCATCAGGGGCACAAAAACACCGTGGTCAAAACCGCGCTGCCCATCTTCAAGTACATTCACGCCAGTTAACGCTAATAGCTCGCTAACCCGTTTTGCCAAAGCAGGGCTACCCGATGCAGGGTACTGCACATGATAAGTATGCTCGGGGAAGCCAAAATAGTCATACACCATGGGCGGCTGCTGTGCGCTAGACACCGTAAACTGCGGCTCCTCCCAGTGACCTGTAATCACCAAAATAGCTTTAGGTTTGGCTGGCAAGCTGGCCGGCAGCTTGGCTAGCTCAGCTTCGGTAACAGCAAAGCGTTGACGCATATCTTCAATATATGGCCAAGGCCCGCCGCCATGAGAAATAAACAACACTGGGAGTTTAATGTTTGGCTTCATGACCACTAAGCTACACCTAATCACTTAGGTTTTAAACCACCCAACAATAAATTTACAAATCATTTACGATTTATTTACAATTGGTAAGATTTAAGTTTATACTAACGCTTATAAATTAAGCCTTTGCATAAATAGCAGGCAAAAAAAGACCCCAACCAAGGGGATGAAATCGGGGTCCAAAAAATGCCTCATCGTCTAAGGCTTCCGCTCAGGGAGGATTGGAGCGGAAAGGCAACTTGCGTTACCTGTAGGTTCTGACTAAGCCTTTCTAAAATAAGTTCCACACACTTTTATTTTTTATATAAGCCGAATACAACGCTATGTGCAGCAACCCTGCCATACGCATCAGCACCGCTCGGCACAAGCAATCACCTACGCGCTAAAACAACGCTAGCATGTGCATGCAGCAGATACCCAGAACATACATAAGTTGTCGCCACATATGAAATATTCGCATTAAGTAGTCATGCTAAAATATCGGCTATGAATAGCCAACCGCAAACCACCATGCAAGATCCCCTTTTAGCCGGCCTGAACAATAAGCAGCTAGAGGCTGTCACCTTACCCCAACAATCTGCGCTGATTTTGGCAGGTGCGGGCAGCGGAAAAACACGCGTACTTACCGCACGTATTGCATGGTTAATCCAAACAGAACAAGTTTCCCCTACGGGCTTGCTGGCTGTGACGTTTACCAACAAGGCGGCAAAAGAGATGCTCACCCGCATCACTGCATCATTACCTATCAATACGCGCGGCATGTGGGTTGGCACCTTCCACGGTCTGTGCAACCGCCTATTGCGCGCGCATCACCGCGAGGCAGGGCTACCAGCCAGCTTCCAGATTTTGGATATTGCAGACCAGCTTTCCATGATTAAGCGCTTGATGAAGCTGATGAATGTGGACGATGAGAAATTCCCACCCAAGCAGGTGCAAAACTATATTAACGGCTGTAAAGATGAAGGGCTGCGCGCGCATGCGGTTGATGCCTACGACCCACACTCACAAAAACTGCGTGAGATTTTTGAAGAATACGACAAACAATGCCAGCGTGATGGCGTGGCCGACTTTGCCGAGCTGCTATTACGCTGTTACGAGCTGCTAGAGCGCGATACCAACATCCGCCAGCATTACCAAAGCCGTTTCAGATACATCTTAGTAGATGAGTTTCAAGATACCAACCGCCTGCAATATCAATGGCTAAAATTATTGGCCGGTAAAGACAACTGCATGTTTGCCGTGGGTGATGACGACCAATCTATTTACGGCTTCCGTGGCGCACGCGTTGGCAATATGCGTGACTTTGAAACTGACTTCAACGTACAAAGCGTAGTGAAGCTGGAAGAAAACTACCGCTCACACAGCAACATACTAGATGCCGCCAATGCCATTATTTCACACAATAAAAACCGCCTAGGTAAAAACCTATGGACCAGTGCTGGCGCTGGTGAGCCAGTGCGCGTGTACCAGGCCTACAACGATAATGATGAAGCCCAATTTATTGTAGATGAAATTAAAATGCTGCATGCAGAAGGCACAGAACTGGGCGAAATGGCTATGCTTTACCGCTCCAACGCGCAATCGCGTGTATTAGAGCATGCGCTGTTCTCGGCCAACTTGCCTTATCGCGTATATGGCGGCCTGCGCTTCTTTGAACGTGCCGAGATTAAGCATGCGCTCGCATACATGCGCCTGATTGCCAACGCCAATGACGATACTGCCTTATTGCGCGTGATTAACTTCCCCGCGCGCGGCATCGGCGCACGTAGCTTGGAACAACTGCAAGAAGCGGCACGTGCTCAGAACTGCAGCTTATGGCAAGCTGCCATCAACAAAGTAGGTAATGGCAAGATTGGCGGCAAGGGCATAGATGGTTTTGTCGCCCTGATCAGGCAAATGGTAGACGAAGCTTATGGCATCAGCCTAGCTGAGCTTGCTGAGCTTGCCACCACGCTCTCTGGCCTGAAGGCACATTACCAGAATGAAAAAGAAGGCGAAGACCGCATCGCCAACTTGGAAGAACTAGTCACCGCAGCAGTAGCGTTTACCAATCAAGATTTTGGCAACCACAGCAATGCAGATGGTGAAACCGAGCAAGACCTACTTACACAGTTCTTAAGCCATGCCAGTTTAGAAGCAGGAGAACACCAAGCAGACGTTGGGCGTGAAGCCTTGCAGTTGATGACCGTGCACGCATCTAAAGGCCTGGAATTTAAAGTAGTGTTTATCAGCGGCTTGGAAGAAGGCCTGTGCCCGCATGAGCAGAGCACGTACGAAGCCAATGGCCTAGAAGAAGAACGTCGTTTAATGTACGTGGCTGTAACGCGTGCGCGCCAGCGCCTGTATTTAAGCCACGCGCAAAGTCGCATGCTACATGGGCAGGTACGCTACGGCATCCCATCACGCTTTTTAGATGAAATTCCGGATGAGCTGCTCAAACATTTAAACAGCAAACCAGTGGCGAAGTCAGGTTACGGTAGAGATTACAACGAACTGCCAGCAGTGATGAGCAAGCAGCAAAGCAGCACACAAAAAAGCGCCATGCCGTGGAAAGTAGGCCAGCAAGTGGCACACAATA
>Ga0207968_100532_pt1 | contig 13955 bp, 16 predicted proteins | sample LakWasMet21_HOW5_2_FD_183867 | JGI IMG/M metagenome (GOLD analysis project Ga0207968, IMG submission 183867) | Freshwater sediment methanotrophic microbial communities from Lake Washington under simulated oxygen tension - Sediment Metagenome... | ecosystem: Environmental > Aquatic > Freshwater >...
CTTAGAAACTGGACAAGATTAGTTTAAAATAACGACTTCAAAAGTTTAGGCCCCCTAGCTCATGCTTGGTTAGAGCAGCGGACTCATAATCCGTTGGTGCTGTGTTCGACTCACAGGGGGGCCACCAATAAAATCAAAGGGTTACATGAAAATGTAGCCCTTTATTTTTTGTACTTTGCAAATAAAGTGCAAATTCAGTACAGTCATGATTCTTATCTAATGATAAAAGCAAAAAATGGCTACGATTGTTAAAACTGAATCCGGTACTTGGAAAGCCCTAGTTCGTAAAACTGGTTGGCCAACCACATCAAAAACATTTCGCACGAAACGTGACGCTGAAGATTGGTCAAGGCGCACAGAGGATGAAATGGTACGTGGGCTATTTATTAAGCGTACACCTTCAGAAAAGATGTCTATCAAAGAGGCATTTGAACGGTATGAGAGAGAAGTCATGCCAACTAAAAGTGAGGCCACGCAAGAACGTGAAAAGTCTAGACTTAAACTCTTAAAACAGGAGTTTGGTAAGTATTCCTTAGCCGCGTTAACGTCTGACATAGTGGGCAAGTACAGAGATGCCCGTTTAAGTTATGGTAAAGCTAACAATACAGTTAGGCTTGAGCTGGCCTTGTTAGGGCATTTATATTCCACTGCCATTAAAGAGTGGCATATTGCTCTGCCTACTAATCCGGTTGCTCAGATTAAAAAGCCAAGCCCAGGAAAAGGAAGAAATACTCGATTATCCACGAAAGATCAGGAGCGCTTATTAATCGCGTTGAGAGAGCACTCGAATCCAATGTTGGCATGGATATTTGAGATTGCAATTGAGACGGGTATGAGGCGAAATGAAATTCTTACCCTACGTACTTACCAGGTTGACACAGAGCGAAGGATTGTATCTTTAACCGATACAAAAAATGGTGATGCCAGAACGGTACCCTTGACGAAACCAGCTGTCAAAGTTTTTGTTGAGGCATTAAATTATCCGATGCGGCCTGTAGATTGTGATCTGATCTTCTTTGGGGAGTTAGGCAAGAATAAAAAGAGGTCACCTTACCAGTTTGATAAGATTTGGCGTGAAATCAGAGATAGTATTGGACTTAATCATCTACATTTCCATGACTCGCGGCATGAAGCTGTAAGTCGTTTAGTTGAGGCTGGATTTAGTGATCAAGAGGCCGCAACTGTTAGTGGCCATAAGAGTATGCAAATGCTTAGGCGCTATACTCACCTGAGAGCAGAAGACCTAGTAAAGAAACTAGATGCTATAAAAAAGTTATAGAAATGACCTGTCCAGGTCATCCTCGTAATATGGGATACCATCTTGCAAATTATTGTTAGCGTATGTTAATGTTTAAAACATGAAGGCAAGCATGTTAAATATACTTAAATTAAACCTAATCAATTGCACTAAAAGTGTGATTGAGGCCATTTTTCATCAAAGGTCAATGTATAAGTTTTTATTTATTGTTCTTACACTTTCTTTTGTGGTTTCAGTTGCTGCACTTAGTCCTTCACATGGTTTTATTAATGCTTGGCGGGAGTGCTTTGTTGTCTATGGAGTATTAGTAGCATTCTTGATGATCTTAACAGAACTTAATCATTGGTTTGCTGATCAATTAAACGACTATGCTGTTCGCATGCGAAATCGTTTAATGGAGATAATTGACTATTTACGTCAGCAAATGAGCATTTGGAGACAGTTGGTTTCTTGTTTTATTGCAGTCAATCCACGACCAGAGATTTCCTTTTTTCAACGTTTATCTAGCCTGATTGGCTTAGCAGAACGTCCTATACCTAACGCAACTATAGCGTTCAGATCTTAATCCTTAAATCTTAAATTACTTAGTTTTCCTGGACTCAGGAAAGTGTTTTCACGCGCGTACGCGCACAGATTTAAGGTGTTCCAAATGAATACAACAGAAGAACTATTAGTCCGTCAATACGGTGTATTGATGAGTCTTGAAGCTACGGCTCAACTTTTGAATCGCTCTACGGACGGTTTAAGAGTGTCTCTAACTCGCGATTCTAAAATTGCAGAAAAACTTAACAGTGCCAAAGTGAAGCTTGGTCGCAGGGTGATGTTCAAAGTCACTGCCATTGCCAAGATAATCGACGAATCTTAGCCGGTGGCTGTCATGACGTTTCAAGCAAATAAGAAACCACATGGAGCTGGGTTTGATTTGCGTCCGTTTGCCCAAATCGAGAAAAGAGCACGTGAAGCTATTTCTCGGAAGAAGCTGACGGCGCAATCAAAGTCAGACTTTGATTCTCAGCGTTCGGTAAGGTCAATTTTAAAACAGCTGCCATTGTGGCCAGAAGACCGCCGTGCGATTCCAAATCTTTTTGTGAGATCTGCGCTTTTTAATGCCAGAAATAAAAACATACCTCGTCTTTACCTTAAGGATGCCGAAATTTATGTTGTTGGGGATCATGGCTCGATTACTTACACCGGTGAGGAGTTGCGCCAAGATGACGAGACTGTTTGGCTGCAGCTCATTCAACTGGCAAAAGAGTTGCCACTTGGAAGTTCTGTTGAGTTTACCCCCTATGCGTTTTGTAGGGCGTTGGGGTGGTCCATCTCAGGTAGGGCATATATTCGCCTCAGAGAAGTTCTAACTAGGCTTCAGGCTACCTCTCTAAAGGCCTACTCAAGTCAATTAGACAAGGGCGTTAGCCTGTCCATGTTGCCAAAGTTTGAGTGGTGTGATCATGCTTCTAATACTAGTCTGAAAAAGTACAAGGTAACGGTTGCCGAAGAGTTGTTAGACCTATTTTCGGATAATCGATACACGCGACTGGAATGGGAGCAGAGGCTTTCATTGCCGACTGGTGTTGCTACATGGTTACACGGGTACTTTGCCAGCCACAAGGAAAACTTTCCTATCAAGCTAGAAACTATCAAGCAAGGTAGCGGTATAGAAACTGTGAATATTAAGCACCTAAAGGCAGTCATTGAAGCTGCTTTAAAGCAATTACGAGCAGCTGGGTTTATCAACTCATACACTCTTGCAGAAGGGAGGATTCATGTTTCTAGGGCATGAAAATACCTATTGTGTTTTGGGCGGCAAAGTTATTAACACTATTGTGTTTTGGGCGACCAACTACTGTGTTATGACCGACCAATTACTGTGTTATGGCCGACCAGCTAGGTCGAGTGAATCCATATTCTATAAGGCTTTCAGAAGGATTTTATTTTTCGCTAACCATTTTATAACCATATTATTAACCATGCGGACTGTGGATAACTCAAAGGGGAGGTTGTTATGACATCTCCAGTTGTTTCAGTCTATTTGGGCGCTGATATGAAAAAACAATGGGATCGCTACTCTCGTGCAAAAGGTATGAACGCTAGCGCCAGTATTCGTCAACTTATCAATTTACTGTTAACAAAGGAAAATGGCTCACCTCAAGCCATTATCGATAATGTTGTGGATGCAGGTAAAACAAAGCGTATCGAGATTCGTCTAAAACCAACTTTGTATGCTGAGTTACAACGTCGTTCTCAAGTGGAAGGATTTTCACCAAATCGTTTTATTACTGGTCTTGTAGATGCGCAATTAACCAAAACCGGAACCCCAGTATTTGGCCAGTATGAACTTGATGCTCTCACTGCCTCAACGAGTCAGCTGGTCCGTCTGGGCACCAACTTAAACCAAATTTCAAGGGCGATTAACCGTAATCCACTCGAAACGGATCTGGCACGAGTTGAGTTGATTGAAGAAATCAGCAAAGAGATTAACGCACACACGCAGCATGTGTCAGCTCTGATTTCAGCTAATCTTAAAAGATGGCAAGGAGGTAAACATGAGTAGTGCAGAATATCCTATCGTCATTGACGGGTTACTACGCCAGGTTGGTGATCGTCTGTTCTATGAAGGCGTTAGGCCAATTAAAGCCAGAAAAACCACCACAGGTATTGCGCTGAAACCATCGGTAAAAAAACCATCTAAACCTAGAGCTGAATACATCAGCCGTACGATTCGTAATACCATTCGTAAAGTGCCTGAGGCTATGGTGAAAATAAGTGGCGGTGGTAAGTCTCTGGCGCATGTTAAAGCCCATCTGGATTATATTTCTAGAAATGGCCAGGTAAAGCTGGAAGATCAATCCGGAGACATATACTCAGGCCGTCCAGATTTGTATGACCTAGAAGCTGAATGGCGTTATGGTGGTTATCCTATATCGAGTGACCTCTCAAGCAAGCAGGCACTCAACATTGTTCTGTCTATGCCGCCAAGCACGGATAGGCAGGCGGTCACAGACGCTGCTAGAGCCTTCGCAAAGTCTGAGTTCGCGTATAACTTCAGTTACGTGTTTGCTACCCATGATGATGAAAAGCATCCTCATGTGCATCTTTGTGTGAAGGCAATGGGTCACGATGGTACAAGGTTGAACCCTCGTAAGGCTGATCTGCAGCGTTGGCGAGAACTGTTTGCTGAAAAGCTGATAGACCACGGCATTGAAGCGAACGCTACTCGACGACATGTGCGAGGAGTGACCAAAAGGCCTAAGAAGCAGCCTGTCGTTCATCTAGAAAAGCGCGGCTTAAGGTCATTCCATAGAGAAGCTCTAAAAATCGCGGCAGAGGGCTTTGTACGCAATGGTAGTGCTATCTCCAATCCCCTAAAGCCTAAAATTATCCGTACCAGGCAATTTGTTGTTGCGAGCTGGAGTGCTATTGCAAATGCTCTGCTAGACCAAGGTGAGGAAAATCTGTCGGCAGAGATAAAAGACTTTATTCAGGCCCTGCCTGAACCTTTGGCCGTGGGCGATAAATTACAGCAGCAACTGAATATACAGATTAATAAACAGCAACAAAAAGAGAAAGGCAGTGCAGAGAGATGAAGAAGATGATTACGCAGGTTTACACAACAGACTTACTTTTTAAGAACTTACTTTTTAAATTAACTCCAAGACTGACACTGGTTGCAATTCATACAGATCAAGGAATGAGGGTCATTGCTCAGAGCAAGACTGCCAGCTTCTTTGTCCTCAATGATCATACAGATCTGCCTGTCGTTTTAGAAGGTGACCACTTCGTGAGCTACATGAGGCTGCTGGGCGTTGAAGTTATTGACGTGTTATTTCCGAAAAAAAGTGATCGTTTCAAAAGATTGGAGATTTGAATGAAATTTAGTGTTGTTCTACTTTTAGGTTTAATTCTAGGTGCTTGCCAAAAAGAGCCTGAGGTCGTCGATGTAAACAAGCTAGTGAGATGTGCCTTCAGTAACAAATCTGCAATCAAGAAAGACGCTTGTGATTCGTTAAACGGTGCCGAAAAGAAGGTTCTAGCCTGTGCTACATCTAAGGGTAAGTCCATGAATAGTGAATGCAAGGATGTTTCCCTAGCTGAGATGAGGTTCTTTAAGGAGCGAGAACCAGCAAAGCAACGTGGAACGCAGTTCAAATTAAATTTAAATGATGATAACGAATAATCAAAGTGTATTAGGAGCATAGCATGACGAATTTGTTTGAAGCGCTTGGTGCTACCTTGGAGAGTGCAACGAATCACTACGCAAATATGCATTCTCAAAACTTGGCCATGGCTATATATCCGTACGTATACGGTGGTATATTTTTATGGCTAACCGTGATGGGTTTTCAGATTATTTCAGGAAGACTGCAGGAGCCATTTATCAATGTAATAGAACGATGCGGAGCAATGGTTCTTTTGGCAACAATTGCATTTGGTTCTAGTGTTTATCAGGTAGAAATTCTCAATGACTTTGATAATTTACAAAATGCGTTAGTGAGTGCTGTGGCTGGTACAAACACCAGTCCCTACAAGGCCGCTGATATTGCACTCCAACAAGGTTTGGATCTTGCTGGTAAGTTTAGTGAAGAAACATCAGTGTCTGGCCCAGAGTCGTTCTTTGGTTGGATGTTAGGCTCTGTGTTAATTTACGGGGGATCTGCGATTGTAGCTTACATGGGTGCCGGTGCAGTGATGGTGGCCAAAGCAAGTCTCGCATTAGTGCTTGCATTTGGTCAGATCGCGATTGCATGTGCCATCTTTCCTGCGACACGAAAAATTTTTGATGCTTTTATGGGTTCGGTGTTGAATCGCATACTAACGATCTTATGTGTGTGTATGACCATGAGTTTCACATTAAATATATTTAATGGCATTGCTGCAGGGTATGACGAACTCAGTTCTGAACCGTTGTCGTTTGCAGCCGAATTGTTAATAGCGGTGGTCGTCTGTGTTCAGTTGATGAGGCATGCATCAACGATTGCTTCTGAACTAGCCGGTGGTGTGGCATTAGCAGTCGCTAACCCGATAACAGCAGCTGCCAAGATTGCAAGCTCACCAGGCGCAGCGGGACTAGGTTATCTTTCCGGAAAAACATCACGAGCAAATGCTCAGACTGGTCAACAAGAGTATGCAACTCGTGCATCTCATATTACGAGGGGTAATACCATTGCTAACCCTGCTTATCGCCAGCAAGCGATGGCAAACATGAAAAGTGGCTGGGGTGCTGCTTCTGGTGGCAGTGCAAAAGAATCTTCAGCTCCAAAATCATCAACAGAAAAATTAAAAGCCATGGCTCAACGCCGTGAAGAACAATCAAAAAAATAAGGAGTATTTAAATGTTACAAACACTGCATGAGTATGCTTTTTTGTTTTTAAACCTGATGGGCTATGTGATTATATTTTCTGTCGTGCCTTGTGTCTTATGGGTTGTCGTTTCCCATTACTATGTTTATCGCCGGGGCGGCCTAAATGGCATGGTTCGATGGCATCAAAATAATATAAGGAAGTACGGCTTTAATGATGCTGTTAATTCATTGAGCATTTTAGGACTGGGCTTGCTTTCGTTGATATTCTGCATACCATCACCGTCTGACCCTTTGACAACCTTTAGCACGTTACTATCAGCTGCATTTTTTGGAGTGATGGCAGGATTTGTAGGAGAGCGGCGCAAGCATTGGAGTATACTTAAATCCAGTGCAAGAGAAGTGATTCTGGAATGCTCACCTCCGAATACTCGTTGATAATATCAACGCTATGTTTGGAGATACAACATTGTATAGGACGTAATATGGCAAAGAAGCTTGATGTGGAGTCACTCTCAGATTTCAATCCCGCTCATTATCTTTACGACCATGAAGAAATAAAAGCATACATCCAGGCCGTTAAGGAAGAGGGTGATCCAGCTGCAATTAGCGAGGCATTAAGCACTATATTTCTAGCTTTGGGCGTTGATGTTCGGCAAATACGAGATGCCCAGGGAAAGCTATTAGAACATCCGGAAACCTTGCGTTCTATTCATACTGAAGAGGGGTTCAACCATATTGTTACTTTTATGAATAAATTGGTAGATGTGGTTGGCGATAATGAGGAGCACCCTCTAGCAAGTTTATTAGACCTCGTATCAGATGTTGTTAGTAGCTATGAGAGCGTTCATCACAAGATTTAAGCTTAAAAAACCTAAAGAAGTTCTGAATACCATCCAAGCCACACCTCCTGTAAATCAAGCCTCTTATGAGGCTTTTTTCTTTTCAAGCGCGGGGCGCAGATGGCGTAGCCTTTCTAAAGGCAGTCTTTATTTAAGATGTTAATGCTTCATTTTCTCCCCGTGGGACGGGGAGAATCGCAAACATAACGGTTTGTGGATGAGGCAATATCAACGTCTAAAAACGTTGATAATATCAACACTTTTTCAACTTCTTGGACTAGTGCAGGATAGGCTCTCGCCGGTATTTATAATATATTTCCATTTTAATAACAGCAGGGACAGTCAGCTCCATGAACGACGCCATCTATACCGCGTAGTTAATTATGAGGCTAAGTATTGCTGTGTCCGGTAGGAAAGAAGTCACGTATGTCGCGAATCGGCTGATTTCCGTTAATGTGTACGATCCAGTAGTGCATTCTACTCAATAGTTGATTGCTTCTGCTGGTATACGTTATGTGATTAGAATTCATCTCTTCGCAAAAGGATGGATTGTCCAACGTAAAGAAAGTCCTGCAGGCATATGGGCGATTTTCATATATAGAGCAATTGCCTGTAGGTTCAAGAAACGTACAGGCACGCTTGGCGTTAGTGTGGCCGGATGAAATTGTATGATCAATGTTTGAAACAATACCTAGGTTTTTCTGGATGTATTGTGCTTCAACTGTGGTCATTGCCACGTCAATGCGGCAACAGTGTGAGCAGCCTTTTTTGCAAACCATATAGGGTGTTAGAAATGCGGTTATCGTATCTGTAAGTGAATAGATTTTGCGTAGTTTACTGACAGAGCTTTCATTTCCATGTTGCACAGTGCGACTGATAGTATTGAATTGATCAAAGAAATCAGGAGGCAGGTCAGGAATTACAACTGATTTAGCTTCTTTAATAGTACGAAATTTCATATATGCTTACAGAAATAATATTCAGTTTATATTAGCAGAGATTTTACGCGTTATAGCAGTACCATTTTATGGACTCTTTGAGATGAAAAATAATTCATATGGCATTCAATCCGAAAAAAACTTATAAAAAAGATGGTGTATACAGAGTATTAACGCTAGATGGGGGCGGTGCTAAAGGCTTTTATACGCTTGGTGTTCTTAAAGAGATTGAAAATTTGCTCCAATGTCCATTGCATGAGCGTTTTGATCTCATCTTTGGAACTAGTACGGGTTCGATAATCGCCGCTCTAATTTCATTGGGATATGAAGTTGACGAAATCCATGAACTTTACAAAAAACACGTTCCCACTGTAATGAAAGAGAAATGTAAAGAGAAGAAAACCGCTGCATTAGAAAAACTTGCTCACGAAGTTTTTAAAGAAACAACTTTTCAAGACGTAAAAACCGGGATTGGTGTAGTAGCAACTAACTGGCTACTTGAAAAGCCTATGATATTCAAAGGTGATATTGCACAAGCACATGGCCGTATTGGCTCATTTGTTCCTGGATTTGGTGTGAAAATTGCTGATGCAGTCCAAGCATCTTGTTCGGCATATCCATTCTTTGAGCGTAAAATTGTTACCACTTCTAATAATGATAAAGTTGAGCTCGCTGATGGTGGTTATTGCGCTAACAATCCAACGTTATACGCAATTGCGGATGCTCTTGGAGCTTTAAAAATTGATCGTCAAATGCTGCGAGTAGTTAATGTCGGTGTTGGAATCTATCCTGAGCCTAAAGCAAAAGGGCTAATGAGATTGGCAAAGCAATATTTGGTGAGCGTTCAGTTACTGCAAAAAACACTTGAGGTTAATACTCAATCAATGGATCAGCTCAGGAAAATTTTATTCCCTGATGTTCAAACTATCAGGATTAGCGACTCTTATACAACACCCGAAATGGCAACGGATTTGATGGAGTATAACTTGGATAAATTGAATATTCTTCGTCAACGTGGTTCGGATTCATATTCGAGCAGGGAAAAAGATCTTCAAGCATTTTTATTATAAAAATCAATAAGAGGTAAGTATGCCAATTCCAGAGTCCCAACTAGAAGTATGGTCTCATCAAGGATCAATTACTCAATCAAGCAACACCTATAACTCAATAAAAAATGCATTGCAACATAACGATGTTCCATATGCAGGTAAGAGTTACAGTATATTTTTGCAGGGTTCGTATGGTAACGATACTAATATTTTCGCCGAAAGTGATGTAGATATAGTAATTAAACTGCAAAGTGTTTTTCAGCATGATTTGTCATCCCTTCCGGATGATCAGCAGGCGGCTTTCAAAACTTTGCATTCTGATGCCACATATACCCAAAAAGATTTTAGTACAGATGTTTTACAAGTCTTATCAGATAACTATGGTGTGGACGTAAATGCTGGGAAAAAAGCCATCACAGTTGAGAGTAATGGTAGCCGTAGGAAAGCGGATGTAATAGCGGCTATTCAATACCGCAGGTATTCCTTATTTAAGTCATTAGATAATCAGTCATATGCCGAGGGAATATGTTTCTACACAAGCTCAGGAGAAGAAATAGTTAATTACCCAAAGCAACACTCTGAAAATTTAACTGCAAAACATCAACGTACTAAAAATTTCAAGCCGATGGCGCGGATTTTGAAGAATTTACGCAGTCGATTGATCGACGAAGGGTTGTTACAAGCGGGAACAGCACCTTCATACTACTTAGAAGGTCTTCTATACAACGTTCCAGATGAGAAGTTCGTGGGTAACTATCAAGACAGCTTAGTGAATGCCATAAACTGGATTTATGAAGCTGATCGTTCGAAATTCGTTTGTGCTAATGAACAGTATTATCTGTTGTATGAGGGCTCACCTGTAACATGGCGTGCAGATCAATGTGACGAATTCTTAGCTGCGGCGATTGAGCTGTGGCAACAATGGTAAGGTAGGGCAACTATGGTACGTCAGGTCATAAATCTATTCATGTGGGGATATCAGCCTCATTTTAGAATTAGCTTAGAGTTAAAAGCAAAAGAAATTTTTAAGCTGATAGGAATCGATGTTGAGCCAAAGGTCCTGCTTGTAGGGGCGTTATCACCCAAATTCAATGGTGTAAATCCAGTTTGTGTGGAGCCGGAAGATGGGGAGTGGTCTTTGGCACTATTCGATAATTTACATGCTTCTATTCAAACAACTGTCGCAAATCATGATTTGCAAGATATATTTTATACACATGAGCGAAGCATGGATGAAAAGCCAGAGGTAATTCATTGTGACTCAGTGAAAACCGCAGTTGGTCAGGCTTTATCATCGTATGACGCTGAGCAAGCAGTTTATTCATTTTGTGGCACAGCCTGTTTGGTGAACAACTATTATGTTGTTCCGGTGATTCAAATTCCAATTTCAATATTTGAGCAATTCCCGCTTTTGAAAGAACTAAAATCTTCTGATAGATGGGCATTTAAGGGCTCCCGCAGTTTCATACATTCTTGTATGTCAGCTCTATTAAAAGAAGCTTTTATTGAGCTAAAAAAATCTGAACCTGGGCAATCGCTCATGTTAGGAATGAAGAGGGCTGATGAAATTGTACGAGACGGTGCAACAAATTTTATGTACACGCCCGCAACAGCTATAGAAGCTGGTTACTCTTATAACGATTTATTTGAGAGATTCAATCTAATTTCTTCAATGATGTACGAGGGTTTAAAGGGTTCTGGCAGACTATTGCTAGTGAACTCTGAAAATCAATCAATCGATTACCTGCTTCGCTTCGAAGTGCCCGTTCCATTTCGTGAACCTCGTTGGGCTAGAAAAATATTGCAAATGGCCACAGATGATATAGCTCTTATTGCGGATACCGATAAGATCTATGGTTTAGGTAGATTGAATGAAAACTATGATTATTCCATCCAAAATGTTTTTACTATCGATTTTATCGATCACTATTCTTGGGAATTAAAGTGTGGCTCTCAAGTACTGCTTCGAAGTCATTACGGCGAGGCTAAACTTCCCAAAGAATTGATCAGTGAGCAGCAATTTAATATTAATTATTCCAGATTATTTCCCAACTCCTCACAAGTAAACCGGGTTCAATTATGGGAAATTTTTAAGGAAGCTTCTAAGCTTTCACACGGATGCATGATTGTTGTTGCTGAAGATGCTTCGGAGGAGGTGGAGCGCTTGAAGCAGCAAGGAACGGCGATAAAACCTACAATGTTGACCATTGAACTTTTGCATAGAGTTAGTGGAATTGATGGAACAATTATATTAGATCCCAATGGAGTATGTTTTGCAGTAGGAGTTATATTAGATGGGCCGGCTGCAATTGGTTGTACCCCATCTCGAGGATCTCGTTATAACTCTGCTGTTCGTTATATTGCTACTGCTACTAAGCGAAGAATGGCTTTTGTAGTATCTGATGATCATTCTGTTGATTTATTTCCGTTATTGCCGCCTCAAATTAAAGAAGCAGATCTGGAGCTGAACGTTTCTAAACTTGAGATTGCCAGCTTGGAAAACTATCATAAGCCTATGAACTGGTTGGATGAACATCGATTTTATGTTAATGCATCTAGATGTAATAGAATAAATATGGCATTAGATAGAATTGAAAACTTACCCAAAGATGTTGGAGAGTTGGTACTCATTATTAACCGATTCTCGCCTAATGATAAATTTGACAATAGCTATTTGGTTTGAAACGGTTAAATGGCTTCTTAAATCAAATTGATTACGCTTAGTTAATTTATTTTTAAAAAGGTTTGGTAATCACAAAAGACGTTACATTGTCCAAATACACTATGCGATTAATTTTTAATGGTATTTTTAAATGATCCTCTACAGAAGGGCTGTAAATGCCGCATGCTCGCTCATTGCAGTCTACAAGATATCCTGTCTCAGTATAGTTCTTATTATTTAGGGTTCGTGTAATTTCGACTTTACGTAAATCTTTTTTGCGATCATTTTTTGAGGCTTTAGTTATCACTGCCATATCTTTTGTTGCATCATCGGCTCCCATCCTTTCTGCTTTAGCAACAAAGAATGTGCTCATCAGAATTACTATAAATGTAAAGGTTACAAACTTTGCTGAGAACGCCAAAAGCGCCAAAATCAGCGCAATGGCAGGGTGATGTAATTCAAATCTATCTAATTCATTTTGACCTGGATTTTTTTTAAGTTTCTTTTTCTTTAAGTTTTTTATTTCAACAATAAATATAAAAAATCCGATTATTGTGAATAACCCTAAAAGTGTCCAAAGTGGTGCGATTAAAAGCACGCTAATTTGCTTTACGATTCCTAAATATACTGTGTCTTGAAAAGACCAGGGAATTAGCGAAGTATCAAAATTAAAAGGCCGCAAATAAGCGTTGCGGTATGCCTGTCCGGATCCAAATGCGACCGCAGTAAAAGCGGTCAAGATTAAGCTAACTAATGTAGTCCAGCTAAAATCCATTTTAGATTCACTTCTGAAGTAATTATTTTCTGACTCTTTAAGACGAAAATTATTTTTCCCTACCTTGTGCATATTCAATTTTTTCATTTGACTTAAGATTTTCTATTTTTAATTTACTAACATTAGAGATAATATTTTATGATATTAAAGATAGTTAATTCCAATTTTTTAATGTAATTTAATGATTATGTTGTATTATTTACTATTGAATCATAGATAATATGATGAGCAGCTGGAAATAATTTAGCAGTTGTTAGTAGAAAATTCAAATTTTAAATGAGTGAGTAATGAATATGCCGCAATTTAATCATTTTGATTTGACACTCCCTAATCCATCATTTGACTCCCCTTTAGTGGACGTGCTTACGGAGTTAGAACATCTTCGTCGGTTAACATTGGGGGGGACAACTCCTGCACCTGTATTTTTTCAACTTAAATCTATATTCCATATGCTTGAGAGCTTAGGTTCTGCACGTATTGAAGGAAACCATACCACGCTGGCTGATTATGTGGAAAGCAAGTTAGAAGACAAGCCTCAAGAACTAAGTGATCAATTGCGGGAGATGGGAAACATTGAAAGGGCGATGGAGTACATTGAGGAAAATTTTAAGCCAAGCGATGATGTTACAGACTTATTGATACGTGAATTACATGCTATTACAGTGGCTGATTTAGAGCGTGAAGGAGATGATACGCCAGGAGCTTACCGCAAAAGGAATGTGCAGATTGCACAATCAGAGCACTTGCCTCCTGAGTCAGTAATGGTTCAAGAGTATATGGACGAGTTGATAGCTTTTATTAATGAAAAACACGCCCCTAAATATGATCTGATTAAGGTGGCTTTAGCGCATCATAGATTTGGGTGGGTACACCCATTTGGTAACGGCAATGGACGCGTTGTTCGTTTGCTCACTTACACACTTTTAATTAAATTTGGTTTTAATGTAAAAACAGGTGGCCGTGTACTAAACCCTACCGCAGTATTTTGCAATGACAGAGACAAGTATTATGAAATGTTATCTCAAGCTGATCAAGGCACACCGCAAGGCGTAGAGGTTTGGTGTGTATATGTATTGCAAGGAATATTAGACGAGTTGCGTAAGGTAGATAAGCTTTCAGATTATAAATTTT
>Ga0207968_100534_pt1 | contig 13909 bp, 23 predicted proteins | sample LakWasMet21_HOW5_2_FD_183867 | JGI IMG/M metagenome (GOLD analysis project Ga0207968, IMG submission 183867) | Freshwater sediment methanotrophic microbial communities from Lake Washington under simulated oxygen tension - Sediment Metagenome... | ecosystem: Environmental > Aquatic > Freshwater >...
CTCAAGTTCAAGTTCGAACGGGTCGGCAAGCCCTTCGACGAGGTATTCGAGGCCGGGGCGCTGGACGGCCTGCGCAGCCGGTTGATTTTCAGCAAGGGCGGCAAGAACGACCGGGGCACGATCAGCCTGATGTACCCCTTGATGGTGAACAACCTGGTCACCGCCGCCTTGAACCAGGCCGCGTCGCTGGGATTTCCGAAGGTTTCGGCCGATCTGATCCGGGAGGCGTGATGGCGAATCAACTGGATGCCATCGGCAATGCCAGGGACGCGCTGCCGGCATTTATCAATGCGGCACAGGCGGCCGCGATATGCGGTCGTAGGTCGGCAGAATGGAGCTATGCCAAATTGCGGGAAGACAAGACCTTCCCCCGGCCTCTGAACGGGCGCACAGGCCAAGGCGGCGCCAAAATGATCTGGCGGCGGCAGGACGTTGTGCAATGGGCGGCGGAGGAACCGTCCCGCAAGGCAACTCCGGAGGGCGAACTGCCGCCGCGTTTTGCGGGCGACCTGGCGCGTTTTTTCATGATGGGCCGCTTCGATCCGGATTACAAGCTGGAACAACAACAAACACGCCTGCTGCGCGCGCGCTCCAACGGCGTCAAAAATAATAAACTTATCAGAATCGGGGGAGACTGGCTATGAGCCATTCGGATCAAGAGGTAGAGCGTTACGGCGAATTGTTTTGCCGACTGGAAGCCATGTATCGGGTGCGCAGCCAGCATGCGCTCTCGTTCGACCTATTCATGTCCGCGCCGGAGCAGAACGAGCGCTGGATTCGCATTTATTTCGCCAACCGGCACCTGCTGGCCTGCCGCCGCGACGGCGCCAACGTGACGCTGCTGGCGTACCTGCAAAACGGGCCGGCCTTTGTGCTGCTCGGCGCACAGCTGATGGACGAGCAACAGCGCGACTCGATCGGCCTGGTCGCCGAACATGCGCTGCTGCCACGGCAGCGGGCAGCGGGACAGGTGTTCGACACGATGATCGAGTACGCGATCCAGGAGGCCGCCGACACCCGCTTCGAGCGCACGCATACGGTCGAGCGCCGCGGCGCCCGCTATGTCGAGGCATTCCATGACTATCACCCGCCGGTCAAATGGAAAACGCGAGGTGTGCATGTCGCATAATGCAGCGCAAGGTTTGCCGGTGTTGGCCCTGGCCGTTGGCATTGGCGCGATCGGACTGATCGGCATTGGCCTGATGATGGCTCACTTGCTGCGAGAGATGATCAGGGCTGCGGCTCCGCTCAGCCGGCGGGGGACTGTGGCCGAGCGGATGGTGGCAGCCGATCTTAAAGCGGCGGCCGAGTGGGAAAGCGCGGAAAGAACGGCGCCGGAGTATTGCTCCTATCCCGAATGCAACTGCCCTTTCGATGCGCCCGGCGGGACCGGTTGGTGCTTGCGCAAATTGCCGCACAGGGGCACCCGCGACGCGGTGCAGATGGCGCTGAATCTACAGGCAGTTTGTCAAGCAAATGGGGGATCGGAAAATGCCAGTAAATTTTGAAAAATATATCCAGGATCGTAACCAAGCCCTGACCAATCTCGATATGGAGTGGGCTCGAAAACAGATGCCGGATGCAAGTAATGATTTTGTCCTATTGATGACTATGCACAAGGCCAGATATGAGTGCTTCCATATTGCGGAAAATTTACGCCATCAAAGCGCGAACTGGCTGCATATCAATAATTGCAATCGGTTGGATGGAACGCCGTTATTACCGCTTGGGGCATTGCCATTCGGAGGAGGGCTATGAAGCTGGCATGTCCCTCCTGCGGCGCCCTGATGAGCCTGGACATTATCGTCGCCCACGACGGCGCCCGCGACGCGGTGCAGATGGCGCTGAACCTGCCGGCGCCGCTCGGCAAGCTGATCATCCAGTACCTGACCCTGTTTCGCCCGCAAAAGCGGCAGCTGACGCTGGACCGGGTCGCCGACATCCTGGCGGAGCTGCTGCCGCTAATCCTGGCCGAGCGCATCAGCCGCAACGGCAAGGAGCACACTATCGCCCAGTTCGTGTGGGCGGCCGGGCTGAAGGAGATCATGGTCCGGCACAAGGACAAGCCATTGACCACGCCGCTGAAAAACCACGGCTATCTGCTCGAGATATTGATCAGCCAGGCGGCCAGCGCCGAGGCCAAGATGGAAGCCAAGCGCGAGGAACAGCGCCGGCAGCCGCCGGCGGCGGAACAGGTGAAGCGGACCGGCGGCATGAAGCCGGTCGGCGAGCACATCGCCGGCATGAAAGCCGCGCTGAAAGGCCAGCAGGACCCATCGATCAGCTTTGCGGAGCTGACCGCGATGGCGCAACAGAAAGAACGTGAACGTAACCAACAACACGAGGCAACACATGAGTGATATAGCAGAACAACCGATCAACACCCAGTACAAGAGCAATGCGCTCGGGCACCTGGTGCCCGTCGAGCAGATCGACGAAATCGACCTGATCCGCGACGAACTGGTGGATAAGATCATCAAGAACGCCCGCCATTTGCAAGCGGCGATGCGCGACTACAAGGAGCGCACGCTGCGCGAGATCGACAGCTTCATCGACCTATCGGCCGCCGAATACGACACGCAGATCGGCGGCGCCAAGGGCAATGTGACGCTGACCAGCTTCGACGGCAAGTACCGGGTGCAGATCAAAAACCAAACCTATATCGCCTTTGACGAGCGCCTGCAGGTCGCCAAAACCCTGATCGACGAGCTGATCCACGAATGGACCAAGGACAGCCGCGGCGAGATCAAGGCGTTGATCGAGCACGCCTTCCAGACCGACAAGGAAGGCAACATCAACAAGGGTCGGGTGCTGAGCCTGTTCCGGCTGAAGATAGACGACCAGAAGTGGATACAGGCGATGGATGCGATTCGGGACAGCATGCAGGCATCGCACAGCAAGGAGTATCTGGGCCTGTACGAGCGAGTCGGCAACGAGGACAAGTACGTGCGGATCTCGTTGGATATGGCGGGGCTGTGATGGCGACAGCTAAATCCACCCACACCGACAACCGCAAACGCCTGTACGCGTTGCTGGCGATCGGCAAGCAGCAGCTCGGCTGGGACGACGAGTTCTATTACGGCATCTGGCTGCCGATGCAGGGAGCGACCAAGGACGCAGAGGGCCGCTATTCCGCGACCACGCTGGACATCGGCAAGTTGACGCAGGCGGTCGAGACGATGAAGAAGTCCGGCTTCAAGGTCAAGGCCAAGACCGATGCCAGCGCACGGCCGCTGGCCGGCGATGCGCAGTCGAAGAAGATCCGCGCGCTGTGGCTGGAGCTGCATGGCATCGGCGCGGTGCGCGATCCGTCCGAGGCATCGCTGGCCGCCTACGTCAAGCGGCAGACCGGCGTCGAGGCGCTGCAATGGCTCAGCGAGAAGCAGGCCAGCGGGATGATCGAGGTGCTGAAGCGGTGGCAGCAGCGCGTCGAGAAGGCGGCATCAACGGGGGCTGTATGATTGATAACGAACTGAAAAAAGCTGCGGCAAAAATTGCCAAATGCCTGGCGTTGGCTGCATCGGACAATCCGGCAGAAGCCGAAGCAGCAAAACGCCAGGCTGATGCGTTGATGAAAAAATACAACCTAACCAGCGGCGAAGTGGCTGCTGCGTCAGTGAGCGAATACTCCTCTCAAACCGGAGGCGAAAATCGCCCACCCATTTATATCAGCCAGCTTGCCTGCCTCATTGCAGAGGCGTTCGGCTGCAATGCGATCGCGCAAACCGGCGGGGCTCTAATGAAAAGCCGCATAATCTTTATCGGCCTTGGTATAAAACCTGAACTGGCTGGCTATACATTCGACGTCTTACGGAGGCAAATCAACAAAGACCGAACCGCGTACCAAGCCACTCTGAAACGCTACAAACGAGCAAATAAAATCCGTATGGCCGATCTGTTCTGCCAGTCCTGGTTAAATCGAATCAGTCAGCAGGTGCGTGATTTTGCCGGCAGCGAACAGGAACTGCAGGCGATTGCCGCCTATAAGCAACAGCGATGGGGAGGTACTCTCGAAAAAGATACAAGAACTGGTGCAAAGCCTCAAAAGGATACCGATTACGATGCCATTGTTAAGGGCCACATTGCGGCTAAGGATGTGTCGCTGCATAAGCCAGTGCATAGTAAACGCGGCGCATTGCTGAATCATTCTTAGGAGAAATACCGGGGCTGTACCTGCAAAAGTCCTTAGTTTGATAAAATGCGGGGGTCTTATTCACCGGCCCCCGCCCATGATTGACCTCCCCCTGCACCTTCTGCCCGCCAAACTGCGCGAGATCGCCGAATACTGCGGCACCGACACCGCGCTACTGCTGCTCGAACACGCCGGCGGCGGCACCCTTCTCGTCATCCGCCCAGAGCATTTAGATGCCATGCATAACCTGGTCATATGGTTGGGCGTCGAGAGGGCGCATAAGTTCTGTGACGCTTTTGCCGGCGAGATCATCAAGGTCCCCCGCGCCGCGGCGGCGCTGCGCGCCATGCGCAACCAGAAGATCCGCGAGGAACGCCGGGCCGGGGCGACGCTGTTTACGCTGGCCCGGCGCTACGGCATGACCGATCGGCAGATTTCGACCATCCTCGGCAACGAGGAGGCGAAAGCCGATCAGTTTGATTTATTTGGCATGGGATGATAAACCGGCACGTCGCCGCATATCATCGCCTTACTGAAACCCCCTGTTCAGAACCCCTTCGGATTATCCGCACGATCCGCCCCCGATAAACTACTCCGGACTTTGTTATTCAACCGTCCGGAGCCCAGGTGAACCCGAACAACCCGCACACGATCGGCCCGTCCTGTCTGGACATCATCAATACCTATGAGCAGCTACGGCTGACGCCGTATCTGTGCCCCTCAAACAAGCTCACCATCGGCCGGGGCCATGTCCTGGTGCCCAGTTGGGATGCCGGTCTGTTCGGCATTGCGGTTGACACCCTCAAGCGCATTATCAGCGAATGCCAGCGCGCGCGCCGCGTGACTAAAGAGGCGCAAAACCTGCGCATCAGCCCGGCCAAGGCGGCCGACCTGCTGGAACGCGATACCGCGCAGGTGGCGCTGTTCTTGCGTTCGGTGACGCCGGTCGAGCTCAATCAGCATCAGTTCGATGCGCTGGCGTCGTTTATCTTCAACATCGGCCAAGGCAACTATGCCGAATCAACCCTACGCAAGAAGCTGCACGCCGGCGATTTCGATGGCGCGGCGGCCGAGTTCGAGCGCTGGAAATACGGCACGGTGGACGGCAAGAAAACCGTGCTAGATGGCTTGGTTGTGCGACGCGCGGCCGAGCGGGCTTTGTTTATGACTCCGGAGGCATCATGAAAATGACGATTATTCACTGCGTTATCGCGCTTTCCCTTTCGACGATTTGCGCATCGGCACAGGCCGAAACGCCCTGCGAGCGCAGCCGCTTGCAATACGAGGAGGGCGAAGCGGCATGGGATCGGCATTGCGGCCCCGAGCCCGGCAAGCCCTATATGGAAGAGCTGAAGAAGGACTGCGCGACCACGATCAGCCTGATCGCGGCACGCAATGCCATGCCGGGCAATTTCGCCTCCTGGAATTCGGAATATGGCTGGGCGTTTGACAGCACGTGCGAATCCTTAGCCCGAGGCGACAAGCAATGAGCGGCTGGAAGACCAAGGCGGGCGCTGCCCTGCTGATTATTTACGGGGTGCTGGGCACGTTTTTCGGCCTGCACGGTATTGACGAATGCATGCAGTTCGTCGGCAACGGCCTGATCGCACTGGGCGTCGGCCACAAAATCGAGAAAGCGGGGGCAGCTTATGCGCAGGCTCAAAATAGTGATGTGGCTGACCTTGTGCGCCGCAACAGCAAGCCTTGAAGGCTGCCTGATGGTCGGCGGCGGCTCCAAGGCCGTCGCGCCGGACTTGTGCGCGGCGCTGCCGGAGCCTAAGCCCTTCGCCAAGCAGGTCAACCTGGAGATAGTCGAGGGCGACCTGCTGCATGCCGATGCGGGCGGCGAACAATTGATCCGCGAATATACCGCGACGATTGCGGCACACCGGGCGGCATGCGCAAAGTGATGCTGCTGGCCTTGGCCTTATCCGGCTGTTCGGCGTCGTGCCATTTGCGGATGACCTACGATGGCGAGCTGACGCGGCCGCTTTATGTGTACCACTTTCAGCCGGGAGTGAAGTGTGTTTACTGACTGGGTTTTGAAAATTCAGCACCGGCTGACGGTGTATTTATGGGCCGACTGGCGCGGCAGCCGTTTCGACGGTTATTGCTGGGCGATGCTGGCGGCCTTGGTTTTGGGTTTGGGAGTAGTGTATTTATGAAAGTGGGCGCGATAGCGATCAATTTATTTGCCAAGCAGCTGGTCGGCGGCGTGCCGTTCGAGGCCGCCAAGGGCATTGTGCTGGACCTGAACGACAAGGACATGACCGGTGAGCAGAAGCGTGCGGCGGCGGTGGCCAGGCTGCACGAACTGGGCTATGCCCTGGCCGGGTTTCTGGTGAATCTGGCGGTCGAGCTGGCGGTGGCTTGGGTGAAGGAAAAGCAAAAAGGCTAACCGATGGACATTGCCGACCGCGCCGATCAGACCGAAGAATCGCTACAGCGCGCCATGCAGCGCAGCACGACAAACTCGATGCACCGCGACACGCCGGAGGCGATCGCGATCGGCGAATGCCTGTTTTGCGGCGAGCCGCTGGCGGTCGGCATGCGCTGGTGCGGCGCCGAATGCCGGGACGACTGGGAACGCGAGATCAACCGATCATGACCGTGCTGACCTGGCAGGCAATCGGTGTGCTCTGCGCGGTATTGGTGGCGTTTGTGACCGCGCTGTGGACGGTCGGCAAGGTGCTGATCAAGCAGGTGATGACCCGGCTCGACGAGCGTTTCAAGGCGATGGAGGATGCGCGCGTCGAGGCCAGTAGACACTGGGACAACAAATTCAGCACGCTGGAGCAGGCGGCCAACCTGAACGAGCAGGAATGGCGGCGCGTCGAGCGCGATGTGCTGTCGTTGAAGGCCGACTTGCCGCTGCATTATGTGCGCCGCGAGGATTATGTGAGGAACCAGACGGTGATCGAGGCGAAGATAGACGGCCTGGCGATTCGACTGGAAAACGTACTATTAAAGGGGAGCCACGATGGCTGACATGATGAAGATTCGCCGCGAGTCGATTCGCTGGATGATCCTGCTGGCATTGAACAATGGCAGGCCCAATGAAATATTCGAGTCGGTGATGCTACAAGTTGTGCGATCTGAATATGCGGATTCGACGCAGAACGAGGTCCGGCGTGAGCTGGATTATTTGGCCGAGCGCGACCTGGTGACGATCGACAAACAGCCTGATGGACGGTGGCGGTGTAAATTGGATCGCTACGGTGTCGACGTGGTCGAGTATACGGTGCCGGTAGAGCCGGGCATCGCGCGGCCGGAGAAATATTTCAATGCCTAGGCCGTCGCCGATCGACGAAATGACGCCTGACCAGCGCGCCGCGTTCGAAAGCGAGCTGATCCGCCGCAACTTCAAGGACTACGACGGCCTGGTCGTGTGGCTGCGCGAAAACGGCCTGGAGCTGTCGCGCAGTGCGGCCTACCGGCACGGCAGCAAGCTCCAACGCCGTTTGCAGGCGGTGCGCAACAGCACCGAGGCAGCCAAGTTGATCGCCGAGGCCGCGCCGGACGATGCGGATTTAAGATCAGCCGCGGTGATTTCGATGGTGCAGTCGGAGTTGTTCGACGTGATGGTGACCTTGCAGGATCTGGACGAGGCCGAGCCCGGCGAGCGAGTGATGCTGCTGAAAGAGGCGGCGCGCTCGGTGCTGGATATGACCAAGGCGAGCGTATTGCAGAAGAAGTGGCAGGCGGACATCAAGGACAAGCTGGATAAGGCATTTTCGAAACTGGAAACGCAGGCCGGCGATGTGCAATCCGGGCCTAAAAAGCTGGATGCGGATACGTTGGCGGCGGTGCGGAGGGAAGTTTATGGCCTCGTTTGAAGACTGTTTCATTGTGGGGGCCATTTTTTATATTTCTGGTTTAGCAGTCGACCCTATTCCCGTGATAATCGAAAAAATCGTCGACGACGTTGCTTATTACAAAAGTATTGATGTGCAGATCGTTGGTCAAATAAAACGCGTAAGTCCATCATGACCGCCCTTGATCTCTACCCTTATCAAAAAACATGGCTACAGGACAACGCCCGCTTCAAACTTGGCCGTTTCGCCCGGCAGACCGGCAAGACCTTTACGACCACGCTGGAACTGGTCGACGATGCCCTGCAAGCGGAGGCCGCCGGCCGCCGCTCGCCCTGGGTGATCCTGTCACGCGGCGAACGCCAGGCGCGGGAGGCGATGGAGGAAGGCGTGTTCAGGCATCTCGAAGCCTACGGCCGCGCCGCATCGAGCTATGGGGTGGAAGAGATCGACTGGTACGATGAGGACAGTGGCCTCAAGCGCAAGGCGTTGCAGGTGGTGCTGAGCAAGCTGAACAAGATCACCGCGCTGCCGGCCAATCCGGACACCGCGCGCGGCTTTTCGGCCAACGTCTTCCTGGATGAGTTTGCCTTCCATGCCGACAGCCGCAAGATATGGACTGCGCTGTTTCCGGTCATTTCGGCCGGTTTCAAGCTGCGCGTGACCAGCACGCCCAACGGCAAGGGCAATAAATTTTATGACCTCTGCACCAGCGAGGATGCGGCCTGGTCGCGCCATACCGTCGATATTTATCAGGCGGTGGCGGACGGCTTGCCGCGCGATGTGGAGGAGATGCGCGCCGCGCTGAACGATGAGGATGCGTGGGCGCAGGAATTCGAGCTGAAATGGCTCGATGAGGCGTCAAGCTGGTTATCGTTTGAGTTAATCAATAGTGTGGAGCACGATCATGCGGGTATTCCGGAGCATTATGCTGGCGGTCCTTGTTTCATTGGCGTCGATATCGCGGCCAGGAACGATTTGTTTGTCATCTGGGTTTTCGAGGCGGTGGGCGATGTTCTCTGGACTCGCGAAATCATCGCCCGGCGCCGTATCAGTTTTGCCGAGCAGGACGCCCTTTTATCTGATGTGTTTGCACGATATCGAGTGTTGCGCGGCTGCATGGACCAGACAGGCATGGGAGAGAAACCTGTTGAAGATGCACAGCGCCGCTATGGTTCGAGCCGCATCGAGGGCGTGTTATTTACCGGCCCGAATAAGCTCTTACTGGCAACAACAGGCAAGGAGACGTTCGAGGACCGTCGGCTACGCATCCCCGCGGGAGTCGCCGAACTTAGAAATGATTTGCACAAGCTGAAAAAAGAAGTCTCGGCGACCGGAACCCCGCGTTTCGTCGCCGATAGCGATGCCGCAGGCCACGCCGACCGGGCGTGGGCCTGCTTTTTGGCGATTTATGCCGCCGGCGGGTCGCAATCGATCATTGAATACAACCCGATGCCGGGTAAGCGCGACCGCTACGACGGCAAACGGAATGATGTGTTAACGGCCGTGGATGGGGCTTGGTGAGAAAGCATGTGCCGGTTTACTACGTTATCAAGAACACTTTATTTTGAGGAAAGTAAGATGCCAAAAATGAGAGCAAAGATGCAGATTACGTCGATCGAGCAGTTCAATGGCTCGGAAAAGCTGAAACTGTGTGCTGTGTCGAAAGGCGGGGCTTATCCGGAAGACGGGTCCGATGAGGACAATACCTATGCCAAGTTCAGCCCCTCGGCGAATTTGGAGATCCTGATTGCCAATCCGGCCTTGATCGGTCAGTTCAAGCCGGGGCAAAAGTTCTATCTCGATTTTATCGAAGCCGAAGCTTAATCCATGAATTTGCTCGACTGGTTCAAGCAAGCCATCTCCCCGAAGTCGGTCGGCGAACGCCAGACCGACGCGCTGCGCCTTGGCATTCTGCACCGTGAATTCGCGGGCCATCCGGCCAAGGGCCTGACGCCGGCGGATCTTGCCTCGATTCTGGCCCAGGCCGAACAGGGCGACATGATCGCCCAGGCTGAGCTGTTCATGGACATGGAAGAGAAGGACGCGCACATCGCGGCCGAGCTTTCGAAACGCAAGATGGCGGTCAAAAAGCTGGACTGGACGCTGGAGCCACCGCGCGATGCATCAGCCAAGGAAAAGAAGGCAACCAAGACGCTGGAACTGTTGATCCGCGACGAGCTGGATGTCGACGACCTGCGCCTGGACTTGCTCGATGCGATCGGTCACGGTTATTCGTGTATCGAGCTGGGCTGGGGACGCACCCTGGCCGGACTGTGGTTTCCCAGCCAGGTCGAGCACCGGTCGCCGAGCTGGTTTCAATGCGACCCAAGCGACCGCAACACGCTGCGCCTGCGCGACAGTTCGCAGGCCTACGGCGCGCCGCTACAGCCGTGGGGCTGGATACCGCATACGCACAAGTCGAGGTCAGGCTATCTGGCGCGGTCCGGCCTGCACCGGGTGCTGGCGTGGCCGTATCTGTTCAAGAATTATAGCGTCCGCGACCTTGCCGAGTTCCTCGAAATCTACGGCCTGCCGATAAGGATCGGCAAATATGGGCCGAATGCTGGCGATCAGGAAAAGCGCGATCTGATGAAGGCGGTGCTGTCGATCGGCCACCATGCCGCCGGCATCATCCCCGAGTCGATGGCGATCGAGCTGGCGACCGTGACCGGCGGCGCAGGCGGCGCGGATGCGTTCAAGACGATGATCGACTGGTGCGAGGCAGCCGAATCGAAGGCGATTCTTGGCGGCACGCTGACCACATCGACCGCCGCCAACGGCAACCGCAGCCTAGGCGACGTGCACAACGAAGTGCGGATGGACATCCGCGACGACGACGCCAAACAGGTAGACCAGTCGCTGAGCACATTTCTGGTGTATCCGATGGCGATGCTGAACGGGCTGTTCGCGGACAATCGCAGCCCATCATTTATCAGCGATACCCAGGAGCCGGATGATCTGGCGCTGTATGCCGATGCATTGCCGAAACTGGCCGGCGCCGGAGCACGTATCCCGGTTCGCTATGTGAATTTGAAGCTGAAAATCCCCGAGCCGGAGGGCGACGAGCCGATTTTAAGTGGCGCGCAACCGGCGCCGATGGATCAACCCAGGCCACCGGCCACCGCGGCCGCGCGGGTGAAACTGGCGGCCCTGGCCAGCCAGGCCGAACAGCTAACCCCGCCCGAATTGATGGTCGACCGCCTTGCGCAAGACAGCGCCGCGCCGGGCCGCGCCTGGATGGACAAGATCATGGCGATGGTCGACGCGGCCGACTCGCTGGAGCAGTTGCGCGACATGCTGACCAATGCCTACGGGGATTTACCGAGCGATGACATGACCGATGTAATGGCGCTGGCATTTGCGGCGGCGGATCTGGCGGGGCGATTCGATGTTGAGCAAGGCAATTAATGCCATTTAATATCAATCCAGAAAAAATAGGCTTCAATCCGCGCGAAAGCGGTGCGTTTCAGTTGCCGTTTCCAGAGCAGATCGCATTTATTCGGCAAAAACTGAATCTGCCAACCGAGCATTACGACGACATCATCAAGAGCGCGCATGATCGTGCATTCGTGGTCGCCGGCGCGGCCAAGGCCGATCTGCTAAACGATCTGCGCCAGGCGGTTGACCGCTCGATCGCCGAGGGCATGTCGATCGGCTGGTTCCGGAAGGAATTCGACAATATCGTCAAGAAAAACGGCTGGCACGGCTGGACTGGTGAGGATACCGCCGACGGCCGCGACTGGCGCACGCGCGTGATTTACAGGACCAATCTGTCGGCGAGCTATGCGGCTGGAAGGTACGCCCAACTGACGAATCCGGCGCTGCTAAAAAGCCGGCCGTATTGGAAATACATCCATAATGATACGGTCCAACATCCTCGCCCATTGCATCAGAGCTGGAACGGTCTGGTCTTGCGCTATGATGACCCGTTTTGGCAATCGCATTTCCCGCCTAACGGCTGGGGCTGCCGCTGCCGGGTGACGGCGGTGCGGGCTGATGAGTATAACGACAGCCACGCGCCCGATGATGGCACGTATGAGCACGTCGATCGGCATGGCGAGGTGCATACGATTCCGAAGGGCATCGATTATGGCTGGGATTACACGCCTGGAGCGAGTCTGAACACTGGCGTTAATGAGTTAATCAGCCCAAAGCTCACTAATTTAAGCGCTCCTATTGGATCGGCGATGATGGAGCAGTTGCAGCCGGTTTTGCAGTCCGATCTGACAGAACAATTTTCAACGTGGGTCGATGAGATTTTCAGCGTCAACCAGTCCCGAAACCACAGTCAATTGGCAGGCTGGATCAGCCCCAAAGTGCTGACTGGACTGGCCGAGATGGGCAAAGAACCGCTGACGGCTGAGATTTTTATTGAAGACCGGCTGCTAACCGGCAAGAAGGCCGACCGTCACGTTACGGCTGGCGATGCATTGAATGTAGAGGAATGGAAATCGGTTCCGGCTGCGCTGGTATCTGATCCAACAGTTCTATATGATGCCGATACCGGCAAACTACTCTATGTGCTGCCCAGTTTGACTGATTCCCGTTCGGTCAAGATTGTCATTGCCTTGGATTATTATGTCGGAAAACAGAAAAAGTCTCTGAATGTAGCCAGATCAGCGTTCAAGATTGATGCAAATGCATTGCTGGACCGGCGTCGATATAAGATACTGAATTGAACTGAGGGTGGGAGGTCGGCAGTTCCTCCATCCCTGGTTGGCATAAGCCCGCCAGTTGACCGGACGCCGATTTTCCGGTCGTCACCCTCGATCAATAGGATAGAGATTGGTGGAGTAAATTCAACTTTTTTCTATTTGCACATATCGCAAACTTTTTTCATTTTTTGTTTCGTTTTATCCCTTTTCATTTCGTTTCATTTCCATTTATCTAGCTTTTTCCCGTCCATTTATCTAATCTCTGTTCACATAGCGGTATTCGCTTCGTGACACCTGCTCAGCGTCACTTGGGCTTGGACAAGGCGATTCTGGCCACGCGCAAAGGCGTTTATGAAGCCGCCAAGCAAAAACGGCCGGAACGATGGAGCGGTGAAACCCGAAACTGTTCGCCTATCGGTGAGGTATGGCTGAACCCGGAAAATACACCCATGGTAAATGAAGCCATTAGAAAGGAAGCTGCATGAAAAATACGACAACTATCTTGAAAAACACCGCCTTCAATCTTTTCCAGTTTCAGCATCGGTGTTACCCCAGTCATTGAAATCATAAAAACAACAAGATAACGATTTTTGCTGTTAAATGTGGACACTGTTTTTTATAAGGAACCGACAAAATTTGCACGCTAATTAACACTCACTCAGGGTATGTTGTTAGCTAACAAATAAGTGTTCTAGCACATCTCAGTTGCGTATTTTTCAAGGATGGCAGCAGCATCTGGGTTTCTATAAAAAAAATTTTTACCAAAACCACATGCCCTAGCAACTGCTACTTTGTTGGGTTGACCATTTTGAAGCCTCGGAAGCATGGCATTGTTTCTTTTAAGGTCTTCTAAATAATGTTGCAAGTCTCCAATATCATCCCGTTTCTTAATATTCTTTAGTTGTCTCTCTTCTGCATCGAATGCATCTAGCATGGTGGCAGCTTCAGGATTCTTATAAAACAAATCTCGAGCTATACCACAAGCAGCAGTAATCGCGCGTCTATTTGGAATTAGGCCACGACGTGGAAGAGGGGCGCCACCTTCTCTCAAACTGTTAAGATAATTTTTTAATTTGGTCAGCGAGTTTATATGGTTTTGTTTGGCGATTTTCCGTTTTTGTGCTCGGGTTGGATTTAGTTGAAATTGTTTGAGCAGCTCTTTTTGTGCTTCGTTTTTTATGAAAGGCGCTACATTTCCACTACTTACTGTGATAGATAAAGCCTCTATTCCAAATTTGTGGCAAAGTTGAAGCAAGTACCATGATGACGTATTGAGCTGTTTAGCAAGAGAGGAAAGTGAAACGTAG
>Ga0207968_100537_pt1 | contig 13896 bp, 10 predicted proteins | sample LakWasMet21_HOW5_2_FD_183867 | JGI IMG/M metagenome (GOLD analysis project Ga0207968, IMG submission 183867) | Freshwater sediment methanotrophic microbial communities from Lake Washington under simulated oxygen tension - Sediment Metagenome... | ecosystem: Environmental > Aquatic > Freshwater >...
CGACTGCTTCTGTAGCATTGTAGCCAGTTGTTTCTGTAAACGCTTTGTTTACACGCAGAATGACATTGTTTGCATCAGTGACTAGCATCGGCTCGTACGACTCAAACACTGTGGCAGCAATTTTCAGTTCAGCCTCAGCAAGCTTCAGTTTGCTAATGTCAGTGATGACCATGCGTAATACGCTATCTTTTTCATCACCCTCCCAGTTCAAGCAGTTAAGCTGAGCATGGTAGGTGGTGCCGCCAGGGCGACTCATTTGCAACTCAAATACCTGCTTTTCGGTGCCAGGGTGCTTCATCATGCTCATAAACAAACGGTGCCAGCGGTCTTTGTCTTGCGCTGCAACATAATGAGAAAAGCGCCGACTAATCAGCTGATAACGGTCAACTCCTAGCAATATACAACCGGTTAGGTTTATTTTGCTGATGCGGCCATCTCGGCTTAAAGTGATGTAGCAGATAGGAGCGAATTCATATAAGTTAACATAGCGGTCACGCGCTTCTTCCATCTCTACATGCGCTTTACGCAGCTCTTCATTCTGCATTTCAAGCTCTACTTTATGTACCAGCAATTCATGCAATAGTACTTCGCTTGGGTCTGCATCCTGTTTAGGTGGTGCAATGTCAGCAACGACTTTTTCCGCATCGCTTCTCAGCGATGATCTCCTGTCTTTACCATCCCATTTCTTTTTCATGGTCATCTGCCTTTGCTAACACTATTTAACTTCAATCATCGTTAATTAAGCTAACGACGTCTCAAGTTGGCTAATTCTATTGCTACTTTGACTAGCTACTCACTGACCGAATGAAACTATTCGCTACCTGTTACTCCTAGATTATGGCGTACAGGTTTCCTTGGTCTAGGAAAACTTATGCTTCAGGCCTTTAATCAGTGCAATATCAGCTGGTTTGGTCACCGCTTTTCGTTTGGCTTTGCTTGCGCTCACTTCAATATCTTGAAAGCTTACGAGTAACAGCCCCTCGTTACCATTCAGTACGGGCAATTGCCTCACACATAAGCTCACAGTGGCGGGCTTGCCATTAGATTTTAATTGGATATTCGTCTTTACTATAAATGAGCCCTTAGCCATATAATGAAAAGCATTGTGTAATTCCACCTCCAAACCATCTCGCGCCATATCAACAATGTTAAGGGGGGTGTGTGTCGGGGCAGGGCGTAGGTATTTACTTGTTTCACCATACGTATAAAGGATCTCGCCTTTAAGATTAGTGATGATAGAAGCTGGAGCAAAGTGTTGAATGAGCAGCTTGCGGCTTAGTTCCGCGAAGTTAGTCTCTTTTGTTTTTAGCATACTCAGATCTGCTACTTGATGATTGTTTTTGTCTGCCCATATCAATGGGCTATTCATCATTGGCTGAGTTGATAATTTGCTATTGATTGCATGGTAAATCTTCCATTTTCTATCGATAGGTCTGAATAGCTCAGTATGGTTGCCGATACTCTCTGAAGGGGAAAGAAAAAGCGCACCCTCTGGCCTCAGTGCTTCATGAAACATGCGAATCAAGCGGCTCTGCAGAGATGACTCCATATAAATCATCAGGTTGCGGCAGCTAATTAAATCAAGCTTGGTCGATGGCGGGTCTTTAAGTGCATTTTGAGTGGCAAATACAACCATTTCACGCACTTCTTTTTTAATACAATAGCCAGCCTTGTGCTTCACGAAAAAATTACGTAGGCGTTCTGGGCTAACTTCTAACGCAATGCTAGCTGGGTATATAGCAGCTTTCGCCGTTGCAATTGCATCATCATCTAGGTCTGTGCCGTATATCTGCACTTGAAACCGCTGTTTTGTTCTACCCATCAGCTCACATAACAGCATTGCAATGGAGTAAGCTTCCTCGCCACTGGCGCAGGCTGGCACCCAAACCCGAAAAATATAATCGTTAGATTTGTTGTTACATAGATTCGGTAATATCACCTTTTCCATGAGGCTAAATGCTTCTGCGTCACGGAAAAAACTGGTGACATTAATCAGTAGTTCTTTGAATAATAAAGTCAGCTCAGCCGGGTTTTCCTTGATATAGCGTGAGTAGCGGTTGATATCTTCAATACGATGTTTTACCATCCGCCGCTCAATACCTAGGCCAATCGCACTTTTTTTATAGTGAGAGAAATCTACCCCGGTTGCTGCGTGTAATTGTTCCAGAATTTGCGCAATAGTGTTCAGCGTTGATGGCGTCTTGGGTTTTGTAGTTTTTATTGCATGTGAGGGCTTGTCAGGTAATATGAGCTCGACCATCTTTTTGACGGTGAAAACGTGGCCAGCCTGTGCTTCGATTGCTTCGATTACCGGCATATCAGTTGCGCGCTGCCAAATGGCAGTCACTTTTCCAAATGACTTTGAAGTTAGGTCTAAGCGAGATGTTAGATCATTCATGAAGGCATCTTTCATCGACGAACCGATGCTGCGGTAGCGCAGTCATTACCGCACCTTTCATACATATTGTCAATCTTAATATTGCCAATCTAGAGTAGCGTAATATCCCCAAACCTGTGAGCTGGGCCTATGGATATTGATGACATAAACGTTAGTTAAAAGAAAAAATAATTAAAATAAAATGGCAGTTGATTGCTCTTTCATTTAGCGATTCAGAACAAACGCCTCATTTGAGATGACAAGTTCAGTGCCGCTGAGATATCTGGTGCGGCTTGGTATAGACAGCAACTCTGCTTCTTGAGTATTGTGCTTATCTGGCTGCTGTGTCTTGTCGGCAGAGGTATTGCCAGTATTCGATGCATATTTCGCCATCACTGCTTTTACATAGTGTCTGGTTTCAGGGTACGGAGGTATCTGTCTGGCATGTTTTTTAACTGCACCTTCTCCCGCATTGTAGGCAGCTAGTACAAGATCTAAGCGACTGTCGAACATCACCATAAGGTCGCGCAGATATAGCGTACCTGCTTTGATATTACCTTTGGGTAAGTAAATAGCGTGACTGATACCGTAGCGAGCGGCGGTATCGGGCAATACCTGCATCAGGCCCACTGCGCCTTTTGGTGATATTGCACTATGTTGATAGTGTGACTCTACGTAAATCAAAGCGTGTATCAGCGCGGGGTCTAAAGATGTAGCATTCGCCGCGCTAGTAATTTCTTTTGAAAAAGGTTTTTTCGCAAGCTTTACTTCAGCATCACGGTTTAAAGCCTTCACGCTAATTGCCTCTGTCACTAACGGCCTCGTTGTTTGCTCTGTAGCTAGTTCAGATGATGTTTTAGTTAGGGGGGCAGCGTTAGTCGTTAAGGTCTGTTTGCTCTGTGAACGGTACTTATCTTCAAGCTGATACATTTGCGGAGAGTGGCTTGTTGAAGCGCTTGCTGCTGGATTCATGGATTCCAGTGTCTTTGTAGGTACTACATTAAGTCGATATGGTGAGTTGTTGTTGGCAATAGCCTCTGCGAATGTTGGTGGCGTGTAAAATAAAAAAGCCAACATGCTTAATACGACGTAATCTGTCTTAAGCTTAGTAAGCATGTTTGTCTTTAATCACGACGATAATCGTTTTAAATATGATGTATAGATCAAGCGCTAATGACCAGTTTTGCAAGTAGGCCAAGTCATAATCAATACGCATTTTCATCTTATCTAAAGTGTCTGTTTCTCCTCGCCAGCCGTTTACCTGCGCCCAGCCTGTGATGCCTGGTTTAACCTTGTGTCGCACCATGTAGCCTTTAATCATGGTGCGATAAAGCTCGTTATGGGCCACCGCGTGTGGACGTGGTCCGACAATACTCATGCGCCCTTGTAATACATTGAAGAACTGCGGCAGTTCATCTAATGAAGTCTTACGCAAAAATGCACCAAATGGGGTAATGCGGCTATCATTTTTATGAGCTTGTTGTATATTATCGCCATCTTCGCACACGGTCATTGAGCGGAACTTGCTGACCAATATCTGCTCTCCATTCAAGCCATAACGACGTTGCTGAAAGATGATGGCACCAGGCGATGTGAGCATAATACACAGCGCAATGATGAGCATGATAGGGGAGACCAATAGCAGTATCAGAATAGAAAGTACAATGTCACTGCCACGCTTGATCATGCCGTTGACGCCGGTAAAAGGTGATTCACAGACTGCGACTACTGGAACTTTACCCACCGCATCAATACGACCCTGCATGAGGTTGTTGATAAACATATCAGGGACGAAATAGATAGAAGCAGTGGTGTCATTCAATGCGTCTAAAAGTTTCATGATACGTGGCTGTGTCGCCATTGGTAGTGATACATAGATAGCATCAATATTGTATAGACGCACATAGGATGGTAGCTGCTCAATGCTACCTAACAGCGCATAGTCGGTTAGATTGTCGACACGCTCTAGTACCCTGTCATCAAAGAATCCGCTCAGTTGAGTAGGGCTGTAAGGGGTATGCTCAATTTCATAAGCTAGGCTCAATCCTTGCTCGTTAACCCCGACGATCACCGCACGCTTAGGCTCACCCTGACTACTCGCGATCGATGGTGCAACGCTTCTTAGCATCATATGCACTGCAAACTGACTGGCAGGCGCTAACCATAACCAGATGATTACCGCCTCTCGGTCAAACATGTTGATATAACCGCTAGCGTAACCAAACGCGATTAACAGGGATAAAATAACCAGCCAACTTAAGATGATGCTACTCACCAGTTTCCATATCGGCATTTGGATGCGTACTACGCCAGGCAGTGTCATCGAAAACACCAGTAATGACAAGATTAGGTACTCTGGTGTTAATCGGCCCTGTGTGTAATAACCGACCCCCCATAAAGAGAGCACCAGCGCGATAGGATCCATTAACGCAGCAGCTCGCAACAATAGATTATTCCATCCTAGCGAGAAAGCAGATGCGCGGCGAAAGCGGATAGGAACGGTTTGATGACTCATACAACAGAACCCTATAGAAAGGTGATTGATGAGATACCAAGTTAAACGGAATTAATGGTTAGTTCTGTACGCTCACGAACATATATCAATAATTTACGACACCATAGCTTGATTTGGAAACACCATAGACTTGATGAGATAAGATAAAAAGTCTTGATTTTAAAAAGATAAAACGCGGCACATAAGTCCCGCGTTTTATGGGTTGGCTGCATTGATAGTTATGCAAAATTAAGACCAGAGCCGCCCTGAGGAAGCAATTTAGCAGCGCTCTTAGCAATGCGACGTCTGCCGATAAATCCAATTAAACCAAGGCCTGTCAGTAGCATGGCATAGGTTTCTGGTTCTGGCACAACGGCAGTGTTGGCTGAGTATAAATACACACCGCCATTGCTACCTACAGCATCACCAGCAACCGCCCAATAATAAGAACCAGTGGCAGCATTGCTATAATTTAATACACCTGTACTATCACCATAACCAATAGTAGCAAGTTGTACATTCACTCCAGCTGCGCCATCACTGTCCGGATCACTGAATAACGTAAGTGTGCCGTTGTTGATTTCGTAGCTAGACCCACCACCACCTAACCCTGGTAGCAGCAAAGAAACGGCACTGGAAATCGTGTCGCTGGCTGAGTTCAGGCTAAAGGTAAATACATCTAAGAAGCTTCCTACATTATGCGTAACACTGTAAATGTTACCGTCATTAGGATTTACACCAAGATCATAAGGAAAACTGCCACCATTCAGATTTACAGTGGCTGCTTGCGCAGAACTGAATGCACTGGCGAGGGCAATTGTGAGTAACGCTTTTTTCATATTGATTTTCATGTGGACTCCAATTAAATTAAATATCCTAGAAATGAATTTAGATTTGCAATGACAATGCATCGCAAGAGTTTGGAGTCGGATCAGCACGGATGCTAGTGCTACAAAACTCTTTGCTTACCAAATCTATTTTCATTGGGAGCATGGTAGCTTTAGCGGCTTAGTCTTATCTGTGCGGATGGACACATAGACAGGAAATCTATGATTTATTTGCAACAGTTAGGCAAACTCGGCGCAGATATGAAGATATTTTAGAGACTTATGACATAGTCTAATGTTAAGATTATCATCATCTTAGATGATGCCCTCGCACTTTTAGGGCTTAATGTCTTGGGGTTGATACATTAATAGGTAATTTATATTGGGAGCAGTAATGAGTGTTTCATGTTTAAGAGCGTCACAACAATGATAAAAATACGCCTTAAGTCTCAAAGCATTATTATCCAAGCACTAGTCACAGTTTCGCTATCAACGCCAGCATGGGCAGATAAGCAAGACACCCTGAACTTTTCAGTAGGTGCGGGCGTTACATTCGAGGATAACCTGTTCCGTTTGCCTGATTCAGCTAACACATTTCAAAGTTTAGGTAAGTCTCAAAAGTCTGATAGGATTATTACGACGAATGCAGGCATTAAAATCGACAAGCCTTATGCTTTGCAACGCTTTCAGGTTGACCTCAACGTAATCGACAATAACTACGACACTTACAATTACCTAGACTATACGGCCTTTAACTACAGAGCTGCTTGGTTATGGCAACTTACCCCTAATATAAAGGGCACTTTATCAGCTGATCAGCAGCAAGTGCTGAATAGCTTTTCAGAGTTTCGTGATTTCAATAATAAATTAAGTAGAACACGTAGCATACAAACTAATGAAAACCGCATCTTCGATGTAGATGCGTTAGTCGGTGGCGGTTGGCATCTGTTAGGTGGGGTGTCAGAGTTGCGCTCTCGTAATAGCATTACCTTTAATGCAGTGGGTGACTTTATACAGACTGGTGCAAATGTTGGGATTAAGTATGTTGCGCCATCAGAAAACTCAATTACGCTGATGCAGCGTGCATATAATGGGGATTACCAAGGGCGTAGTGCGAATGCATCTAGCCAGTTAGATAGCGGGTTTAAGCAGCAGGAAACTGAAGCGCTAGTTCAATGGCGCTTAACGGGTAAATCCTCAATCAATGCAAAACTTGGCTATGTAGACCGTGAGCATGACAATTTTTCGTCTCGTGATTATGCTGGGTTCAACAGCAGGCTAGCTTATAACTGGCAGCCCACGGGTAAGCTTGGTATTGTCACTTCAATATCCCGTAATCTTTATAGCTATCAGCAGGCCATTAATAGTTATTACGTGGCAGATACTTTCGCTATCAATCCAATTTGGCACGTGACCGCTAAAACTAGTTTAAGTATGCGTTATGACTTCAGTCATCGTGATTACCGTGGCGCTGTTGTTCCGATTGCGGAGCACAGAAAAGATAATGTGCAGTCATTAATGCTTTCTGCGGATTGGCAACCTACCCGTACTTTAACCGTGACTGGTGCCTTACGCCATGAAATGCGTAGCTCATCTTTCAACGACCCTAGTGCGGTTGGCGGCGATCTAGAGTATGACGCTAATTCAGCTACCATCAATGCTCAGCTATTGTTCTAATTAAGCCCAACTAGATTAATCTAGTTGGTTTTGGTTCAGTAAGCGGTTAAATTCATTTTTGACAACTAGGTAGCATTCGCAACATTGCTTTTCAAGGCTTGCGCGGTCTAGTACTGTGATGTGTCCGCGATGGTACTGAATAATCTCTAATCGCTGTAATTTACCTGCCGCTTCAGTCACACCTTCACGGCGTACACCCAGCATATTAGCAATCAGTTCTTGTGTCATGATTAGCTCATTGGATTCTAGCCTATCTAAGCTCAGTAGTAGCCATCGGCATAATTGCTGCTCTAAGGAGTGATGCCGGTTGCAAACGGCGGTTTGTGCCATTTGTGTCATTAGTGCTTGGGTATAACGCAACAACAGCCGCATCATTTGCCCGTTCAATTTAAACTCTTCTTTCAGAAATTTAGACTTGAGCCGGTAACCAACACCTGCACTCTGCACGACGGCTCGACTTGTAGTTGTTTCACCACCCATGAATAGTGAAATGCCTAGGATACCTTCATTGCCAACAATCGCAATTTCAGCCGATGCGCCATTTTCTAGCAAATAGAGCATTGATACGATAGAGGTAATTGGGAAATAAACATACTTTAAGTGTTCGCTAGGCTCATATAACACTTGGCCTAATGGCATATCGATAGGTTCTAGATTAGCTGAGAGCCGATTAAACTCTTCGGCACCTAAAGCGCCAAGCAGATGATTGTGCTGTGGGGTATATAAATTCGACATAAATCGCTGCCCAATCAATATTAACAACCCGTTGATTAAGTGTTAAAAAACACTAGTGTTTAGCGAGTATAGACCTTTTTTTGCACGACTTTAAGATGTTAATTAGATAATTTTAAAGACTGGGGTGATTTAATAGCAAAAGAAATACATGATGTGACAGAGCGTGCACATTGTGAGTGGAGAGTAGACCTGTTTGCTACAGGCAATATGAATGTTTAGTATGCAGAAGTTAAAGCCTTAGCAAGTGCAGGCTTGTGTTCTGGGTATAATTTCGCATACTCGTGGCGGGCTTATATAGTTACCTGGCAAGGTAACGAGGGCAACTAGCGTCAGGTTGGCGTGCGAGAAGGTGCTGTAGCATCTGGAGAAAGCACAACGGCGATTGCGATTCCACCAGAGCGTACAGCAAAAAACAAATTAAACTTTTATGTTTAAGATACTAGTATATTGAAGAGACTAGCCAATATTATTAAACATTGGCTATGTGAAACTACTTGACCACAAAAGTTAAGGTTTGCTTTCCTAGATTGTTTTTATCATCAATCGCAGAAATTGAAATGGTATGTGTGCCAACTCTAGCCCCAGTGGAGTTCCATGTATAGGCAACCTCATCGCTACTAGATTTAGTGTTAGAGCCACCATCTACATACATGCTCATTAGCTTAACTCTTACATTATCGGTAGCTTTGGCTTTAATCGCAACCGTAGACCCTTGGGTAACGACCGTATTAGGGGCCGGGGAATAGATGCTGATAATTGGCGCGATGGTGTCATTAGTACCAGTATTAGTATTAGTGGTTCCTCCTATGGTTTCAAAAGCGCCTAAGTCAAAAGCGTTTCCATCTGGGCGTTTTATATTTAAATAGTCAAAAACTACACTTCCATTTGCGATGCCACTATCGATAGTGGCACTAGAGGCATCAACCGTGTAACTAGTAGCCGTCGTCGGTTGTGCTAGTGAAGTAAAGCGCGAATCAACACTCATGCTGTGAACATCCATCTTGGTCGCTGTGGAGAAACTGCTCAGGTTAGTGTAAAGGCTACCTAAACTTAACTGAATAGCACTACCAGGACGGAAATAGTTATTGTAGTCACTTGAGTTACCGCTAATCGTTGTTCCGTTAGCGACTGCCATCAATAAATCATACTTGCTTGTGCCGTGACTAATGATATTGTTTTGCACGATATTGCCCGTCAGCGTGGCACCAGTGCGTGGCATGCCACCAACCTCAATGCCAGAGTAGCCGCCAGTACCAAAAACGGTGTTGTTATAAACCTGCGTATTATCTGAAGCAGAGATATAAATGCCTCGGCGTTGGTTATTCGCAATGACGTTATTGTATATACGCCCGTTTTTGCTTACTTCAAAGAAAATTGCCGCGTCCAACGGTCCATTGTCGTGTATGTAGTTATTACGGATAGTGATGGCGCTACCGCTATTGGCATAGTCAAACCAGATGCCAGAGCCGTTATTGAAACCAACCTCACTGTACTCTATTGTGCCGTAGGCTTTAGTGGTTGCTTTTAAGCCACCCGCGTGCCATAGCGCATTAAATTTACGTGTGTTGTTATTATTCATTTTAACGTTGAAGACTCTAAAATTGTAGCTGCCTGCCGCATTAATCCCCGAGTTCCCATTGTTACTGACATTGCAGTTAAGCGCTTGTGCTCCAGTTTGCAAATAACCCATGCTTAGACCAGCAAAGTCAGTATATTGGATGTCTGACATCTCAATGATAGAGTTAGAACTCAACTCTACCGCTGGCGCCATTTTTGCGTAGGCGGATGAGTTGCTGTGACGAAACACGAAGCCTTTCATATGAATGTAAGGCACGCCCATAAAAAATAGACGTTGACGTGTACTGGCTTCGACCATTTTAAAGTTTGGGTCAGCACCATCGGCTAGCCATACATATAAAGTTAAATTCGATGCGTCGTAATAGAAACTACCAGGTACCATAGTGCCGACGCCACTGCCTACAGGCTTTGGATACTCAAAGGTAGTATAAAGCTTTGGCATACCAATTTGCTGTAGCGATGGGCTATCGCCACCGCCGACGAAGACTTGCTGGCTATCGTATGCCCAGTTGGTTTTTTTCCAGATATTGCCGCTGTGCAAGGTCCAACCAGTTACCTGATCAGAGCCTCTAATCATCGGGGTTTCATTCGCATAAGCTAATACATGCAACATCTTATCTGGACTGGTGCCGCCGCCTTTAAAAACGTCAACACGTTCGCGGTAAACGCCACCACGTACATAGACGGTATCGCCAGCAACCGCTGTATTCATCGACTTTTGTATCGTTTTAAAAGGAGAACTTAAGCTTGTGCCAAGATTGGTGTCACTTCCATTTGTATCCACGTAATAAGTGGCAGACCAGCTAGCGGTATTCCATGAGATAAATAGTAGGAAGCCAAACAATGTGCGCAGCTTTGGCTTGACGATAGAGAGAGTAACTTTAATTTTTTTAAAAATTGAAACGAGTAGACAATACAAGGTCGGAGCTCCTTAAATTAAGGGCTTAGCCAACAATGGTACCAGTATGAACAGATTATTTTGACCACTAAACAGCCGATATTGGCCTGCTTAGTTTAGATATTCACCCTATTTTTTTTAAGCTTATTGATGATTTACACAAATTCAATCTGAAGCCGGCAATCCCGCTGTCATGGCATAAGCCTGTAGACCGGTAATTTTGCGTGCTTACCTTTCGATAAGTTTGCTTTTAACAACTTCAACAACAACTGCACTATATACTATTTTTTAAAAGCCACAAATTATTTTCATTAAAATAATCAATATATTCAATGGCTTATATGTTACCTACCGCACATATAAGCAAGCTAGGCCAATAAAATAAAGGAGCTGATATTTATGATGACGAAAGAATTTTTTTAAATATTAAAAGATAGACGGTTGCAGGTTTAATGGTGATTTTAGAATCTAGTTAAATAGTTTTTTAGGTTTTAAGTGATAGTGTAGTGCAATGTAGAGATCACTACACATGCTCAAATTAGTGAGATTGATTGCAATTCATAATCCTAAGTGTCTTAACGTACGGACTAAGCATAATTCTTTCAGTTATTTTGTTGACTTACAGACTAGGCACTATTTACTAGTAGTTTTTAGAAATGGTGATTTCATTCCATTTTTAATATTTGCTGTTAACAAAGCTTCATCAAACATCACGGGAGGATACTTTGCCTACTCAAGCTATTTCATTTGTAAATCATTTATTAGCTGATCTTCCCGATAACGAGTTCGAAACCCTAATAAAGAGATGTGAGTTAACTCAACTCGTCTATGCTGATGTGCTGACTAAGCGTGATGACCTCATTAATTACGTCTACTTTCCTATTGATAGTATTATTTCTTTAGTGGCGCCAATCGAGAAAAGTAGGGGGATGGAAGTGGTTATGATTGGGAACGAGGGCATGTTAGGTATTACACTCATGCTAGGAGTTAATCGTGCGCCATTTACTGCATTGGTGCAAAAAACAGGCTCTGCCATTCGTATCGACTCAACCTCTTTTTTAAATAGCCTTGAACGCAGTCCTACATTAAAAGAACATTTAAATCGTTATCTTTGTGTATCATTTAGCCAGCTTGTGCAGGCCGCTATTTGTAATCGCTTTCACTTTGTAGAGGAGCGGCTTGCCCGTTTGCTACTCATGATTAGAGACCGTGCACATTCAGAGTCTTTTTATATTACACAAGATTTACTTGCGCATATGCTTGGCGTAAGGCGTGTGGGCGTAACAAAAGCAGCACTAGCACTGCAGCATAAAAATCTGATTGGTTACAGCAGAGGATACGTAGTGATTCACAATGTAGAAGGCCTAGAGCACGAGGCCTGTGCATGTTATAGAACCGACAAAGAGACTTATGACCGCATGCTTAATAAGGTTGATTTAAAGATAACGGCTAAATGCTAGTTTATTAATTTATCTGCAAAAAATTAAAAATGATCACTAAAAAGATCGATGTAGATACACTGATGGCAAGTAGTGGTGTGCGTTTTGGCACCAGTGGCGTACGTGGCCTAGTGGAAAGCATGACAGATACCGTCTGTTACGCATATACCGCTGCTTTTTTGCAAGAGGTGGTTGCTAAGTCTGTTTCTGCTAATAAAACAGGGTTAATTGATAAGGCCGGGTTAGTTACTAATACAGGTAAAGCTACTAAGGTGATATTAGGCCACGATTTACGGCCAAGCAGCCCGCATATTGCCCGCGTCTGCGCGGCAGCTATTACAAACTTCGGCGGTCAAGTCGTGTATGCTGGTGCGTTACCAACGCCGGCGCTTGCCTGCTATGCACAACACCAAAATTCCGCTGCCATTATTATTACCGGTAGCCATATTCCGTTTGACCGTAATGGCATCAAATTCTACGGCCTGCAAGGTGAGATCTCTAAGGCGGACGAGATTGCCATACAGCAAGCCGAGGTTAATCTTCCTGAAGCGTTGATGCCTATACCATTGCCGTTAGCTGATAAAACCGTTGAGGCGCATTATATTCAGCGCTATGTCGACTTTTTTTCTAAGGCTAATTTAAAGGGGCTTCGCGTTGCAATCTATGAGCATTCAAGCGTCGCTAGGGACTTGTTGCGTACCATCTTGGAAGCACTAGGTGTTGAAGTGATTACATTGGGACGCACTAATGAGTTCGTGCCTATCGATACTGAAGCGGTTAGGACTGAAGATGTCATTCAGGCATCCAATTGGGCAAAGGAGCACAACTTTGATGCTATATTTTCTACTGATGGTGACGCTGATCGTCCCCTCATTGGTGATGAGCTAGGGCAATGGTTGCGTGGCGATATAGTTGGTATTCTTTGCGCTAAATATCTTGCTGCAGATGTTGTGGTGACCCCTGTCAGCAGTAACTCGCTTACTGAGAAATCCACATGGTTTAATCAAGTGATACGGACTAAAATTGGTTCTCCTTATGTCATCGCAGCAATGGAGCAAGCCCATCAGCAATCAACTGGCCTAGTTGTAGGTTTTGAGGCGAATGGTGGATTTTTACTCGGTAGCGACGTCATGCGAGGCGATCGAAAATTAAAAGCACTTGCAACGCGTGATGCGGTACTTCCAATGTTGGCATTGCTTGCCATGTCCCGAGAAAGAGAGTGCAAGTTATCAGAGCTGGTGGCAAGCTTGCCTAGCCGATACACTTTTAGTGATCGCCTGCAAAACTTCCCGATAGAGCAAAGCAAAAACTTGCTTATCTTACTGCAAGCCGATGCTGAGCGAGCTAGGCTTATGATGGGGCCACAAGCAGGGGAGATTGTTTTAACGGATATCACGGATGGCTTTCGCCTAAGCTTTAGCAGTGGAGAGATTGTGCACCTAAGACCTTCTGGTAACGCGCCAGAGTTACGTTGTTATGCTGAGGCTGACACGCAAGAAAAAGCTCAAGCTCTATGTGAACAGTGTTTAGTACGCACGGCGATACCATCAGACTTGTAACCTTGCATCGACCTGTGCTGAATTTAATCAGTGGCATCAATTACCATGTTGTAACATGAAAAGATTCAATCAAAACCTTAAATTAAGGCTTTGATTGAATCCGTTTGATTGAGTCAATAGTTATCCTTTGTTTTTGCGTTTTGCTGTAAATCCTAGCATGCCTAGACCCACTAGCATCATGGCATATGTTTCTGGCTCAGGCACTGGTGTGGGGGTGTACCATGCGCTTTCACCTTGCTCAGTAGTTAGGCCTTGAACATGTAGGGCAAATGAGTCACTAGTCAATAAAGTTGGTTGTGAAAAAGTAGCATC
>Ga0207968_100539_pt1 | contig 13841 bp, 6 predicted proteins | sample LakWasMet21_HOW5_2_FD_183867 | JGI IMG/M metagenome (GOLD analysis project Ga0207968, IMG submission 183867) | Freshwater sediment methanotrophic microbial communities from Lake Washington under simulated oxygen tension - Sediment Metagenome... | ecosystem: Environmental > Aquatic > Freshwater >...
CTACATTGTATTAGTAGTTAAATTTATATAAAAATCAGTAAGTTATGAAAATTTAATGTAGGCACATTAATTGCATATATGTAGGCTTCTGTATTTAGGGGGCCTCAGATGTCGCTAGCCATAACCACTAATCAACAAGCCGTATGGGCCGACCTGGATTTGCGCTGGGTCTATTCGGATCTACTTAGAAACATCTACGCCCGTACCCACTGTATGCAGACTGCCTACGATGTGCTGCACGACTCTATGCTACGTTTTGTGCTGTCAAAGAATCATGCCAATCTTAAAGAACCTCACGCATATATGCAGGTGGTGGTCCGCAACCTGCTGACAGATAACCATTACGAAAAGTCACGCTACGTATCACTGGATAAAGACCAAGACATCCCGGATGAACACTTGGACAGATGGGCACCATCACCAGAACAGCTGGCGGACCTTCAGCAACGTATGCAAGCCATTCAGAACATCATTAACTGCCTGCCGCCTAAATGTCGAGAAGTGTTTTGGTTGTTTCGCATTGAAGGCGTTAGCCAGAGCGAAATTGCTGTGAATCTTAACATCAGCGTGAACATGGTTGAACGCCACGTTATTCGCGCCTTGGTTGATATTCGTGCTGCACGGGAATTATTGCAAGGGCTTTAACGTTGGGCATTCAAACCATTCGCAACCAGGCCGCAAAATGGTTCACCCGCATGCAATATGCAGAAGTAGACCATCCTGATCGTAGCCAATTCGAAGCATGGCTGTTGCAGCACCCTTTGCATGCAGAAGAATATTCGGCGATTGCAGAGATTTGGGATGAGTTCGATTCCACTGATCGCCTGCAAAGCCTAACGCAGGCCATGCATTTTAAAGCCGCGCAAGATAAAGCAAGCAAAAACAAAATTCTACAAAATGCGAGCGGTGTTGTATTTAGCGTGGTGCTAAGTGTATTGGGGTACTTCGGCTGGTCTGAATGGCAAGCGCAGCCATTGATGCAAATGGCACAAAGCAGCCAAATAGCACAGATCATCACGCAATCATTGCCCGATGGATCTAAAATGATTTTGAATAGCAGTACCGAGGTTGAGGTGGTCTACTACCGCAATCGGCGTAGCGTACATTTAAAGCGCGGCGAAGCTATTTTTGAAGTGACTAAAGACACAGATCGCCCCTTTATCGTACATAACGATCAAGCACGCGTTACAGTGCTCGGCACACGCTTCTCGGTCAATCAACTGCAGCAACGCATGATTGTGGCGGTCGACCACGGGCGTGTGAAGGTTGAGGCGTTCAATCAAGAAGGGCTTGGTATTATTCTTACTAACGGCCAAATGGCAGAAATCTCTGGCAATGCCAACCCAAAACGACTAGCACAACCAGCTAGCAATGCCTTTAGCTTTGTAGAAGGTAAATTGGTATTCGACAATACTTCGCTGCGAGAAGTGGCGGAAACTCTATCCCGTTATCGAGACCGGCCAGTACTGGCAGAGGGCGAAGTCAGCACGCAAATGCCTATTACTGCGGTTGTGAACATTCGCGAGATTGAAAGCTTTTTGAAAGCCTTAAAGCACATGACAGGGATACGCATAGACCAAAACCAATATCGCACCAAATTGTATACATCAAGCCAAGACGCTTCACTCCCCGAACCGTCACCCAAAACCACTTCACATCCCAAAAAGTCAGCCTCGTCATAAAAAAGTAAAAAACACTCTGAATCGACATCAGGTTTTTTTAAGCCAAACTGTCATACCTATAACAACATAAATTTTGGCTGTGGAGTAGTAGTTATGGGCGTAGTGTTTAATTACAACAAGAAAATCCGTTTAGCTGTGGCGACCGCATTATTAAGCTCCACGCAGCTACTAGCTGCGCAGGGATTGAATATCAGCATCCCGGTAAGTATTAATCTGCCTGCACAATATTTAGCCGATTCGCTCAAGCAATTCGCCCAGCAAACCGGCACTAATATAGTGTTCGACAGCACTTTAGTGCAAGGTAAGCTGGCACCTGCAGTCAAAGGCAATTTTGATAATCATCAAACGCTACATAAGCTATTAGCCGGCAGTGGGCTAGAAGCAGTTATCGAAGAAAAAACCATCGTCATCAAGCGCGAGCGCATCAAACCCACCAAGGCGGTAGATATTAATCTGGAAGAAGTCGTTGTGCGCGCCAAGCGCCTATATGAAATAGGGCCGCTACGCGGCTTGGCACTCACTAAAGAAGAAATCCCCGGCAACGTACAAAGCATTACGGCTAAAGAAATTAAAGAGTCGCGTGCAATAAGCATCTCCGACTTAATGAACTCCAAGTTGCAATCAGTTAATGTGAACGACTATCAAAGCAATCCGTTTCAAATGGATGTGAGCTATCGTGGCTTTACGGCCTCACCGCAGCTGGGTACCGCACAAGGTTTGAGCGTGTTTCTGGATGGTGTACGTGTGAACGAGCCATTTGGCGATGTAGTGAACTGGGACATGCTGCCGCTTAACGCTTTGTCTGGGTTGGACGTATTCCCAGGTTCCAACCCTATATTTGGCTTGGGCACGCTAGGTGGCGCAATATCCATGCGCACCAAGAGCGGCTTTGATGCTAAAGAAGGCACCATCGAGGCTTTAAGTGGCTCATTTAATCGCAAACAGGTTCAAGGCAGTGTCGGTGGTAATAACGGCGTGATTGCTGGTTTTGTGGCCGCTAATATTTTTAATGAAGATGGCTGGCGTGACAACTCACCTAGTAAAGTGAATCAGTTGTTTGCCAAAGGTGAATGGCGCAACGACAAGGTGCAGATTGGACTATCTACGCTGTATGCAGGTAATGACTTAATTGGAAATGGTATGTTGCCGACCGAGATCGCGCGCCAAGACCCTAGTAAAGTCTTTACCAGCCCAGACCAAACCAAAAATAAATTGCTGCAATTTCAGCTCACTGGTTTATGGGATGTAACCGACACCTTTAATGTTACCGGGCAAATCTACAAGCGCAGCAGCAAGCGAAAAACCAAAACCTCCGACATCAATCAGGATTTAGGCGGCTATGCGACAAGAAGGCCTGCTCCTGGCGAGCAAGTGGTTCCCGGCTATGCAGATATCAACAATGATGGTTTGCCTGATTACAACTCAATTCCATTCAACGTTGCGGCAGATGCCAATGGGTTTGTCCTGGATACTGATGGTAATCCACAATTTACCGGCTATGACGTTAATGGCATAGAAATACCAAACCCTGCTTACAACGGCACAGCCTTGGTTGGCACTAATTTCAATACATTGGCCCATCCGAACCAGGCAATGACGGTAGGTGCTGACGGGGTTACACCAATTCCGAGCTGGACGCTTAACCCAGCAATCTTTAACTCCGGCATAGATGTTAACACTCAGCCACTACCCGGTTATTTCAATACATCATTGCCAAGTGTTTATTATCAATTTTCTCTCAACTCTTGGGCAAATCAAGTAATTATTACTCCTGAAAATACTAGCTATGGCCCTTCCCATCCGCAAACCGGGGCGCAAAATAATTACACGGTGGGAGATGGTTATGTCGGCGGCCAATATACGGACAACAGCGGCTATTACGTGGTCATGGTTCCGTTACCTCTGGTCAATGCAGCACAAGCGCTCAACCCTGATGGTTCAACTAAATTTTCCGGTTCAGATAGTGAGAATACAGTAGGAGGCAACATACTAATTCTTCCCGTGTTAGATAGTAACGGCAACCGTATATTACGTGACGGCGGGGGGAGAAACCCAGATACCGGGCTTATAGGAGTTGGCACTGGTTATGTGGAAGGAACACCCAATGCTGTTATCACTAATACCGAAATCAATCAAGTCAGCGATGGTGCCGCTTTACAATTAAATTGGAACCTGGAAAAACATAAATTCATGATCGGCGCATCCTTTGACGCTGCCGATACCACCTACAATAGCAGCCAAATGTTGGGCTTGTTTGATGCCAGTCATCGCGGGGCGTTAGCGCCAGACCGCTTGGGCTATGAGTATTATGCCGCCACGCATCCCGTGTCCCTTAATGACTTCAAGGGCGACTCCATTACCAAGAGCGTGTATTTCAGCGAAACCTGGACACCGGTTGAAACATTCAGCCTGACAGGTGCTGCACGCTATAACTACACCACCATTAACAACTATATGCAAACTAACAATATTGCGGGTATTAAAGGCGCGAGCGCTTTCCTTAATACCGTAGATTTTGGCCAGTTGTGCCATGATCTTGATGGCAACGGTACAGTTGAGGGTAGCGAATGTCAGGCTGGGCTTGATAATTTTATTGTTCCTTTCACACCAGAGCTAGCTTTAGGTAGGGGCGTTTTGGGGCGTGGAGAGCATGAGAAGTTTCATTATTATTCCTTTAACCCTTCTTTAGGCGCCACTTGGCAAGCCAACCCTAATACCAATATTTATGCTAACTGGAACCGCGGTGCACGTACTCCTACCGTCATTGAGCTAGGCTGCGCATTCGATGACACACCGGTGCTTTACTCCACGGACCCAGTCACTGGAGAAAAGAAATACCGTGCTAGATCCCTTTCAGAGAATCGCTTCTGTAGCTTGCCTAGCGCCATGTCTGGCGACCCCTATTTAAAACAGGTTCGATCCGAGACTATTGAAACCGGTATTCGAGGCAAGTTAACAGAAAATATTGAATGGAACGCCAGTGTATATCGCACGGATCTGCAGGACGATATTTACTTTGTGTCATTCCGCCCGGAACGCAGTTTTTTCCAGAATATCGGCGATACCCGACGCCAAGGCCTGGAAATGGGTTTGAAAGGCAAGCTGGGTAAAGCCACCTTCGCACTGAATTATTCGTTGACGGACGCAACATTTCAGTCCGATTTCCGTATGGGCAGCCCAAACAATAGCGAAGCCGGAACTATCCAGAGTTACCCGGGATGCAATGGTAATCATCGACCTCCAGAATGTGATGCAATAAGTGATTACCAGCAAATTAAGGTGAAAAAGGGTAACCGCATGCCTGGTATTCCCCTTCAGAACTTGAATGCTAGTGTGAGTTATGAGGTCACCCCCGAGTGGACTATAGGCTTAACAGCAATAATGCACTCCGAAGCATTTGTACGTGGCAATGAGAATAATGCACACCGTCAAGGGCCTGCCAAACCAATAGAAGCTGAATGCAATACGGGCGGTGCTGATTTTCAGTGCATGGTAGCGCGCCCGGATTATAAATATTCAGGAAAAACGCCGGGCTATGCAGTATTTAACTTTAATACCTCTTACAAAATTACCAAAGGATTAACAGCTGGCTTACAGATTAATAACTTGTTTGACCGCACTTATTACAGTGGGGGTCGCTTAGGCGTTAATGCCTTTGCACCATCGATTCGCGGTGCCATTGATCCGGTCAGCGGCTTTAATTACAACTCGAGTGATTGGACTTCTAGTACGTTCTTGGCGCCAGGCGCACCAAGGTCTGCCTTTTTTACATTGACGTATGATTTTGATATAGGGAAATAAATAATAAGAAAAGGCAATTGCGAACAGTCGACTTCGAGTAGCTATGATGAATATCAAGTCGGTAAAGAAAATATTGGATGTAAACTCAATTAATTATTGATTCATTACATTGTAGATTTTATATGAATGACTAGTACTTCATGAGACAGCTAAACCCAGCCTGGTGCTGGGTTTTTTATTGGTTGTAAACAGCCTTTTATAGAACCATGTGGTTGTAATTAACCATCGCAGACGGATTGACAGTAAGCGATAAGTTTTTTTAATGAGTTGATTTTATAGATAAAAATTCGTTATCAGTCCAATGGTATTAATTTTGCATATCTGCATCCCGTTTTAACAAAAATTACATATAACAAAATTCGGGAGATTATAAAAGTGCTGCAAAATAACAGTAAAAATCTAAAGGTACGTACAAATCACAAGCTGCATTTTGCAGTTTTGGCGACTTTACCTATGTTGGCTATGGCATCGTTTAGCGTAAACGCGGCATGTGTTGCTGGCAACCCATCTGCAGATGCAGATACTGTAATTTGTACTGAGGGTAGTACTTATGCAAATCCAAATGGAACTACGGTTAATAATACTGCTGATGTTACGACAGCAGGCGCAGGTAGTAGTGTAGTGAAAATGGTTGGCAATGGCAGTAGTTTTGTGAATGATGGTGTGATCTCCAATAATTCCATTTATTCAAATACAGGCACAAATGCCGGACAAAAATATGGAGCTTACATTGCAGCACCTACCGCGACACTTGATGCAGAAAATAGCATCATTAACACGGGCACGATAAGTGCAACTATTAGCGATGCTAATATGCAGACAAATAAAGCAAGGTTAAATACAGCCTCAGTAGTTGGTTTAGGTACAGATGCAGAAGCTGAATATAGCCTGACAAATAGCGGTACCATCAGTGCAACGCACAATGGTATTGGCCGTGTGAACGGTGTAGAGGCCGGTGGTGACGTAGAGGCAATGGAAATCATCAACAGCGGTACTATCACCGGTACGCAAGCACATGCAATAACAACGACAACCAGTACTGCGACATCTTTCCAGGGTACTGTAACTTTGGGAAACTCCACTACTACAACGGCGGCCAACATTGGTGTGGCTGCCGGTATCTATGCGGAAGAAGAAGTCGTAGGGCTGGTCGTTGATAACTCAGGCACAATCAGTGGGGTGGGAACTTATGCGAGCGGTATCTATACTCGTGCAGTTGAAACTGAGATTATTAATAGCGGTACAATTTCCGGCACTAAGATTGGTGTGGCCCAAGTGTCAGACGGTAGCGAAGTTAGAACGATGAAGCTAGAGAATACTGGCACCATTACAGGTGACATCATGTCGGTGAATGGCGCTGCACTACGTTGGTGGTCATTATCCAACGGTGAAGGGACTGGCGGCGCTACGCTGGATGCTCGATTAAATATTAATAGTCAGTTTGGCCAGGCTGATAGTGAAATTACCAATAGCGGTACTATCACCGGTAATCTTTATTACAGCAATGGCTCACATTCACTCCTGAATGAAGGCGGCGGAACGATCACTGGAAACATTGATCTTGATCAGCGCAACACTTATGGTAATGCAGGTGCCGGCAATGGTAATGGCAATATCATCGGTACAAAAAACTTTACTTTTGAGAATGCTGGAGTGTTTGATGGCGATATCACTATTCGTACGGCTGCCGGCAGTTCTATCAATCTTGTTCCGACAATCACGGGTAGCGGGGCCGGTTCCAGCTTGGATTCACCATCAACTGAAATTTCGGGAATGGGTGGGATACTTAAAGTTTTTGATGGTACATCCGCAACTGATGGCACAAACTCTACAGCGAATCTGGTAACGATAGCGCCTAAAACTTTAGTAACAGTGCATATGGGTGAGTACTTTGTAGTAGCAGATAGTTTATACGGCACGGTTCTGCCACAAACTGATGCAGTGAATACACCGCTAGTTAATTGGACGGTTGCTAAAAATGCAAGCGACAATTTAGTGATTGGTGTTGATTCGATTAACAGCGCAGCTACAGTTGCAGGTGTGAGTTCAGGCAGTGCAACAACCATTGATGCATTGATGACCGGCAATACGGCAATGGGTGGTGCTGTACAGGGCATTACTTCTGCGGCAGATATCGAAAAAGCCGGTCAGCAGCTGCGCCCGGAAGCGAATAACGCATCAATGCAAGCAACTTTAACTACCGTTAACCATATCACTTCACTTATAGGACGTCATCAGGACGCAATGCGTGCTGCAAGCAACGGTCAGAGTGGCGTTTCAACTGGTGAAACTGCGCCCGGATCAGGCTTCTGGGTACAAGGGTTTGGCTTTACAGGTGATCAGGACAGCCGCAGTGGTATTAATGGTTACAATGTAGATAGTGCTGGTTTCGTATTTGGCGGCGACACACTGATAGGTAATGGTGATTTACGATTAGGCGCTGCTTTAGGATATGCTGTTACGAATGTTGATGAGCAAGAAGTAAGAACAGGAAATAGAATAGACATTAACAGCTATCAAGCTACCTTATACGGTTCTTGGAACGCAGGTGCCTGGTATGTGGATGCTGCTTTAGGCTATGGCATGCATAAATATGATACAAAACGCAATGTGACACTTAATAATGCCACGTTGACAGGCAGTCATGATGCTAATCAGTATCTGGCTAAAATTGGAGCCGGTTACCCGATGCAAGTTGGAAAAGTAATATTTACACCCATGGCATCATTAACCTATGTGAATCTTGATCAGGATGGTTATAACGAAAAAGACTCATCCAATACTGGTGCCGGGTTAATTGTAAAAAGCACAAATACAGATTCTTTCCGCTCAGGTTTAGGCGCTAAAGTAACTGTGCCGTTATCTGATGGTGAATTAAAGTCTTCGATTGAAGCACGTGCAATCTGGAATCATGAGTTTGCTGACAACAGTCAAAATATCGCGGCACGTTTCGCAGGCGGAACAAGCTTTACGACCAATGGTGTCAGTCAAGCACGCGACTCTGCAAACCTCGGTTTAGGGCTGAGCATGGGGGGCAATGGTCAGACTTTATCAGTGAATTATGATGCTGAGGTTAAGAGTGATTATGTAGGGCATACCGCTTCATTAAAATTTAGATATGATTTTTAATCATTAGAAATACAGTAAAGACGTAGAACACAGCCGGGCATGCCCGGCTGTGTTTTTTGTGGATTCAGTGTTTGTACTGGGATTTTAAATGCATAAACAGCATAAACAAAGTATATTTCACAGGGTGTTATTGTGGAGTTTGTTGGTGAGTAGCTTTCTGAGCAGTTGCTCTGTAATGACGGCTAATCAGCATCCAGAAACGCTCGCGCTTAATTCTGGTATGAAAAAGACTGTATTTTCAGCCAATGGGTTTGTATTAACAGCCTACACCCGTATCGCAGACAAAAACCAACCAATCAATGTATATATTGAAGGTGATGGAAGGGCGTGGCTCTCACGTTATGAACTTTCACAAGATCCTACCCCTGTAGAAGCTACCGGTCTCAAGCTGGCTTTACTTGATCCGGTAGAAAATGTAGTGTATCTGGCCAGGCCTTGCCAGTTTAATGATTTTAATCAAACGCCTTGCGATAGTTCTTATTGGTCTGATAAGCGTTTTTCAGAAAAAGTGATTGATGCAATGAACCAAGAGCTGGACTCATTTGTAAATAAGACTCAAGGGCAAGCGGTTAATTTAATAGGTTATTCCGGAGGTGCCGCAGTGGCTGTTTTATTGGCGGCGCGACGTCATGACATTAAAAGCTTAAGAACGATTGCCGGTAACCTGGATCACGTTTATTTAAATGCATATCATCGCGTAAATGCAATGCCGAATTCGCTTAATGCTATTGATGTCGCATATAAGATCAGAGATATACCACAACTGCATTTCACAGGTGTTCATGACAAGGTTGTGCCTATGGAAATAGCTTTACGTTTTATTGATAAACAAGGTGATTCTAATTGTGCTGCCTCGGCTCAGGTGATAGCAAGCCATCAAGATGGCTGGGCTGAGCAATGGCGTCAGTTGTTGGAAATGTCAGTGCCATGTAAATTGAATAATCTGTAGACGACCGGTCTAATATTGAATTGAATTTACAAACTAAAGAGGTTTATATATGCAAAATTTTGATTTTTACAATCCAACCAGGATTGTTTTTGGCCAGGGCAAGGTGGCCGAGCTTGATAAGCTGATTCCGGAAAATGCCAGGGTGCTGGTGTTAGTCGGCGGCCAGAGTGCAAAGCACAATGGTACTTTGGATGAAGCGCTGCATGCTTTAGGTAAGCGATATGTGGAAGTATTTGAAGGCATTGAGCCTAATCCCAGATATGAAACGCTGATCAAGGCGGTAGCACAGGTTAAAAACAGGGAGCTGGATTTCCTGCTTGCAATCGGCGGTGGTTCAGTCATCGATGGCACCAAGTTTGTATCCGCCGCTGCCTGTCAGGATGGTGATGCATGGGAGATCCTGCTGACGCGCGGCGCCAATATCAAAGATGCAGTCCCTTACGGTACGATACTTACACTGCCGGCCACGGGGTCGGAAATGAACGATGGCTCGGTCATTACGCGTGAGGAAGAAAAAGCGAAGCTGCATTTTAGCAGTGAGCATGTGTTTCCGCGGTTTTCAGTACTGGACCCGACAAAAAGCTATACCTTGCCTAAACGTCAGCTCGCCAATGGCGTGGTAGATGCCTTTACCCATACCGTTGAACAATATCTCACTTACCCGGTAGGTGCCATGGTGCAGGACAGGTTTGCTGAAGGGCTGTTGTCGACCCTGGTTGAGATCGGCCCCAAGCTGCTGCAAAACCCTCAGGATTATGAATTGCAGGCCAACTTCATGTGGAGCGCATCACTGGCATTAAACGGCCTGATAGGCGCAGGTGTACCGCAGGACTGGGCAACACACATGATAGGACATGAAATTACGGCACTGTATGGCCTTGACCACGCGCAGACATTGGCCGTTGTACTGCCGAATATGCTAAGCGTGCGCAGAGATTCCAAACGTGAAAAACTGCTGCAATACGCTGATCGCATCTGGAACATTAAATCAGGCACAGAAGATGAACGCATTGAAGCTGCAATTCACAAAACTCGTGAATTTTTTGAAAGCCTGGGGATGAAAACCCGCCTTTCAGAATATCAGATTGGTGCTGATGCGATTACCGGTTTAATCAATAAACTTGAATCACACCACATGGTGACGCTGGGTGAACATCGGGATGTGGATTTGCAGGTAAGCCGCAAAGTCCTTGAAGCATCCATTTAATATTTGACGTAACGGCGCTGGATGAACTGGTCATATCAACAGGGCTGATGGTAAGCAACAGCGCAGTAAAGAGCACAAAGGGCACTTGCGTGCCCTTTGTGCTTTTTTATACGATGAAATTCAATAAATATCACTTTGTTGAATCACAATTATTGTGACAAGATGTGAGCAACATTAATGATGGTATAGTTTGTAGACTCTTAGTAGAGAATAGAGCTTAAAGTGATGCAGCGAAAAGTGAAGTTAACTATTGTACTTAGAGTCTGGTTGGAAGTAGTACTGGTTTCTTGTTTTTGTATTTTTGCATCCGGCACGGCATTCGCGTTTGAAAAAATCACACTGCAGTTGAAATGGCATCACCAGTTTCAGTTTGCAGGCTACTATGCAGCCCAGAGCAAGGGGTTCTACCAGCAGGAAAACCTGGACGTGCACATTATTGAGGGCGGCAATAGCATGCCTCCGCTCAAGCAAGTGCTCTCAGGTACCGCGCAATACGGCATCGGCGATTCTGATATTTTACTCTCGCGCATGAATGGAAAGCCGGTCGTAGCCATTGCGTCAATTTTTCAGCACTCGCCTTACGTGCTGCTGAGCCTGCGCGAAAACAGAATCAACACCCCCCAAGACCTGATCGGTAAGCGCATCATGCTTTCTAACGATCAAGGCGGAACCCAGTTCAAGGCCATGATGCACAAGGCAGGTATCGGCCTTGATCGTGTAACGCTGCTACCACATACCTGGAACCTGCAAGACCTGATCAAGGGCAATGCCGATGTTATTTCTGCCTATGCCACGGCAGAGCCGGCGCAGCTTGAAGCGATGGGTTACCATCCTTCGATATTAAGCAACCAGAAATACGGCGTCGATTTTTACGGCGACATCCTGTTTACAAACGAACGTGAGATCACGGCGCATCCCGAACGCGTGGATGCGTTTCTGCGCGCCACTAAAAAAGGCTGGGCCTATGCATTTGAGCACCGGGAGGAAATCGCCAGGCTGATTGCCGGTATGCCGGGTGTTGCTGAACACGGAATCACTTATGACATCCTGCTTAAAGAAGCAAGCATTATGGAGCCATACGTGCTCTCCGATGTTGTCGAGTTTGGCCACATGAATGTAGAACGCTGGGAGAGTATAGCCAAGACCCTGGCCTCACTTGGGATTATTCCTGGGGATTACAATCTTGCAGGGTTTATTTACAGCAGCAACGTTTCCAAGTACCAGATTATCCGCTGGATCACTTTTGCCGCGATCACAGTATTAATATTGCTGGGGCTTGTCTTTACCTGGAACCTGCAAATCCGGCGTAATGTGAAAAGCCGTACGATTGCGCTGCAAGATGAAATACAGCGGCGCGAGCGTGCAGAAAACTTGCTTAAAATAGCCGGCAGCGCCGCACATCTGGGCGGCTGGATCATGGATATTGAAAGCAAAAAAGTCACATGGTCAGATGAGGTGGCTGCTATTCATGACATGCCCGCCGGCCATTCGCCCACCATAAAAGAGGGGGTTTCGCTTTTTGTGCCGGAACACCAGCTTAAAATACAGACTGCGATCAGCAATTGTATTCAGAGCGGTATTTCTTATGACCTTGAGCTCGAGAAAATCACCGTCAAGGGCAAGCGCATCTGGGTACGCACCATCGGCCATGCGGTTCGTGATGCGGATGGCACGATTGTGCGGCTGCAAGGTGCATTTCAGGATATTTCAGAGCGCAAGCGCCTGGAGGCCTTCAAGGCGGGTCAGAGCGCTATTCTTGAGCGCATTGCAGCGAACTCGCCGCTGCCGGAAGTATTGCATGCCACAGTGAAGCTGATCGAATCGCAATTTCCGAGGTGCATGTGCTGCATCATGCTCATCAGCAGCGATGGGCTGCATTTGTGCAAAGGTGCTGCGGTTAAACTTCCCGACGCTTATATGCAGATCCTGGATGGTGTGGAAATCGGCAGCAGCAACGGCTCATGCGGTGCCGCTGCGTATCTGAAAAGGCGGATCATTGTCGCCGATATCGAACATGATCCGTTGTGGGATAACTACAGGGCGGATGCCATGCATTATGGCTTGCGCGCCTGCTGGTCATCCCCCATCCTGTCGAGCGAGCACAAAGTGATTGGCACCTTTGCGGTTTATCATCAGGAGCCGTATGTCCCGGGTGAAGAAGAGCTGGAACTCATAGACGCATGTTCACACATGCTTGGCATTGCGATAGAGCGCCATAATTCGCAGGGGCACCTGAGGTTGCTGGAAAGCGGGATTTCAAGGCTTAATGACATCGTGATGATTACAGAGTCTGCATCAACAGATGATCTTGGGCATCGCATCATATTCGTCAACGAAGCATTCGAGCGGATTACCGGTTTTAATCATGAGGATGTGATAGGCAAATCGTCAAGTATTCTGTATGGCAAGAACACGCAGAGGGAAGAGCTTCAGAAAATTAGCCAGGCGCTTGGAGACTGGAGGCCGGTGCATACGGAAGTGATTCACTATAAAAAGTCAGGTGAGGAAATCTGGCTGGAGCTGGACATTGTGCCAATCAGCGATGAAGTGGGCCTGAATACATACTGGGTGGCGGTGATGCGTGACATCACGCAGCGCAAGCAAACCGAGATGAAAATCCAGCAGCTTGCGTTTTATGACTCGATGACCGGATTACCGAATCGACAGTTACTGATAGACAGGCTCAAGCAGCGCCTGACCTCAAGCCTGCGCAGCCATCACTCCGGTGCAGTGCTGTTTCTCGACCTTGATAATTTTAAATCGCTGAACGACACCCATGGCCATGATGTCGGCGATATGCTGCTGGTTGAAGTCTCCCGGCGTATCGTTAAATGCGTGCGTGACAGCGATACAGTGGGGCGGCTGGGCGGGGATGAGTTCGTTGTGATTATCCACGAGCTGGATGAAAACCTCCGTGACGCCGCGCTGCAGGCCAGTACTGTATGTGAAAAGATTTTATTGAGCTTTAAGGAGCCTTTCCTGCTCAATAGTTACATACACCACACCACACCGAGCATAGGCGTTACGCTGTTCAACCATGACTCGCAGACCTCTGTGGACGAGTTGCTGAGAC
>Ga0207968_100540_pt1 | contig 13835 bp, 13 predicted proteins | sample LakWasMet21_HOW5_2_FD_183867 | JGI IMG/M metagenome (GOLD analysis project Ga0207968, IMG submission 183867) | Freshwater sediment methanotrophic microbial communities from Lake Washington under simulated oxygen tension - Sediment Metagenome... | ecosystem: Environmental > Aquatic > Freshwater >...
GGATGAGATCGGAAGACGTTTAGCAATTGGTGACTTTAAAGAATTAAATGTGATCGTTAAAGGTGACGTGGATGGTTCTATTGAAGCCTTATCTGATTCATTATTAAAATTATCTACTGAGAAAATTCAGGTAAATATTATCCACAAATCGGTTGGTGCGATTAGCGAAACAGACGTTATGTTAGCAAGTGCATCAAATGCGATCATTGTTGGTTTCCAGGTTCGTCCTTCAGTTACAGCTCGTAAATTAGCTGAACAAGAAGAAATAGACATCCGTTTATATTCAATTATTTACGATGCCATTAACGAAGTGAAAGCAGCGATGGAAGGTATGTTAGCTCCTGAATTTGTAGAGAAAGCAGTATGTAACATCGAGATCCGCGAAGTATTTAACATTACTAAAGTTGGTACCATTGCAGGTTGTTATGTATTAGATGGTAAAGTAACCCGTCATACAAAAATCCGTATCATCCGTGATGGTATTGTTGTTCACACAGGTAGCCTTGGTTCATTAAAACGTTTCAAAGACGATGTGAAAGAAGTAGGTGTTGGATATGAGTGTGGTTTAAACATTGAAGGATTTAATGACATCAAAGTTGGCGACATCATTGAAGGTTACGACATGGTTGAGGTGAAAGCCAAACTATAATTTTAAATTCAATTTGTCTGGATTTCGACTCCGCTCAGTCTGACAAATTGAATTCTATAATAAACAACAAACCAACCTTCGCTAAAGCTACGGTTGGTGAAAGGGGGATTAGCTCTCCCGATAGCTATCGGGATGGCGAGAGCGGTAGAATAAAATAACAAATCACCTACGCCAAGGCTTCGGTGATTGAAAGGGGGATTAGCTCATTTGGCTAGAGCGCTTCGCTGGCAGTGAAGAGGTGATCGGTTCGAATCCGATATTCTCCACGAATAAAACAAAAGTCAGAAGTAAATACTTCTGACTTTTTTAGTTTTAAGCGAACTCTAAAACTTGTTTTGGAGTGAGGGAGAAACTAAAAAAGCGAAGGCGTTAGCCGAGACTTTTGTTTTGCTATACTGGAATTATCGGAACTTTAATCCGATATTCTCCACCAAAATACTAAAAGGCTTCTGATTCTCAGAAGCCTTTTTTGTTTAAATAATTTCTATAAATTGCTGTCAGAAATTTCCTTTAATAATGAATAAAAAAAGCAATCATCTTTCCTCTTCAAACACTCACCGTTTACGAGCCATCATTAGTGGTTCTATTGGTAATTTAGTGGAGTGGTATGATTGGTACGCCTACTCTGCTTTTTCATTATACTTTGCATCAGTATTTTTTCCGGATAGTAGTGCAACAGCACAATTATTAAACACCGCCGGCATATTTGCTGTAGGTTTTTTAATGCGACCTATTGGCGGTTGGTTATTTGGTAATATTGCTGACAGAAAAGGCAGAAAATATTCGATGACCCTTTCTGTTTTATTAATGTCTTTTGGCTCCATCTTAATTGCCTCTACTCCTTCCTATGCAAGCATTGGCGTAATAGCGCCTATATTATTACTATTAGCGCGTTTGTTACAAGGTTTAAGTGTTGGTGGCGAATACGGCACCTCAGCTACTTATTTAAGCGAGATGGCAAGTCCTAACCGAAGAGGTTTTTATTCGAGCTTTCAATATGTAACTTTAATTGGCGGACAATTAATTGCATTGGGTGTTCAGCTCTTATTACAAAAATTATTTTTAACTGACGAACAAATGCACAGTTGGGGTTGGCGTATTCCTTTTGTCATTGGAGGTATACTATCTTTAGTAGCGTTGTATTTGCGAAGCCACATGGATGAAACCGAAACTTTTAAAAAACATCAGCATGAATCTCCCAAAAAACATGGCGCTTTAAAAGAGTTAATGCGTCATCCAAAAGCCGTAGCCATTGTTGTAGGATTAACGTTGGGAGGAACCATTGCCTTTTATACATATAGCACCTACATGCAAAAGTTTTTAGTAAACACCGTTCATCTTACTAAAGAACAAGCAACGCTCATCACCTTTTTAACGTTATTAATTTACGCCTCTCTACAACCTTTGTTTGGCTTGTTATCAGACAAGATAGGACGTAAACCTTTATTATTAGGTTTTGGGATTTTAGGAACAATCGCTACTGTTCCTTTACTAACAGCGTTAAGTCATAGCACCCATCAATGGGAAGCTTTTCTATATATTTTACTAGCTCTCATTATTGTAAGCGGATACACTTCCATAAACGCCATTGTAAAAGCAGAATTATTTCCAACAGAAATTCGTGCCTTAGGAGTTGGCTTCCCCTACTCTATAACCGTTGCTATTTTTGGTGGCACGGCAGAATATGTAGCTTTATGGTTTAAAAATAGTGGTCACGAAGCTTATTTTTATTGGTATGTAACTGGTTGTATTTTTATTTCTTTGTTAGTGTATTTCTTTATGAGAGATACCAAAGAAATATCTTTGATCAAAGATTAAGTTCTCTCCTGGCACAACTCCACTAAAACACCATTGGTACTTTTGGGGTGTAAAAAGAAGATCAATTTATTATCGGCACCTTGTTTCGGTTCTTTATTTAACACTTCAAAGCCTTCAGATTTCAGGCGTTCCATTTCTTTGTAAATATCATCGACCTCATAGGCAATGTGATGAATTCCTTCACCTTTTTTTTCAATGAACTTGGCTATAGCACTATCTGAAGTTGTTGCTTCCAATAATTCGATTTTAGTTTCGCCTAACATAAAAAAAGAGGTGCTTACTCCTTCACTTTCAACGCTTTCCACTTTATAATGGTCTTTCCCAAACAACTTCTTAAACAGATCGTTAGAATTATTTAAACTCTTTACTGCAATCCCGATATGCTCTATTTTCTTGATCATTTACCTTATTTTTTGGTAAAAATAGCAGAATTTAGCCAATTTGTTTAAAAAGCAATTAAATCGTATATTTGTAGTCTAAATTTATAACAATGACACAAGCATTAATCTTAGGTATGTTAGGCGGACTTGGCGCTCCTGAAATCATCATTATTTTGGTAATCGTTTTATTATTATTCGGAGGTAAAAAAATCCCTGAATTAATGAAAGGATTAGGTAAAGGAATGAAAGAATTTAAAGACGCAAAGGATGGCAATTCTGATTCTACCGACATTGAAAAAAAATAATTCATAATATATTTATTGTAAAAGCGTCATTCTTTACGATTGGCGCTTTTATTATTTAATACATCAACCGTGTACACATTTACAACCATCAAAAATCTTCAAACCGACTTGTATTCAGGCAAAATTACCTGCGACCAATTAGTTGAAGAATCTATCAAAACCATTGAAGCAAAGAAACACTTAAATGCTTTTTTAGAAGTGTTTAATGAAACTGCTTTAGCTCAGGCAAAATTAGTAGATGATAAGATCGCTAATAAAACAGCCGGTAAATTAGCAGGTGTTATTATTGGTATTAAAGATAATATTTGTTACAAGGGACATAAAGTTTCTTGTTCATCAAAAATATTGGAAGGTTTTGAATCTTTATTTTCTTCAACTGTAGTTGAACGTTTATTAGCTGAAGATGCCATTATTATTGGTCGTTTAAACTGCGATGAGTTTGCCATGGGAAGCAGTAATGAAAATTCTGCTTTTGGAAAAGTATTAAATCCATTAAATGAAAAAATGGTACCGGGTGGTTCATCAGGTGGTTCAGCAGCAGCAGTGGCGGCCAATTTGTGTCATGTAACTTTAGGTTCTGATACAGGTGGTTCTATTCGCCAACCGGCATCCTTTACCGGAACAGTAGGATTAAAACCAACATACGGAAGAATATCTCGTTGGGGATTAGTGGCGTACGCTTCTTCATTTGATCAAATAGGGCCAATTACAAAATCAGTAGATGATGTCGCTTTATTGTTAGAAATAATGGCCGGTGCTGATGAATATGATACAACAGCTTCACAAAAACCGGTTGCAAATTATACAGCTATTGCTAACGAAAAAAAATCATTTAAGATTGCTTATCTAAAAGAATGTATGGAATCAACAGGGTTAGATCCTGAGGTTAGAAAACAAACGTTAGATGCACTTGATAAATTAAAAAAAGACGGACATACAATTCAAGGTGTTGATTTTCCATATCTGGAATTTTTAGTACCAACTTATTATGTATTAACTACTGCTGAAGCTTCATCTAACTTATCTCGTTATGATGGCGTGCACTTTGGCTATAGAAGTCCTAACGCTACTGACTTAGAAAGCACTTATAAAAAAACGCGTAGCGAAGGTTTTGGTAAAGAAGTAAAACGCCGTATCATGTTAGGTACTTTCGTTTTAAGCGCAGGTTATTATGATGCGTATTATAGCAAAGCTCAAAAAGTGAGAAAGATGATCCGTGAAAAAACAAGAGAGATCTTATCACAATACGATTTCATTGTAACACCTTCTACACCAAGCACAGCTTTTGAATTTGGAAAAAATAGTGAAGATCCGATCAAAATGTATTTAGAAGATATTTTTACGGTTCAGGCAAACATAGTAGGCTGTCCTGCTATTTCAATACCAAACGGGATACACAGCAATGGTCTACCAATTGGTTTACAAATTATGGGAAGAGATTTTGAAGAAGGGAATTTATTAAATTTAGCAAAGCAGATTTAATTCGCGCCGCAGAGACAAAATTATTCACCACTGAGACACAAAGAACACAGAGAGAATTTCATAAGTGTGAATAGCAAGAATAAAAAATTAAAATAATAATAAAACCTCTGTGTGCTCCGTGCCTCAGTGGTGAAAAACAAATAAAATAAAATGGCAATTACAGTAGATAGCGTTATAGACGCCTTAAAATATGTAGATGATCCGGATCTAAAAAAAGATCTGGTAACTCTTGGAATGATCAAAGACGTAGTTGTTGATGGTAAAAATGTATCATTTACTGTTGTATTAACAACGCCGGCTTGTCCTATGAAAGACATGATACACAATGCTTGTGTGAATGCAATTACACATTATGTAGATAAAGAAGCGGTTGTGAAAGTAAACATGACAGCTAATGTAACCTCAACAAGAGATAAAGACACCGGCACTCTTTCTAAAATCAAAAATATCATCGCTGTAGCTTCAGGTAAAGGCGGTGTAGGAAAATCTACCGTAGCTGCAAACTTAGCAGTAGCTTTAGTAAAGCAAGGTGCTAAAGTTGGTTTAGTAGATGCTGATATTTATGGCCCATCTCAAACGATCATGTTTGATGTGCAAAATGAAATGCCCGGAAAATCAGAATACGAAGGCAAGCCAAAAATGGCTCCCGTAGAAAGTTACGGTGTGAAGTTAAATTCTGTTGGTTTTTTAGCAGGTCCTGATCAGGTCATTGCTTTACGTGGGCCAATGGCCTCTAAAGCATTATCGCAATTATTTTTAGATACCAATTGGGGCGAGTTAGATTATTTAATTGTTGATTTACCTCCAGGAACAGGCGATATTCAAATTACGTTATGTAGCCAGATTCCATTAACAGGTGCTATTATTGTAAGTACGCCACAAGCCGTTGCATTAGCAGATGCCCGTAAAGGAATTGCTTTATTTAAATTGCCTGCTTTAAATGTTCCTATTTTAGGGATTATTGAAAACATGGCTTACTTCACACCCGAAGAATTACCAGAAAATAAATATTACATTTTTGGAAAAGATGGCGCAAAAAATTTAGCCGAAGAATTAAATATCCCATTCTTAGGTCAAATTCCGTTAGTACAAAGTATCCGCGAAGCAGGTGATGCCGGTCGCCCTGCTATATTACAGGAAACAACTCCACAAGCTTTAGCTTTCAGAGAAATGGCACAAAACACCGCACAACAAATTGCCATTTTAAATGCGAGTAAAGCCAATCAGGAATTAGAAAAAGCCTAATTTATTTTTATAGAAAATTAAAAGCTCCTTCTAAAATAAAGAAGGAGCTTTTTTGTTTTATATCTTAATCTCATCCTTATCTTTGCTCAAAGAATAATTTTATGCAAGTATTTAAGTTTGGTGGCGCATCTGTAAAAGATGCCGATAGTGTAAAAAATGTTGCCGAAGTTTTAAAACAGTTTCCTCAACAGAAATTATGTATCGTTATTTCTGCAATGGGAAAAACAACCAATGCCTTAGAGAACTTAGTAAATGCTTTTTATCATAAAACAGAAAATGCAGAATCTATTTTAGAAGAGATCAAACAATTTCATTTGAATATCTGTCGCGATCTGTTTCCTAACAACAATCACAAAATATATACTGAGTTAGAAAACACTTTTGTTGAGCTTTACTGGGCCATTGAAGATGAACCCACACATAGCTATAATTTCGAATATGATCAAATTGTGAGTATGGGCGAAGTATTTTCCACTAAAATAGTAGCTGCTTACCTCAACGAAATTGGAATTAAAAACCAATGGATAGACATCAGAGGCATTATACAAACGGATAATACTTATAGAGAAGGAAAAGTAGATTTTGACTTAACAGAAACCTTAGTTAAAAAGGATCTGGAATCACAATTCAATAAAGTGGATATTATAGTTACACAAGGTTTTATTGCCGGCACGTCTGAAAATTTCACTACTACTCTAGGCCGCGAAGGCTCCGATTATACGGCTTCTATTTTAGCATACTGTTTGAATGCAGAAAATGTAACAATCTGGAAAGATGTTCCTGGTGTATTAAACGCTGATCCGAAATGGTTTAAGAATACTAAAAAAATCGAAGAGCTTTCTTATCAGGATGCAATAGAATTAACGTATTATGGAGCTACGGTTATTCATCCAAAAACCATCAAACCTTTACAAAACAAGCAAATTCCATTACATGTTAAATCATTTTTAAATCCTAAAGAATCAGGAACGGTTATTCAGGAAAGTGATAAACGTTTACAAATTCCATCTTATATTTTTAAGGTACACCAAATACTAATCTCTATTCAGCCAAAAGATTTTTCATTTATAGCCGAAGAAAATTTGAGTGATATTTTTGATATGGTTTCCAGACACAATGTGAAAATAAATCTGATGCAATTATCTGCCATCAGTTTTTCTATTTGCTGCGACAATGATTCAAAAATAAAACCCCTAATCGAAGAGCTGCAAATTTTATTTAAAGTATTGTACAATGAGGATCTGGAATTAATGACCGTTCGCTATTATACTGATGAGATCATTGATACTCTAACTAAAAACAAATTGATCTTACTGGAACAAAAAAGCCGATTTACTCTGCAAATGATTATGAAGAATGAAAACGAATAGTTACATTTAATCATACTTTAAAATGGCAGCAACACCTGAAAATATTGGCGCACCTCCAGGAACCTTATTTTATAATGGGGAAGCGCGTACCGAAAAAGTTAAAATAACTTTGATCGAGTACAATGAAACCGAGTTTTTTGAATCTGAATATTACGAAATTTCTCAATGTTTATCTGATGTTAGGCCTAACATGGTCAAATGGATCAATGTAGATGGAATCCACCAAACTGAAATTGTTGAGCAACTTGGCAAAGCATACGACATTCACCCCTTAACCTTAGAAGATATTGTTCACGTTGATCAGCGCCCTAAGTTTGAAGATTATGATCATTACGTAGTAGCGATGATGAAAATGATCCAATATACTACAGAAGTTGAATCTGAACAATTAGCTATTATTCTTTTAGAAAATACCGTCATTTCTTTTCAGGAACCACAAAGCGGAGATGCCTTTGATATTATCAGAACGCGATTACGCCAAAATAAAGGGCGAGTAAGGCGTCTGGACGCCGATTATTTAGCCTATGCGTTAATGGATGCTGTCGTCGATTTATACTTTACGACGATCGAAAGAATTGGTGACAAAATTGAAGATATTGAAGAAGCTATTATATCTGACTCAAATGGAAAATCTCTAAAAGAATTATACCATCTTAAACGTGAAATGATCTATCTCCGCAAACAGGTTTGGCCAATGCGTGATATGATCAACAATATGGTACGTTCAGAAACTACCTTAATCAATCCAACCAGTGATATTTATTTGCGGGATTTAAGCGACCACGTTACCCGTATTATTGATACCGTTGAGACTTACCGAGATTTATTATCCGGTATCATGGATATTTATTTAAGTACCAATGCCAATAAAATGAATGAGGTAATGAAAGTTTTAACCATCATGTCTTCTATCTTTATTCCTGTTACATTTATTGTCGGCGTTTATGGAATGAATTTCGATAATATGCCCGAACTCAGAACTCAAAATGGCTACTTCATAACTTGGGGTGTTATGCTAGCCATCATTTTTGGATTGATCATTTATTTCAAACGAAAAAAGTGGATGTAACCCGATTCCGAATTTCAATCTCAAATCTCTATAATCTACTCATATTGTAATACACTCTCAATCCAACGCCATGTTGCAATTTAAATGAAGGGTTGTATCCTAAACTAATTCTATCGTAAGACGTAGTATAAAGTAACTGAACGGTATATTTCGGATTAATTGTCAAATGAAACCCCAGGCCTCCAAAAGCTCCAATACCAACTCCAACAAAATACTTAGCGCTATAATAATTATAAGGAGATTGATTATATACACTCATTAAATTTATACTAATATTATTTGCGCCATTATATTGATCGCTAGTCAAATAGGCTTCATTTTTTTGAACTTTAGAAAGGATAATATTTAAGCCGCCTTCTGCCATAAAATTCAATTTTTCATTATCCCCCAAAATTCTTTGGTAACCTAATTGAAGCATTAAGCGTTGTTCGGCTCCTGTGATGGTAAATTGATTTTGTTTAGTCTGACTCTGAAAACCGTTATTAGTTGTAGTAGAGCTGATGGTAAATTTTCCGTTCACAATTAATTTAGTACCATTAATATTTAAAGTAATACTTGCTTTTTTATCAATTTGATAACGAGTATTTAATCCAATTAAATACGTAGTTGTATACTTTAAATTAGTAGGCATGTCCTGCGCATTAAAATACCAGTCTTTGTGATCTACGTTCAACAACTGTGCAATGTAATCTGTTCCACCATAACCACCACCATAATAATTAACGATCTGATCATAGAGAATACTATTTCCAAAAGTGTTACGTTGACCATTTTGATCAAAGCCATAACCATCATATAAATAAGCCGTGTTTTTATTGGCCCAAAATGCGCCTATATAAAGCCCCGCATGAAATCCTTTGTGAATACTATTTTGCTGAATGCTATCCTTAATATCAACAACTTCCTCCTGCGCGTTTACGCTAAACCCTAAACCACACAAATAAACTTGTAAGACAAAAGCAACGGACTTATTTATAAAAAATTTCACCGCCAAAAATAGCTTTTATTTAAATCAGGGCAACATAACAATCGTTAAAAATTAGTAGATGTAAGCATTTATTAAAGATAAATAAAACTTCAAATTATTAGAAATCAATCGATTACACTTATATCATTGATCAATGTGCATTACAAAATTGCCATAGTGTTAAAATCATATTGAAACCATTCTTTTGCTCACATCTTAATAATTCAATTTCTACTGTCTTATGGGTTAATTATTTCTCAATAACGGAATACTTAATAAATTGTGAATAGATAGGGTCAAACGGCTATCTACAATTCTTAGTAATTAGTATCTTCGAGAAAAAATTTCAAGACCATGTTTTACGAACTAAGCGAACAAGAAGAATTAAGAAGAACAAAATTAGCCGAACTTAAAAAGTTAGGTATCAATCCATATCCTGCTGAAGAATTTAAAGTAAACGTTACTGCACAAGATATCAAAGAAAATTACGAGCGTGATAAATTAAATTACAAAGACATTAAGTTTGCCGGACGTATCATGAGCGTGCGCGACATGGGTAAAGCTGCGTTTGCTGTATTACAAGATAGCACGGAGCGTATGCAAATTTATGTTCGCCGTGATGATATTTGCCCGAACGAAGATGATAAAGTCTTGTATGATGTTGTTTGGAAAAAATTAATTGACTTAGGTGATATTATTGGTATTGAAGGCTATGTATTTACTACTAAAACAGGTGAAATATCTATTCATGTTACATCTTTCAAAATTTTAAGTAAATCATTGAAACCTTTACCTGTTGTAAAAACAGATGAAGATGGAAATGCATTTGACGAAGTAACAGATCCGGAGTTTCGTTACCGTCAACGTTATGTAGATTTGATCATCAATCCAAAAGTTAAAAAAACATTTGAGCAACGTACAACGATCATCAATACCATTCGTCAGTTTTTAAATGATGGTGGTGCTTTAGAAGTTGATACCCCAGTATTACAATCTATACCTGGAGGCGCTATCGCTCGTCCGTTTATGACGCATCACAATGCCTTAGATATTCCATTGTATTTACGTATTGCAAATGAGTTATATTTAAAACGTTTGATCGTTGGTGGCTTTGATTGGGTATATGAATTTAGCCGCAACTTCCGTAACGAAGGGATGGATAGAACTCACAATCCTGAATTTACGATTTTAGAATTTTATGTGGCTTACCGCGATTATTTCTGGATGATGAATACCACAGAAACATTGTTAGAGAAAATTGCTATGGATCTTCACGGCAAAACAGATGTAACTGTTGGTGATAAAACCATTTCATTTGCAGCACCATTTAAACGCATATCAATATTTGATGCCATTAAAGAAAATACAGGTATCGACGTTAGTAAAATGGACGAAACTGAATTAAGAGATGTTTGTAAAAAACTACATCTTGAAATTGATGATACCATGGGTAAAGCCAAATTGATCGATACCATTTTTGGCGAAAAATGCGAAGGCAACTATATTCAACCAACTTTCATTACAGATTATCCGGTTGAGATGAGTCCATTAACTAAAAAACACCGCACAGAAGAAGGTTTAGTAGAGCGATTTGAGTTAATGATCAATGGTAAAGAAATTGCAAATGCTTATTCGGAATTAAACGATCCTATTGATCAACGTGAGCGTTTTGAAGAACAAGTAAAATTAATGGAACGTGGAGATGAAGAAGCTATGTTTATTGATTACGATTTCTTAAGAGCATTAGAATATGGTATGCCTCCTACAGCCGGTATTGGTATTGGTATTGACAGATTGTGTATGTTAATGTGTAACCAACCATCTATTCAGGATGTGTTATTATTCCCAACCATGCGTCCCGAAACTAAAACAGTAGCAACAGAAGAATTAAACTAACCTATATGCGTCAAACGTTTTATTATATCATTGCCATGCTATCCTTTGTTGTTCTATCGTGTACAGAAACAACAAAGGTAGTTGAGCAAAAAAAACCAAGGATTTTTCCTGAATATCACGAAATGTTAGACGAAATCATTCGTTCAAAAGAGGGAGTGATCAGGGGCATTGATTTGAATAGTAGAGCGGTTTTGATCACTAAGACTGAAACTAAACAACCTTCAGATGTTGATCATGATTATCTGTATTTTGAATATGAAATTGATAGCATCACTAATTACTCGGTAGCTTATAATTTACAAAAGGATAGTTTAGATGAAGTTGCAGTACAGATAAATTGTCAGGATCTGGATTTAAGCTCTAAATTATTTGCCGATCTAAAAACCTATTACGAAAAGAAACTACCTAACCCTACCGAAGATAAGGGTTATGTAGTTTACAACTGTTTTGAAGGTCAGCGTAAACCATTTGTTGTTTCTTTAACCGATAATAGTACGCCAAACATGGGCATTATTAATCTGGTTATTTATAAAGACAAGTAAATCCTTTTTACTTTTTTCCTTAATGAAAAAAGTAAACAAAAAAATCAAGTCAAAACGACTCCTTTCCTCTCTTTTAATTTTCAAGATTCGTTTCCGAACAAGAACTAAAGCTTTTTCGGACTCATCTAAAAAATTAAAATTCACAGCTAATCACCTCCCCGTTTTGACAGCCTTCCCGCGCTTCGGTTCATATTGTACCGGCCTCATAAAATTTAGCGTATAAATCAAATGGTATCAAAAGCGTAGGATTGCGGGAAGATGATTTGGGCTGTTCGCGAAGCGCTTCAAATCATCCGCTTGAAACCATGCAGATTTTAGCTAAATTTTAAGAAGCCTTGATTTCTTTTGTTCCTTTTCTTTATCAAGAAAGAAAAGGAAGTTCTAAAAAATGTTTACTTTTGTCCATGGAAAATGGCAAGCTCATAATATTTTCTGCCCCATCGGGTTCTGGTAAAACCACTATTGTAAGGCATTTACTTAAAACATTCCCCGATAAATTAGAATTTTCTATTTCGGCAACCAGTCGTCCAAAACGTGGGATTGAAGTAAATGGTAAAGATTACCATTACTTATCTGTTGATGAGTTCAAAGAAAAAATTGATAATAAAGAATTTTTAGAGTGGGAAGAAGTGTATGCCGGAGTTCATTATGGCACATTAAGAAGCGCTGTAGAAGAAATTTGGGCCAAAGGAAAACATGTTATTTTTGATATTGATGTAGAAGGTGGCTTAAATCTTAAGAATTTGTTTGGACACAGAGCTTTAGCTGTTTTTGTGATGCCCCCAAGCATTAAAATATTAGAAGAACGTTTAAATTCAAGAAGCACTGATAGTCCTGAAAGTATAGGCCGACGTGTAGCTAAAGCGGAAAAAGAACTCAAAACCGCCGAATTATTTGATACCTTCATTTTAAATGAAGTATTAGAAGAGGCTTTTGTTAAAGCTGAAAAAGTGGTAACAGAGTTTTTAGAGAATTAATTCTCCTAATTTAACCGACTCTAAAACAGGTAACCATTATTTATTTCATTTTTTAGTTACTGATTTTCAATTAGTTATATTTATTTTAAAAATATCTTACTTTTTTCGGGTTACCATTTTAAGAGTTTGGTATAAATGTTCAAATAACTCAAACAAAACAATTTAAAAAATTAAAAAAATGACAAAAGTATTTTCAATTATCGCAGTAGCTGTTTTAGCTACAACTTTCGTAGCATGTGGTCCTTCAGCTGAAGAAAAAGCTAAAATGGAAGAACAAGCAAAACGTACTGCTGATTCTATCTCTGCTGCTTTATCTGCTAGCTTAGAAGGTGCAATGAACGAAGCTACTGCTGCTGTTGACTCTGCTGCAACTACTGCAGTTGAAACTGCAACTACTGCTGCTGCTGAAGCAACAACAAAGCACTAAGAATTTGTGTTTAGTTAGTTAGGAAAAGTCCACGTATCTGAGATACGTGGGCTTTTTGTTTTATAACCTTTTGATTAAACTAAAAATTCGTCACTCTGAACTTATTTCAGGATCTCTCATGGGATGCGGAATTTGATTCAGCATAACCACAAACAAATGGATTTTCTACTTCCTAAAAAATGATTACTTTCGAAACATAAATCAATTATCATGAAAAAAGCTTTCTTATCTCTATATCTTTTAGTTTTGGCTGTGTCTTTTGTAAAATGTGGTCCTGCCGCAGAAGATCGTTTTAAAATGCAAGAAAACGCAAAACATGTGTCTGATTCTATTGGTAAAGCTATTGATGCGGCCTTAGCTGTAGGTGCTATCCCGGGAACATCAACTGTAACTGCTGTTGATACAGCAGCTCATAAATAAATTGAATTTTCATTTATCAGTTCGAGCGAAGTCGAGAACAATTGCAGTAACCTGGGATTGCTTCATCATTTTTCCTCACAATGGCGAAATACTAAAAATCAACCTTCACGTAAAATAAAGGCAAAAAACCCAATTGGTAATTTTTGATCAAAGGGTCAGCATTGATATTTGCAGGATCAGGTGCATAACTCAATGCTAACACATTTTTAGTGTTCATTACATTTACCAAATCTAAAGCAATTTCGTAAGAGGCTTTCTTGGCATTTATTTTATAAGCAATTCTAATGT
>Ga0207968_100541_pt1 | contig 13795 bp, 11 predicted proteins | sample LakWasMet21_HOW5_2_FD_183867 | JGI IMG/M metagenome (GOLD analysis project Ga0207968, IMG submission 183867) | Freshwater sediment methanotrophic microbial communities from Lake Washington under simulated oxygen tension - Sediment Metagenome... | ecosystem: Environmental > Aquatic > Freshwater >...
GGGGAACCCGAATGGGAGGCGGTGCTGATTGAAGAGCTGGAAACCGAATTCGCCGACATTCGCAAGCAGATCGATTTGCTGGGGAAGATTCGGGATGCCGTACAGGGCTATCGCAAAGCCACACGCTTAGGCTTCAATGGCTTACGGATAAAATCCTTGATTGAAAATACCTGAGCGTTACTGATGTTATGTCGTGCTCGGGTCGCACCGTACAGATATCCACAGCCTGTCTGCCTTATTATTTAGATTAAATAAAGATTATAAAAAGATTAGCGTGAGAATTTTGGGCGTCGTCAAAATCTCTGTAAGCCACGCCAGACAAGGGCTGTAGCGATTTTCAAAATTGTACTTGGCGTCAGTCTAATGCCGTGCCCAACGTCAGTCGAATGCCGTGCTTTGCGTCGGTCCAATGCCGTGGGGTGTCAGCCGAATGCCGTTACCCCGTCGGCCGAATGCCGTGCCTCTGTCAGTCGAATGCCGTGTCGGCGTCGGCCGAATGCCGTGCCTCTGTCAGTCGAATGCCGTGTCGGCGTCGGCCGAATGCCGTACCCAGCGGTCATAGATTGACCCAAAAGTGCGTCAGTCGTATGCCGTGCATTTTTAGCAATGTTGTTTGCTGATGAGATGGCGTTGTTGGCTTGGGGTAGGGTTCTTTTTGATCTTGACCGCATCCTCGATAATCGAAAAACTTTCGATTGCTCCAATGACAACCAGGGCTTCCAGGGCTTTACGCAATCTCAGCTTGAAGTCCCGAAGGTGGGTTGTGCTGCTGCCGCTCAAACGATGGAGCGTGTCGATCTTCAGCGGATAAGGCGCGGCGTGGGAAGATAAAAAACCATGCAGCCACAGTGCCAGCGGCTGTTTGCGCAATTTGTGCCGCTGCTCGAATTGAATGTGCGTGTAGCCGTCTTCAAACAGTCGTAGCATCGATTCGGTCAGTTCGACAATGTAGCGCTGGGTCGTCTCGTCCCGGTAATACCGTAGAAAGCCTTTTTCACCGAAACTATCGCGCCCTTGGAAGGTGATCTCGACAAAGGCTCCGCCCAAGCGGGCCATCGATTCTTTCAGCCATTCGTGCTGACTTTTACCGGTGCCTTTGCCGAGCGCGGTCAGCAGAGCATGGGCGCTGAAGGTGACGCTGAATCCTGGTAACTGTTGCCTGGACAGATGCACGATTTGCATCCAGACATCCAGATCCGACTGGATCAGCTGTATGCCCAGAAACCGGACTTCGATACCGTCGACCGACGCCAGCAAGGTACGTTTTTTGTAGGCAATGCGTTCTTTGCCCTGGATGCCGGCAAACAAGGCACTGCGTAAACAGACATTGGGGGTGCCTCGCATCGTTGTCGGCCAACTGGGAATCGCGGTCAACGGTTCGACAACGCGCAGCTGAGCATTCTTGCGCTTGACCAATTGTTCGAATCGGGCGGAAAGATCGTTGGGGTTGATGGGGTCCGAGTGTTGACCGTTCGTTTCTGATGGGCTTGCGGGGATACGACTGTTTTCCATGATCGCCTCACTTCAACAGGCTCTTAGGGTTACAGCCTTGTTTCAGGATGGTCTTAGGAGCCGGCGTGCGCTCGATGAGAGTGTGGTCCTTTGCTGTCATGTCGAGTTGGTGATGACAATACTTCCGCCAGGCGCGCTCGACGGCTTCGTTGTTACTTGGGCTTAAAGGTGTAACGGCGTTATTGTCGATACCAGGTTTACTTGACGATAAGTCTGAGCCGGATGACGAAACCGGAATCGGATTATCGACCTGCCGGACCACATGCTCAATCGACGCCGCCCGTAACGCCGCGCCACCGAGTTCACCGCCTTGCCAGGCATGATCGAGGCGCCAAGGCAGTTCAACTGAGGCTTTGGGTAACAGCGAAGCGATCACAGCCTCGCTCACCTCTGCCGACGGGGCATGATGGGCGCAACCCGTGCTCAACAGTGAGTTTATGAGGAGGAAGGAGGGCAGGGATTTCGATTTCATGGTGGCTCCGAGGGGACTTGAAAAAATCACCACCGTAGAAGCAATCAACCGTTGCGATTCCGTAAAAGATTGGGCTTTTCGGCATCTTTTGTTAGGCACGCGGCCCCGATGTTTGCCACGATGACTCGTTATGCGAATCATTAATAGTGACTTCATCAACCGCCTGGGGAATTGTTTGTTTGGCCAACGTCCGGCATTATCCACCGTTCAGTCGCCAGCGCCAGAAGAGGAGATTCCACGCTACCCGCCGTTCATGAAAGGGCTGCCGGCGGCGCCGGTCGAGCGCATCCTGGCAAGCCAGATCGAACTGATCAAAGCGATCGAACATGCGCTGTCCTTGCCGGATGATCTGTATCAGACTATTGCCGAACCCGTCATTGCGCGTTATGCGGCCTTCAGCCATCTGTTGCCGGCTTCGGAATCGCACCATCATCGTGGCGCCGGCGGCCTATTCCGGCATGGCTTGGAAGTGGCGCATTGGGCAACGCAGGCCGCACAAGGCTGTTTGTTTGCTACCCAGGCCACGCCGCGCGAACGCAAAGAGCAAGAACTGCGTTGGCGCCTGGCGGTGTGTTTTGCTGGGTTGCTGCATGACGTCGGTAAACCGGTTTCCGATATCGCAGTCGTGGACAGAGAGGGTAAGCAACTCTGGAATCCCTGCGAGGAAAATCTCACCGACTGGGCATCCCAACATGGCATCGACCGTTATTTTTTACGCTGGCGGGAAAACCGTCATAAGCGCCATGAACAGTTTTCCGCCCTGGTGATCGAGCGGGTGCTCACCCGGGCGTCGAGGACTTACTTGTTGGCGCCAGGCCCCGACATCATGCAAGCGATGCTGGAAGCCATCCATGGCCTGGACCGGGGTGCGAAATTATATGAACTGGTCATGGCGGCGGATCGGAAGAGTGTCGAGCGTGACCTGAAAGCGCATTATCACACCGTCGATTCGGCGATGGGGATGCCGGTTGAAAAATACCTGTTCGACGCCATGCGGCGTTTGATCAAGTCGGGACACTGGCTCGCCAATGAAAAGGGCGCGCGCATCTGGCGGTTCAAGGAAGGCATTCATATCGTCTGGCGGACCGGCTCTCAGGATATCGTTGACCTGCTCGCCAAAGACAAAGTCCCCGGCATTCCGCGCGATGAAGACACCTTGGCCGATATTTTGATCGAGCGCGGCCTGGCAATTCCGAAAACCTTGCCTGATGGCCGGCATTATCGTTATTGGCGCATGCAGCCTCCGGGATTGGATGTGGTTTTGTACATGCTGCGTCTGGCTTCAACGGAATTGATTTATAGCAATGAGCCGCCGGTTGCCATCGAAGGGATCGAGGTCGAGGAAGACCTCCAGGCAGCCGTTAAAGCCGAGTCGGGACAAGACAAAACAGGAAGGCCGGAGGATCAACCGATTGCACAGATGACAACATTTCTGGGAGCTGATGGCCCGCTGGCCACGTCGGCTATGGGAATCAATCAAGAGCAGAATGATACGCTTACCAGCAGCCCGGAAATTGCAATGGTGCCTGATCAACAAACCTTTCAGGAATACCAAGATCTTTCGAATAATGAGCAAATGTGTGACACGCCGTCGTTAAACCCGACTGCCAGGGTTGAATCGATAAACAATGACATGTCCATTTCTCAACATACCGTACAACCCATCGAAAAGGCCGGCACGTCGAAAAAATTAAAACGTTCAATCACTCACCTCATTCCTGAGACATTCCCCGTGCAAACAGTGGCCCCTCCGTCCAAAGTCGACAGTGTCGATGTAGCCAGAAATTGGCTACATGCTCACGGTTTAGCCGGAGAATGGCTCATTCAGTTGGCTGATCAAATTAACGCGGGGCTCATACTGATAGGCGTCGATCTGTTGGAGGTTCAGGGCAAGTGGTTATTGCCGTTTCCGGATACGGCGCAAAAACTCCATGTCGAACAAAACCTTTTTATCAAGACCCTGGAAGAGAAAGGCTGGCTGGTGACCGATGTTCTTTCTCCCATGCGTAAGGTACAGGTGATCAATCAGGTTCGGGGAGTGCTGTTGGCCCAGGAGCCCATTGGCTTTCTGAAACAGCTCATTCAGGTATCCGGTCCGCCAGCGGTTGCAATGGAATCAGCCCCGAAAATTGCTGAACGAACACCGGTTAAGGACAAAAAGGCAAAACCGTTGCCCATCAAGCCTGAAAAGTGCGGGAAGCGGCTTGACCCCAATAAAGCTTCGATTACAGATAATCCGGTGCCTGCAGAAACCGGGGCGTCCCAAGTGCTACCGGTAAAACCGGCGCAAACCAAACCCGAGGCATTTTTCCATCACAAATCTCAATCTGATTCTGAGTTATCCATTACCCAAAAGCCATCGAAACAAAAATCCGCTTTCGATTCGGTATCGAAAAAGCCCACCATTCTGAATTTGGCCTCCAGCTCGTCACCTGGCAGTCAAGCGGTCATGGCCTTGATCGACCAATTGCGACAATCCAGGCCTGTTTCAAACGCGGGTCCTGCTGACAAAGATTGGTGCCTTGTTGAGGAGTCTGACATCGCGCAATGTCTGCAACAGCATCCCGGACTCAAGCGCAGCGCGCTGTTACGCGAGATGGCCGGCCATCCCGATTGTCGGATCGATAACGGGTGCTTCAAAATCAGAATCGGCCCATGAAGTCCGATTACGATTATCAGTTTCCGTGGCGGCCTCTCTTCGAAGTCATTTCGATTGCGGGATGGATAGGCGGCGCCATCATGGCCTTTTGGGTCAACCGCTGGTCGGGTTTGCCGCGTGAGCCTTTCGACTGGCTGATGGGTATGTGCGGCCTCATGATATTGTGGCGATTGCCGCCCGCGATAAGTCTCTGGGTCCGCAAAAGACGCCTTCGGCAATTCCGGTTTCAGTATCTGGAAGCCGACAAGCTCAAACGGTTTGTGAAGCGACATCCGGAAGAGTTATGGTTCGGCTGGGGTTTTGATTGGGCGCAAAGCCATGCCCAACTGGCTTACGAAATTCTCAAACGCGATGTTTCCACCCTCATTCCGACGGATCATCAACGCATGGGCTCGGCCTGGATTCATGGGCTTGAAATTTCGGAAACGGATGTCCGCCAACCGCTTCAACATACTGCCGGCCATACCCTGATCGTCGGCACCACCGGTGCCGGTAAGACACGGGCGTTCGATTTGCTGGTGACGCAGGCGGTGCTGCGCGGTGAAGCGGTGATCATCATCGATCCCAAAGGCGACAAGGATCTGATGGCATCGGCCAAGCGAGCCTGTCAATTGGCACGGCGTCCCGATCGCTTCGTCTATTTTCATCCGGCCTTCCCGGAGGATAGTGTGCGTTTAGATCCCCTGCACAATTTCAACCGCCCTTCGGAAATTGCCAGCCGCATTACCGCCATTTCACCGGGCGAGACCACCACTGATCCTTTCAAGGCGTTTGGCCAGAAGTCACTGGATAACGTGATCCAAGGGCTCTTGGTGATCGAGGAAAGGCCGACCTTAGCCAAGCTGCGTCGTTATCTGGAAGGCGGTCCCTCCACCTTGGTCATTCAAGCGTTGGAGCGCTATTACGACACCTGTCTAGGCGATTGGCGGCGGGAGGCCAGACCCTATTTGAAAGCGGCCAAGGACATCGACTCCAAAGCCGCCGGCCTGGTGCGCTTTTATCGGGAGGTTGTACAGCATCAGGCGGCCAATCTGGATCTGGAAGGCTTGTTATCGTTATTCGAGCATGACCGCACGCATTTCAGCAAGATGGTGGCCTCCTTGATCCCGATCATGAATATGCTGACGTCGGGTCCTCTGGGACCTTTACTGTCGCCCAATCCGAATGATGTGGATGATCTTCGGCCCATCACCAATACCGGACATATCATCGAAAAGGCCCAGGTGGCGTACATCGGTCTGGATTCGCTGTCGGATGGCTTGGTCGGCAGCGCGATTGGTTCAATCCTACTGGCCGATCTCGCCGCCGTTGCGGGTGATCGCTACAACTACGGGGTCTCGGAAAGACCGGTGAATGTGTTTGTCGATGAAGCCGCCGAAGTCATCAACGATCCGTTCATTCAGGTCTTGAACAAAGGCCGCGGCGCCAAGATACGACTGTTCATTGCCACCCAGACTTTTGCCGACTTTGCAGCGCGTACGGGCTCCCAGGATAAAGCCCGACAGGTCCTCGGCAACGTCAATAACCTGATTGCCCTGCGCATCATGGATAGCGAAACCCAGCAGTACATTACCGACAATCTGCCCAAAACCCGGCTGAAATACATCATGCGCACCCAGGGTGTCGCCACCAGCGCGACGAATCCTAGTGTTTTCTCCGGCAATGTCGGCGAACGCTTGATGGAAGAGGAGGGCGATTTGTTTGCGCCGCAGTTATTGGGACAGCTGCCTGACCTGCATTACATCGCCAAATTGTCGGGCGGAAGGATCGTTAAAGGCCGACTGCCGGTGCTGCGTTCAGCCCTCGACACCGGCAAGGATTGAAGGTGCAGCGTAATTTACTGCTCAGTTTGATGATTTGGCTCTTGGAAATCATTCTGGTGGCCTGCCTGGTGTCGGATCGCTGGACACGAGAGATTCAAACGGCCGAGGACCAAATGCTGATCGCCTATATCGGCGTCGAGAAAGAGGCGGAAATCCGCCGGATCAGCCAACAATGGTTTGAGCGGCTCTTCGTAAGTACTGGCATTCGGGAGAGCGTCTACCACTACTTCATTCCGACCGAGCGCGAACGGCAACTATCGAAAGGTTTTGAAGATGTCGGCCGCCGGGATTTCTTTCCTTTTATCCAAAGCCGGCTGGATGTGCTTTGGGAGACGGTGTACCAGATGATCAAACGCTTGATCATGGCGTGGGTGTGGTGGCCGCTCTTGGCAGTCACCCTCATTCCCTTTGCAATCGACGGTCTGATTCGACGCAAAATCAGCCAGACCAATTTCGATTATCCCAGTCCCATGGCGCATCGCTACAGTCTTTATCTGATGCTGGGCGCTGTCTATCTGTTGTTCATGGGGCTAACGCTGCCGTTTCCGGTGCCGCCGCAAGCGATTCCAGGCGGCATCTTTGTGGTGGCGGTTGCCTTGAATGTGTTTCTGGCCAATACTCAGAAGCGGGTTTAACGGTTTTTTTTCATAGCATTACAACTCAGCGAGCCAGGAAAGACACGTAGATCGAGATGACATTCGATTCAAGTGCTTTATTTTTCCATCCGGAAATCTTGAACTTCACTGTAACGTTCTTCAACGAGACGAGTGAGTTAAAAAAAAGACTTTCTATAACTCATAAGGTTGCTTATTATGAGTTATAGAAAGAGGGTGTATAACTCATGATGTGGAACTGGCAACAACCTGACTGGCCTGATTTTAGCTACGACCGATCCCAAATTGAGGAAAGCGAAAAGCAATTGCTGCTGGGCGCCGGTCTCAGGTTCGGCGCTTTCAAACATCTTGGCGAAGATGACAAGCGCCAATTAACCGTCGAGTTGATCAGCAATGAAGCCCTGAAAACCTCCGAGATCGAAGGAGAATATCTTAACCGCGATAGTCTTCAGTCCTCCATTCGCCGACAATTCGGATTGATGTCCGATCATCGCAAAGTCTCCCCGGCTGAACAAGGCATAGCGGAATTGATGGTTTCTTTGTATCGGGGGTTCGATGCGCCTCTTTCCCATACCATGCTATTCGAATGGCATCAAATGCTGACTAATGGTCGCCGTGACCTGTATGCCATCGGTCGGTACCGGACTCACCCGGAGCCGATGCAAATCGTGTCCGGCGCCGTCTATGCGCCAAAAGTGCATTTTGAAGCCCCGCCATCCTCTGAAATGATGCCGGAGATGGATCGGTTTATTGCCTGGTTTAACGATACAGCGCCGGAAGGAAAAAGCCCGCTGCCGGCTTTATTGCGCGCTGGCATGGCCCATCTCTATTTTGTCAGCATCCATCCCTTCGAAGATGGCAATGGCCGGATCGGACGGGCGCTTGCCGATAAAGCGCTGGCTCAAAGTTTGGGTCAACCGACCTTGATTGCGCTGGCCTGCACCATCGAACGCCACAAAAAGGCCTACTACCACGCGCTTGAGCGCTCCAATCGACACAACGAGATTACCGGTTGGCTGATCTATTTCGCGGGCCTGGTGCTTACCGCCCAAGCCTATACTCAAAGCTGGATCGAGTTTTTGATCAAAAAAACCAAATTGTATGATCGGCTACGGGACCAATTGAATGCGCGTCAGGAAAAAGCGCTGGCTAGGATGTTCCGAGAAGGACCGGAAGGCTTCACGGGTGGGCTAAGTGCCGAAAAATATATCCACATTACGGGTGCAACCCGAGCCACTGCGACACGGGATTTGCAGGACTTGGTCGGCAAGGGCGCGTTGTCAAGGACGGGCGAAAGGAAGCATACTCGCTATCATCTCTACCTTGACTTCATCGTTTGAATCTTCAATCCGGCTGATGAATTCGCAATCCCCATGGACCTTAGCAATCATTAAAACTGCTCGAAAGCAACCGGTGCAATTATCATCAGTAGGGTTTGTTGAACGGCTCTGACCAACCATTTGTAGACTGTCGCACTTTTCAAGTTAATTAGGAGGTTAAAGCAGCAGAGCAGTCACTCAACAAGGAATTAATCAGCGCGCCCGATGCGACTGAAGCGGTATCAAAGCGCTATATCGCTCATCGTATCGAAATCGACATCATGAACCATTTTTACAAAGTGTTGGTAACTGACGAGCGAGCAGAACATAAGTGCTCCTATGCCCCTTGCTGCGGCTGATCGAATATATTTGAAAGACTCATCGTACAACTCTACCTTTCCGCGATCACTTCTCTTCGTATACAACATTGTGAAGCCAACTGGAAGAATTACAACTAGCACCCTCTCCCCCAAGAGGGCGTTGCAATTCATTAAGCCATATGGAATATTGCTGGGTATTTGTTGATAAGTGGTGATTATGGAAATGACACCAAAGCTAAGCTGAGTAACAACGTTGTCGTAGATAGAGCGAGAGTTTTTGGATATAAAATTCTTACTCTCAAAGAGGAAAACCCTATAATGTTTGCCATCTTCCTTCTGAGCACACGACTTTGTGAATTGCAAATAATTTCTAAAGCTCCTATCTTTGGTCCAGACGCCTAGGGAGTTCTGCTCCATCTGTGTATCGAAACCGTAGAACACCTTCCCATCTTGATTGAGACATAACTCTGCAGAATGCATCCCGGTTTGATTGGCATAATTAGTATTCGCAGAATACAGATGCCGTATCCTGTCCATTGTCTTCGCGTTCGCTAGTCTTTGTTGACTTTCAATATCTGCATTAAAGAAAGGCTTGATAATACCAAGCAGCTTCTTAGATTTCTCTCGATTCACGTCGTAGTCAGGATCGTACAAGCTCATATCAATGTCAGTCCCGCGCTTGATCATGTCGATAACGCCAGTATAATTAACGCTTATCGAAGCCAACCTATCAAGATTGTATCCAGCAAGTTTAAATCTAAGCTTTTTGAGAAGGTCGCCCTCGTCGGTGAAGAAAGTGATCCAATTGTTCCTATCTAGACCTGTGATGTCGTCTAGGTTATCAAATACCTTATAAGAGTCTGTTCTCAGGCCGCTCTTCAAATTAGCGAACGCGTCTTCTTTTGATGAGAAATGAGATAGAGCTTTCTTGAAAGCAAGTCTCTCATCGCTCACACTTTGCCTACAGAATATATAGACAACTTTTCCGCAACCTAGTGCGTGTCGTATCTCAGCAAAAGTAATTGAGGTTTTCTGGCGCTTATATGTCGTAACTCCACCGAGTCTATGTCCTATCAGAGCAATGACAACATCGGACTTATCAACATTATCAAGACAAATATCGTACGAATGCTTCCTGCCGTCTCCCACGTCGAAATTCGGATATTCGCTTGCGATAGGTATATACCCCATATCTTCTAGGAGTTCATAAATTGTCCGTCTTTCGTTTTGCAAGTCATGGATAGTTGACGACAAGAAGACGACACTCTTTTTCATTTTTACGCTCGCTACTTAGCCTTAGCCCCAAAATACAGCGAGTAGCCTCTATGGGGTTCAAAATCAAGTGCAAACTCTAGCAAGTGCTATTGCTTCGGTGCACAGGAATCGGCGCACTGCTCCATGCAACTGTAAAACCTGCTGATTTCGGTCATGATTGAACCAAGGTACTCCTCCATCTGCTCGATAGAAGTATCGCCAGCCTTAACAAAGGCTCTCAATTGCTCCAATGCTTCCCTCCCATGGAATTCCTCCACAATGGCGTGCGTGACCAAATACGGATGTTGGTCGAGATCATATTTCGACGCAATCAACTTAAGTCCTTGTATGCGAGCCTGGGCTGTGTTTTCCAAGAAAGCTGTGCGGAGAAGCTTAAAAGCAATCGGCGACCCAGTATTTCTGTGGCCTTTAATTATTTCCTTCGCCGGACCCAGGATGCCCGGATTAGCCTCAATTCCATCAATGTATGTTGCATACCCTTCGCCCATTCTTCGTAAGAGCTGCCTCATGAAGTCATTCAGTAATTCAATGTGCGGTACTACCTCCAAGTCGTCCTCAGCAAAATTTGTAGGAATCCGCTCGGAAATGTTCAATATTTCCGCGACTCTTAGAAGATTTTCCCGAATTCTGCCAGTGATTATTGGCGAACTCCCCAAGAATTCGTCGCATGTCCAGTCTTCTCTAATCTTGGACATTAACCTGCTGATTTCAGCGAACTGCGCTCCGTAAACGATCTTTTCATAGTCAATGTTGAACATGTTATGAAAATCTGACAAAAGGTGCCCCTTTCGTGGTAACTCACCGAGCATTGTCAGGAGCAAGCTCCTAAAATAGCTGACATACTCTTCTCTGACAACGCCGGTATCCGCATTCAGTTCAGCACCCCCAAACGATTGACTTAAGCACCCGTCTTGTTTGCATGTAATGCTCGTAGCGGAATCAACAGCTCGTGCTACGCCTTCTGCCGCAGTCGCCAGATTGCCACCGAGGGTTGCATGCGTACTCGCCGCTGACTCGACAGCACATACAACGCCTTTGGGGTTCAATTGACATGCTAACAAGGCAAATGTTTGCTTGGCCAGCACCCTAGCAACGAGTACGGCCTCGTTGAACTTCCTTATGAATTCTTGCTCTTTGTACTCTGCATTTCGGCTTCCTTCATCCTCAGAAGAGGCCGCCGAGACGCGTCCTCCGGTTTCAATCAAAAAGTACGGTGTTGATCCATGAATCGTTTCTCTTTGCAGCATTTGACTTACTCCTTCAGATAGATGGTTGGTAATCCAAGTGGCGATGTGGCATGAATGCACAAGCTCGCCCCGTGAAACAATAAGTTATCGCATTTGGTAAAAATTCATTTTGTCACATTTTCTACTATCAGGAAAGGGTTGCAGTAGTTCAAAATTAATCTGACAATTACTGATTTTTCAGAAGTGTAAGTCAGGTTAAAATCAGCCTAGAAATTTTTCTTCCAGGCGGTCTTGCCATCGACGTCCGTACACAACACAATCTCTCTTTTCAAGAAAAGTGTCAGATTAGAACGGAACTAAGACAAATTAAATTCATTAATAAATTCCTCGGCAGATATAAGCTTAGGGTGCTCTATTAAACGCATGAATATCTTTTCAAGCGCTTTCTTCTCTTCGGACTTAGTTACTTCATCAACTTGTTTTTTATTTTCAAAGTATTTGTAAACGCGCAGTGCCTCTCCTTGATCGATGTAGCCAATTGCAAGATCGACCGCATCATTTTCATCAATTTCTTCTTGAGGAAGAATGAAAAGAGGAATAGCGAATGTCTGGTGATCAAATTCGAGTCGTTTAACTTCTGCTTCAACGTCAATAGCCTTTCGGCTGCGTATCAGAATTCGGACTATCTCCAACTGCCTCGGGTTATCAGTTTTTTCTATCTCATAATCTTTCCAGCGGCCTTCTTTTGGAAGTTTCCATTTGGTTCTACTAATTGCATTTAGGATTGTATCCGTGAAATAAATAACCTTTTCGTTGGTATTGAATATTGAACTATCTCTTGCTTTAACAGGTTGTTGAAAAATGCATGTCGGTGGAAATTTTTTCCGAAAAAACCTCTTTTTGCCTTCTTAGCTTGTGTTCGGTCAACCAACTTTCAATGACTTACATGTGCTAGCTTTGTAAAAATTGTGTTTTTACGACCCAAAGTGGAGAGGAATTTTATTTTTCAACAGCCTGTTAAACTGTTTGCGAATATAATTATCGAAGTGGAATGTAGAGGCTGAACGTCGCACCTGAACGTCTGTTGCGTAAATGCGATTATAATGTTTTAGATTTGTGTGAAATTTTTCTGTCCATTCTAGTGCGCTTGGATTCCATCCAACAGTGCTTGAATGGAGTTGTTGAAAATGCGGGAAAAGATGCTGAATTCGACGTCGTACCAGAGGCTCGCGGCCACTAAAATGCTCTAAGGAGCGACCGATTGCTCGGAGAATCTCACTAATTTCAGGGTGAAGAATCTGATTTACAGCTTCTTCAACCCAGGGTTTTTGATGATATCCGACGCCGTTGTAGTTATATTGTTTCAGTTTAAACAGACTTGCCGGAGGATTCTCCGAATGTGCGTTTGAAATGTCGCACAATTCAAGTTGAAGGAATGGGGCAAGTTCTTTCGACCCTAAAGAATCGGCTCCAACGATAAAAAGGTCTCGGATAAATTCATCAAAGTGAGGTTCTGACTCGTTTGTACTTACGAAACGTTCGTGACAACAATGAGCGTGATGCCGATGACCATGAAGCACCATGTCAAAACCAATGTCCGCAAGCGCATGTTTAACATAGCCCGCGTTAACGATCGCATCGAATCGCTCGATGTCCTCGGAAGGGACACTCGAAATATTATGATGCATTACTGCTATTGCGAATCGGCTCTTCGGGATTTTGTTAGTTTTCATTATAGACCTCAGTGTCAAAAGGTCATCCTTTCGAATATACCCGGGGTCTCGCATGGTTTGTTTCTCAAGATTTTTAAGGGCTGTTTCGACTTCGTTGATATTTTTTATAGCAGATTTTGCCTGATTAAAAGCTATTATTATTTTTTCATGAATGTCTGTAAGTAGGGGATCGAACGTCCCCCCAGCCACGGTTGTGTTCAGCAAGTAAACTAAAAGGTTTAGTTCCTCGAAATCATAGTAGATTGGATTCTTACTGTTTGTTGGGTACAAGGCCGATATCACTTCCCCGTCATTATAGACATCGTCTGCCAAACGAGCATACTCTGTAACTTTGGCATCGTAATCACTCTTGCTCCAATCTAAATCATGGTTACCAGGAACGATCATTATATAAGGCGGTTTCGTACTTGCATTGTTACGCCAAGATGTATCTTTTTTACGCAAAGGCACGAGCAAATGCTGAATGAACTTTTCTGCCACCTGCATTTCTTCTTTCGTAGCACAGGTTGTGAGATCACCAGTAATAATGACGAGATCTGGTAATTGTGATTTATCCAAGGATTTGATGTGGTTGAGATACGCCTCTATATTTCTGGGATACTTTCTGTCTGGTTCTAGGTTGTCAATTTTTTTGCCCGGTTCATATCCACTGGGACCAATGTGCAAATCGCTCAAGTGGTGAATAAGAAACGCAGGTTTGGTTTGATTTGATGTCATATGTCGATCCTCATCATTAAGACTTGATACAAGTACATGTCAAGTCCCGTGAGATTATATATCTCTGAAAGAAAGCGATCAGGCTCTTTTTCGTGCCAGCTTTTCAAAGCTTCAAGCGGACAAATATGCCCTAGAGCACGTTGCGGTATCTGGCCGTTGTAGAG
>Ga0207968_100543_pt1 | contig 13719 bp, 13 predicted proteins | sample LakWasMet21_HOW5_2_FD_183867 | JGI IMG/M metagenome (GOLD analysis project Ga0207968, IMG submission 183867) | Freshwater sediment methanotrophic microbial communities from Lake Washington under simulated oxygen tension - Sediment Metagenome... | ecosystem: Environmental > Aquatic > Freshwater >...
CGCACGCCTTTTTTAGTGCTCAGCCGGTGATTGCAAGAAAACTGCAAACCTTACTTGACGTAGGCTTAGGTTACATTACGCTAGGGCAAAGCGCGACTACGCTATCGGGCGGGGAAGCGCAACGCGTGAAACTGGCACTGGAACTAAGTAAACGCGATACAGGCCGCACGCTTTATATCCTTGATGAACCAACCACCGGCCTACACTTTGCCGATATTCAATTATTACTAGATGTGATTCACCGCCTTCGCGACGCGGGCAATACCATTGTGATTATTGAGCACAATCTGGATGTGATTAAAACTGCAGACTGGATTGTAGACATGGGCCCAGAAGGCGGCGATGGCGGCGGCATGGTGATTGCAGAAGGCACCCCTGAGCAGGTTGCAACAAGCGAGATCAGCTACACCGCCAAATACCTAAAACTGATGCTTTAGCAAACAAACTACAAACGCTGATTAAAATACAGATTGCGTATTTTAATCAGCGTTTCAAAAGCAATAAATAATTAGTTGGCGCTATCAAACCAGTTGCAGCAATGCCGCAACCTCAAGACTACATCATCGCATTAGCTTCTTGCAGCAACCCTCGGTAGTGCTCAATCAACAACGCCCAAGCATCCACCCTAAACTGCAAATGCTGAATCACTTCTGGGTTTAAAGACGCAACGATGGCATTCGCCTCATCACCCCGTACCAGCCCTTGTGCAATCTGCACCGCGATATAAACCACAGGCGCAACTCCGCATGCACCTTTATCCAGTGGCGTCGCATAGTAATGCAATGCGCGTGAAATTTCGGATGGAAAGCCCCAGCGCAGCGCAAGCTCTTCGCCAATCTGACAATGATCTAAACCGATTATGTCACGCTCTACCAAGCGCCGCTTTTCCGCGCAAGCACTCTCACACAGGGCATCTACCTGCAGCGACACCTCGGGCGACACCAAATGCAGCAACAAATCACCAATATTGTGTAATAGGCCAGCGATATATGCCACCTCAGCATCTCGGCCCAACTGCTTGGCAATGTCACGACTGATGCTAGCGGCAAGCAAACTGTGACTCCAAAATCTTTTTAAATCCAAGCCAGGCACATGAGCAATCGCCCCAGTAACACCACTAGCAATGACCAAAGAACGAAGCTTAGCCAATCCTAAAATAGCAACCGCATCGTCGATATTTTTAACGGCACGCGTCACCCCATAAAATGATGAATTGGCCATTTTCAGCACCTTAGCGGCAATCACTGCGTCCTGCTCAATAATGCTCGCCAGCTGATTAATATCAACATTATCATTGCTGAGCATCTGCATCACCTCTTGCACCACTTTAGGCAGGCTAGGTAAGCGAACAATCGAATTAAAAAAATCTTCTACTGACTGCATGCACCTCTCCGTTTAACGTGAGTGATCAATCCTGCCTCGGACACATCTCAAAACTTTAGCCATCCGCACGCCATACTTAGCTTAAGGCACTGGCACCATGTGCATTCTTGCCTGTATCGTGCCTGTACGCCTATTCAAATAACGGGTGTACTGATGCTTATCGTAAAAACGTGGATTAGGGATCATTGCCGCCAGCCTCGCCGCCTGCCCTTTGCTTAATCCTGCTGCACTCGTTTTGTAGTAATGCCGCGCAGCTGCCTCGGCGCCAAACACCCCATTACCCCACTCGATCACATTTAGATAAATCTCTAAAATGCGCCGTTTAGACATGACGTTTTCCAACATGATCGTAATGATGGCCTCTTGCCCTTTACGCCAAGGCGTTCTTTTGGTGGATAAAAACAGATTTTTTGCCAGCTGTTGGCTAATGGTCGAGCCGCCAGCCACAATCTTGCCTTTTTTCAGGTTTTTTTCATAAGCCTTCTGTATACCATCCCAATCAAAGCCCTCATGGTCAAGAAATTTTGCATCCTCTGAGGCAATCACCGCACGTTTTAAATGATTAGATATTTTTTCATAATCCACCCATTTATATTTAAGCTCAGCATCCGGACGATTTTCCTGAATAATTTCCAAGCGGTCTTCCATGAACGCGCTAGAAGAAGGGTTAAATTTAACCCACCAGCAAATATGCAAAAATATCCAAACCTGATACAACAGCACAAAAGCAATAAAAAGCACCGCCGCACGCTCTAAATAAGCGCCAACACTCAGCGGCGCTGCATTAGGTTTACTATTCATCAACCAAGTAATCATCTTGCCAGTGCCCTTATTTTATCCATCACCGGCTTAGTGTCAGGATGCACGCCGCGCCATAAATAAAATGCCTCGGCAGCCTGCTCTACCAACATACCCAGCCCGTCAGCCACTTGCGCACCATTGCGGCGTGCCTGCGCCATAAACGGCGTTTCACGACCATACATCATGTCGTAAGCCAAGCAACCTTCAGCAAAAATTGTATCGGAAATAGGCAGAGCGGTATCAGTCAAACCGGCGGATGTACTATTGATGATTAAGTCAAACTGCAAACCATCTAACTCCTCAAATCGCTTAGGTAAACTCAAGATGGCACTGTTGCTTGCTTGAACAATCTCAGCAAGACGATTGGCCGCCTCTTCCGCCTTAGCAAAGGTGCGATTAGCAATCACAATAGAGTCCGGGGCCGCTTCGACCAGCGGCTGAAGAATCCCATAAGCCGCACCGCCACTACCTAACACCAGCACTTTTTTATGACGGATATCAAACTTAATATTATTAGTGATATCGTTCACTAGCCCTACACCATCTGTGTTGTCTGCAATAACCCCTGCATCCATATTAAATATCAGGGTATTTGATGCACCGGCCCTCGCCGCAAAAGAATTCACCTTGCCATGTGCAGAAGCAAACTTCAAAGCCTCAAACTTAAATGGCACCGTGACATTCAGTCCCTTATAACCATTTTCCCTAAGCGTTTCTACCGTATTCTCAAACCCATCTAATGGCGCCAGAATAGCCTCATAACTCATACTCTGCCCAGTTTGCTGGGCAAAAGCAGCATGAATCAATGGCGATTTACTATGTGCGATTGGATTACCGATCACCGCATATTTATCCACCATCATTAATTTGTCCAAGGTAAGCCCGCGTGCTTCCAACCGTTTATCAACGTGCGCTGCTTATATTCATTGGCATCACCTTCAAAGCCCTCCAGCACGTTATATACATGCATATAGCCTAAAGACTCAGCAACCACGGCTGCATTGTGTGAACGTCCCCCCGTTCTGCATAAAAACATAATGACCGTATTTTTATCCGCGCCTTTTTGGTTAAGCTGTGCCTGCAATTGCGCGGCAAAATCTGGATTAGCCACCATTCCTGGGTAAAAAGCCCACTCTACGTGTAGCGCAGATGGCACACGTCCGACCAATTCCAGTTCCGCCTTGGTGCGTACATCCACCAGCTGTGCACTTGCATCCGCACGCAAAATTGCATCCGCCTCTTGTGGTGTCAGCGCACCAGTGTATGGCAAACGCTTTTCAATCGCACGCTGCTCTGCAAGCGCCAAAATTTCCTGTATATCACTCATGATGCATCTATCCTTAAATTACATGTCCAAAAACAACCTGTTAACACCTTTTTCTTAACACCATTACTGCCGTTCGAATTATAATAAACCATCTTTAAGATTATGCTTAAACCTGTTGAGACTAACCACGTCGCCAACACTCATTTGCACTTATTTTGTGCGTAAAATCACAAAATGCATCATACTGGTGCATCAATGCGAAGCTGTCTTAATTTATCCTCTAAAATTCAAGCGTTTACCGCTTTCCAGATTGGCACGTTTCCTGCTAATCTTATGAGTTGAATTTTTACTTGTTTTATTTTAACCCACACCACACCAATAGGAGATTCTAATGTCAGTGGAAAATGTAATGAAATTGGTAATCGATAACGACATTAAATTTGTTGATTTTCGTTTTACCGATACACGCGGCAAAGAGCAACACGTAACAGTGCCAGTGTCACACTTTAATGAAGACAAATTTACAGAAGGTCACGCTTTTGACGGTTCTTCTATCGCTGGCTGGAAAGGCATTCAAGCATCTGACATGCAATTGATGCCAGACGCAAGCACTGCATTTATCGACCCGTTCTTCGACGAGCCAACATTAGTATTAACTTGTGACGTGGTAGACCCTACTGATGGTAAAGGTTATGACCGTGACCCACGTAGCTTGGCAAAACGTGCTGAAGCATACTTAAAATCAAGCGGCTTAGGCGACACAGCTTACTTTGGTCCAGAACCAGAGTTCTTCATTTTTGACAGCATCCAATGGGATGTTTCAATGAACGGCAGCTCAGTACGCATCAACTCTGAAGAAGGCGCATGGTCATCAAACGAGAAGTTTGAAGGCGGCAACACAGGTCACCGTCCAGGCGTTAAAGGCGGCTACTTCCCAGTGCCACCAGTCGACTCACTACACGACATCCGTTCAGCAATGTGTACAACATTAGAACAACTAGGCGTGCCAGTTGAAGTACACCACCACGAAGTTGCAACTGCTGGCCAATGTGAAATTGGTACAAAATTCAGCACATTGACACAACGTGCTGACTGGACTCAAATCCAAAAATACGTGATTTTGAACACAGCACACGCTTATGGCAAAACTGCTACATTCATGCCAAAACCATTCGCTGGCGATAACGGCTCTGGTATGCACGTTCACCAATCAGTTTGGAAAGATGGCAAAAACCTATTTGCAGGTAACGGCTACGCTGGCTTGAGCGAGTTCGCACTTTACTACATCGGCGGTATCATCAAACACGCTCGTGCATTAAACGCGATCACAAACCCAGGTACTAACTCATACAAACGTTTAGTACCACACTTCGAAGCACCAGTTAAATTAGCTTACTCAGCTAAAAACCGTTCAGCTTCTATCCGTATTCCTTTTGTGCATTCTGACAAAGGTCGCCGTGTTGAAGCGCGCTTCCCAGATCCAATCGCTAACCCATACTTGGCATTCTCTGCATTGCTAATGGCTGGTTTAGATGGCGTGCAAAACAAGATTCACCCAGGTGAAGCTGCAACTAAAGACTTGTACCATCTTCCACCAGAAGAAGATGCTAAGATCCCAACAGTATGCGCATCACTAGAGCAAGCACTAGAAGCACTTGATGCTGACCGTGAGTTCTTAACTAAGGGTGGCGTATTTACTAACGACTGGATCGATGCATACATCGCATTGAAAATGGAAGAAGTAAACAAAGTACGCATGACACCACACCCAGCTGAGTTTGGCTTGTACTACTCTTGCTAATGTGTTGCTAGCTTAAGCATCTGTTAGTTTGATTCAATTAAAAAGGGCGATTTATCGCCCTTTTTAATTTTTAACGCTTAAGCATTCCCCTCAAGAGCAAAGTCAACGCAATACAATGTACATCCGTTAAGCAACGAGCTAACCCTAATATAATCCATGTTGCCTTATTTGATTAACTCTAATAAACTCACCTCATGAAAAAACACTTATTTTTATCACTGATTGCTATTACGCTCTCAAGCCATGCATTTGCTGAAATTTATAAGCGTGTAGATGCAGATGGTCGAGTAACCTACTCCAATATTAAAAGTAAAGGCTCAACCCGCCTTGAACTAGACCCCGACGCCAACTCGATTACCAACGAGAACAGACCTAAAGCTAGCCCAGCCCCCTCCAAGCGGACAGCTACGCCTGACAGCTTTCCACGTGTGGATGCCAACACGCAAAACCAGCGCGATGGCAAACGTAGAGAAATTTTACAAAATGAGCTTGAAGCTGAAAAGGCAGCACTAGAAGAGGCGAAAAAAGCCTATGCCGAAGGCGAATCAAACCCTGAAGTTTACAAAACAGCAACTGGGCAGACTTTTAGAAACGTTCCAAAATTCGAAGAAAAAATGAGAAGCCTGCAGGCCAATGTAGACAATCACAAAAAAAATATCGAGCTTTTACAAAAAGAAATCGATTCGTTACGCTAACAGCCCAACTTCACACAACGAACAAAGCCGCTATCGCACCATTTAGGTGCATTGACGGCTTTTTTGTTTTCTATTCCTGCTATACTTAAAGCCATTAATATCTGGAACTAATAGGTTCTACTAATCAACCAAATCCAGATATTTAGCATCACCAGATTTTTTTAGCATTGATATTCAATGGGTTAATAACCAACATGCACAACTATGGCATATTTAAAAAACTTATTCATAACACACGTTAAAACTGGTCTGTCTTTTGCTTATGGTAAGTCAATCAATGAAATGACGAGTGAAGCACTATTATGGTTCAACCAACGCCAGACCACTTTGCTGGCTTAGAGCATTTAGCAACAGCAATCATCCTTTTGGATGATCACTGCCGCGTCGCTTACGTTAATCCGGGCGCCGAAATTATATTTGCCTTTAGTGCAACCCAAATCGTTGGCCAACACATCAATGAAGTGTTTCCAGACTGCGAAATCTTAATGCTTGCAGTCAACAACGCGATTAAAGAGCAAAGCCCGTTCCGTGAGCATGAGTTCACCATTAGCACCCATCGTCACAACTCTTTTGCCGTCACATGCACAGTGACCCCGATAGAGTCTGTGGTTGCTAGCTTGATTTTAGAATTCCAACCGATGGATGCGCAATTAAGAATCGCCCGCGAAGAGCGCATGCTGATTCAACAACAGGCAAATGCAGAGCTATTACGTAATTTGGCACATGAAATCCGCAACCCACTTGGCGGCTTACGTGGCGCAGCGCAACTACTAGAACACGAACTGCCGTCACCTAGCCTGCGCGAGTACACGCAAGTGATTATTAAAGAAGCCGATAGACTGCAAGCGCTGATGGATAGACTATTAATTCCGCATCGTGTACCTAAGTATCAGCCTACCAATATTCATGAAGTGTTAGAACGCGTGCGCAGCTTGTTACTCGCGGAATCTCCACGCAGTATTTTAATCAAACGAGATTATGACCTGAGCCTGCCCGAAATTATTGGTGATCGTGAAAAACTGATACAGGCAGTATTAAACATTGCACGCAACGCCGTACAAGCCATGCAATCGAGTAAGACACCAAATAGCCAAATTACCTTTAAAACGCGTGCAGAAAGACAAGTGACCCTTGCCAGAAAACGTTACCGTGTAGCCATTAAGTTGGAGATTATTGATAACGGGCCTGGCATTCCTGCTGATATACGAGATCGTATTTTTTACCCTCTAGTATCCGGTAGCGAGGGGGGAACGGGGCTAGGCTTGACGCTTGCCCAAACCTTTGTCACACAGCATCACGGCATGATTGACTGTGATAGTACACCAGGAAATACCCGCTTCACGATACTGTTACCCATTGAAACTACAGCCATCAAACCAGCAGTAAAAATGCAATAGGCGTGTTCCTTATGCTACAGAGCACGATATTAAATGAAGTAAATACAAAGAGAATAATAAGCAAAATTTTGTGCAACTTACATAGCACCACTGATAAATGAGAAACCTATGAAACCAATTTGGATTATTGACGACGACAAATCTATACGCTGGGTCTTTGAAAAAGCGCTCGCTCGTACCGACCTCGAGTTTAAAACGTTCTCATCAGTAGTTGAGGCGCTCAATGCGCTAGATCACGAACAGCCACAAGTAGTCGTCAGCGATATCCGCATGCCAAATGGCTCAGGGTTGGACCTTCTCAGCGAGATAAAACGCAGGCATCCAGACATTCCAGTCATTATTATGACCGCTTACTCTGACCTTGAAAGCGCAGTTGCCGCCTTCCAAGGTGGCGCGTTTGAATACCTAGCTAAGCCTTTCGATGTTGACCAAGCCATTGATATCATCAAACGCGCTGTAGAAGAAAGTACCAGACAAGCTTCTGAAAATGGTTTCAGCTCAGTGGCAGAAGATACACCAGAAATCATCGGCCAAGCACCATCAATGCAAGAAGTTTTTAGGGCAATTGGTCGCTTAAGCCGCTCACACGCCACGGTGCTAATCAATGGGGAGTCAGGTAGCGGTAAAGAACTTGTTGCGCGCGCGCTACATCGCCACAGCCCTCGCGCTGACAAACCGTTTATCGCCATCAATACCGCAGCGATACCCAAAGACTTATTAGAATCAGAATTATTTGGCCATGAACGTGGCGCATTTACCGGTGCGGCCGCAGGGCGCCGTGGGCGCTTTGAACAAGCAGATACTGGCACCCTATTTTTAGATGAAATCGGCGACATGCCAGCCGACCTGCAAACGCGTTTATTACGCGTACTGAGTGATGGTCAATTCTACCGTGTTGGCGGTCACCAACCTATTAAAGTCAACGTGCGTATTATTGCAGCAACCCACCAAGACTTAGAAGAACGCGTTAAAAATGGCTTATTCCGTGAAGATCTATTTCATCGCCTAAACGTGATTCGCCTACGCCTACCTGCCCTACGTGAGCGCCGTGAGGACATCCCGCTACTCATTAAGCATTTCCTACAACACAGTGCCACAGAGCTTGGCGTTGAGGCTAAACAACCTTCTGTTGCTGCACTCAAATTCTTAAGTGCAGTCAACTGGAGCGGCAACGTACGCCAACTAGAAAACGTATGTCACTGGCTTACTGTAATGGCACCTGGCCAAAATATTGACATTGCAGACCTACCGCCAGAGTTAAAACAAGACGGTAATAAAGTAGACTCAAATGGCTCATGGCAAGAAGCACTTGCTGCAGAAGTAACCGATGCACTCAACCGTGGTGAACAAAATGTACTGGAGTCACGCACACAAATTTTTGAGCGCATTCTGATTGAAAAAGCACTCGAGCATACTCACGGACGCAGGATTGAAGCGGCTAACCAACTTGGGATGGGACGCAACACGCTCACAAGAAAGATTCAGGAGCTGGGTATTGAAGAGTAGGCTATTAGCGCACATACACACTGCCATCGCGCACCTAATAGATAAACAATTGAGAGTTGTAGCTTTTTGATATGAATCAGCAAATATTCTACTTATATTCAAGAGGGTAAGCTTAAAGGCTCCATTATCCATATCAGATTAACTGACTTTTAACGCGCAACATTGGAAATGAGCTTTGCTTATTCGCGTCAATTTTATTAATAAAAAACACCTGTGCTAATCGTGCATTATGATTGTTATCCCCAAAAAACTGGTTAGCGCAGTGATGAATATCCCCCTCAAATAAAATTAAGGTGTTATATACGTTATTTACTCTGACCACCTCATCAAACATACTGTGATAACTAAAATCTATTGGAGAGTTACTCTTAAAGTTTTCATCATTCTCTTTAATTGTCTTCCAGTACAATTCATCGTTATATGAAGAGTTTTTTCTAAATAAGGATGTTCCTGCATCTAAAGGCGCATTGGGGGTTAAATACAGCACACCCGAAAATACAGTATTTTGATCTTGATGAATTAAACCTGAGCCATACTCAGCACCCACAATTTGAAAGCTAGTGCTAATCTGCCAGCGCATTACATCGTGCTCAGGAATGTGAAATATGCTGATTAACTTCTTACACACCTTATCATAGAGAGATGCACTGATATCGCGTAAATCTTTCGTGCGACATCCAGGAAAAACATAGCTAGCATCCTTCATTTCATGACGATAGGTGTATTTCTGAGAAAGTGCATACTGCCTTATTTCATCGGGATTATCATAAAAATCGCTAATGACTGTCACTGGATATAAATTCATTACAAGATCTCTTCATATTTATTACTAAACAATACCTGTAAAAAAAACGGCAACCTAGGTTGCCGTTTTTTAATCTATTACTTAAACACTACAGGGTAACCCCTGCCTTATCCTAGAAGAATAAGATAGCGCCTAAAGAAACAGTTTTTGCTTTAGCTTCTAAATCAGAAGCTGTGCGACGATCTAATTGACGCTCTGATTGTGAGTACTCAGCAACCAAGTTCAAGTGCTTAGTGATTGGGTGGTAAGCACCAACTGTCCACATTGAATCTTCAACATCTTTGAAGTTATCTACTGAGTTACCATCAAGTGTAGACTCACCGTATGAAACGCCCAATTTAGTACCTACACCTGGAAGTGTGTATGTACCTTGAACGTACCATTGGTCTGAATCACGTGATTTACCAGTTGAATCAAAACCATCACGTAATTGTAATGTTTGACCGATACCATCACCTTTACCGTAGTAACCAGTTAAACCAAAACCAGCTACGTTAACTGTAGTACCGATATCGAATGCTTGAGCACGGTCAGCGCCACCAGCAGACAAACCTGATACTTTTTGGTAGATACCAGAAGCCCAAACTTTACCAGCTACGTCGCCAGCCCACTCATAAGAAGCTTTACCTTCGTATGCTGAACCTGCACCGCTACGGCCATCGCTAGTAGTACTGTTAAAAACAGTTACTGTACTTGTGTCTGATTTAGTAGCATTCCAACCTTGTGTCAAACCAACTGTGAAGCTGAAGCCATTGAAGTTTGGTGATGAGTAAGCAACTTGTGATTTCCAGTCAGCGTACATGAAACCTGTACCGATACGACCCAATGTTGTTGTGTTACCTGCAAGTGAACCAGCACCAGAACCAACGCCTAACAATGTCATGTCGTTCAAGATTGCGTCAGAAGCGTAGATACCTAGATCTTTACCTAACTTGATAGAACCCCATGATTTGTCACCAAATGTCAAGAATGCTTGACGGTTTTCTTGTTGAGCAGATTGAACGCCTGAATTAGATGTTGAAGCACCTGGGTTGATGCTGATTGTGAAACCAACATCTAAGTCGTTTTGACGTGTTTTACCAGAAACTGATAAGTAATTTGGCAACAAACCAGTAGTGATGTTGTTTGATGATGCTGCATCACCGTTACCTAAACCTAATGGAGCTGCACCGCCGTTGTCACCGCTGAATTTGGTAGTTGTGTAGTAAGCGTTTACAACACCACCGATGTCCAATGTCCAATCGCCAGCTGGGATTGTGATACCAGCTTGTGCGCTTGAAGCTGCAGCTACTAGCGCTGAAGCAACTGCTAATTTAATTGTTGTTTTCATATAAATCTCCTAAAAAATATTACTATTTTTATTACTCGATTACCTCATCAGTTTGTTACCGTACGGCAACCAAACCAAAGAGAAAGTTTGCAAACTCTCTCAACGTTTACTACTTAAGTAGCATTCACTAAGAAGGTAGAGCGTAGTATGCACAAAGATTTTTAGGCTTACAACTAAAAGTTGGGCTTTTTGTCACAATTACTTACATTTGTTGTAATTTTGCAACAACCGCATCTGGTACGAGCTATCTTTAGATGGCGAAAGATGGCGAAAGCTATGGTGGTTATGTGGCATATTGCTTTCGCGATTTAAAAATCGCTCCTACAGATATTCTTCTACAGTAAATAGCTTACGGTGTTCTCTTATTGCAAAGCGATCTGTCATGCCTGCAATATAATCAGCAACCGCCCGCGCTTTATCTACTTCTGCATATACTTGAAACTCGTTTGGCAATAATCCTGTGTTTTCATAAAAACACGCGAACAACTCCTGCACAATTCTGACTGCCTTTGCGCTCATGCGATTCACTTTATAGTGCTGATATAAATTTTTGCGTAAGAACTGTTTTAGCTTTAAGTTTTGTTTAGCAATATCTTCACTAAAGCCAACCAATTGCGGTAGTCGCCTAATGTCGTCGATGCTAGCAGGTTGATGCTTTGCTATGTTCTTTGCACTATGCGTACATAAATCCACAACCAAGGTGTTAATCATACGACGTATTGTTTCATGCACCAGCCGCTTTTGCTCCAAGACTGGATACTTTACTTTAACCTCTGCTAAATTTTGAGCGAACAACTCCACTGTCGATAGTTGCTCAATACTGATTAAGCCCGAACGCAGACCGTCATCAATATCGTGGTTGTTATAAGCAATTTCATCTGCGTAATTTGTCAGTTGCGCCTCTAGGCTAGGGCTGGTTTTTTCGATAAAGCGCACGCCCACATCACCAAGTTGCCTGGCGTTTTTGATTGAGCAGTGTTTAAGTATGCCTTCTCTAACTTCAAACGTGAGGTTTAAGCCATCAAACTCCGCATAGCGCTGTTCTAACTGATCGACTACACGTAACGATTGCAGATTATGCTCAAACCCACCGTAATCACGCATACAATCATTAAGTGCATCTTGCCCAGCATGGCCAAATGGCGTATGCCCCAAGTCATGCGCCAAGGCAATAGCCTCTGTGAGGTCTTCATGTAGGTTTAAGGTTCTGGCGATGCCACGTGCCATTTGGGCAACTTCAAGGCTATGCGTCAAGCGCGTACGGAACAGGTCACCCTCATGGTTGACAAATACCTGTGTTTTATACTCCAAGCGACGAAAGGCGGTGGAGTGAATAATACGGTCACGGTCACGCTGGAAAGCATTGCGTGTTGACGAGGCGGGTTCAGCGTGATGCCGCCCTATAGATTGATCTGGATTGGCGGCATAAGGAGCAAGAGTATTCATGCTTGTATCTTATATAGGTAAACCACTTCTAGCAAGCTAGCCAAACACCCTAAGCCCCTACCAGACAACGACTGAAAAGTTGCATCTTACTTTATTGACTCACCACCTAGTGCTGTTAACGGGCACTGAGCTGACATTTTGAAACAACAGCTACATAGATGACAAAGAGAGGGTTTCTTTTAGCTTTTCAGCGTCATAATCGCTGGTAATCACCGATTTACCTATCGCCTGCTGAAGTACTAGTCTAATTTTGCCATCCGCCACTTTTTTATCTAACTGCATTAGATTGAGGTACTTTTCCGCACCCAACTTCGGTGCATCTAACGGAAGCTTTGCAGCAGTTAAGAGCTGACGAATACGCACCACTTCAGGAACAGTTAGCCAACCCAAGCGTTGAGACAAATCTGCAGCCATCATGGTGCCAGCGCCTACAGCCTCGCCGTGTAGCCATACGCCATAGCCCATCGCGTTTTCTATTGCATGGCCGAATGTGTGACCTAAATTCAACAAGGCTCGCTCGCCTGTCTCATGTTCGTCTCGCGCAACCACGTCTGCCTTATTTTTGCATGAGCGGTAAATAGCCTCGGTGATTGCCTGCTCATCTAATGCCATTAATTGCTCAATGTGCACTTCTAACCAATCAAAAAACTCAGCATCACGGATTAAGCCATATTTAATCACCTCAGCCATGCCTGCAGAAAACTCACGCGCAGGTAAGGTTTGCAAGGTATCAATATCTGCCAACACAAGTTGCGGCTGGTAAAAAGCACCTATCATATTTTTACCCAGTGGATGATTGATGCCAGTTTTACCGCCAACAGATGAATCCACCTGCGACAAGAGCGTAGTCGGTATCTGTATAAATGGAACTCCGCGCAGATAAGTCGCGGCAGCATAGCCGGTTAAGTCGCCAATTACGCCGCCACCGAGTGCGATTAATGTAGTGCTACGCTCGCAGCGATTTTGTAGCAATGCATCATAAATTAAATTAAGCGTTTCACTATTTTTATACGCCTCACCATCAGGCAATATAATTGGAATTACCTTCACACCTGCAGACTGTAGCACATTGCTTAAAGTCTCAAGGTACAGAGGCGCTACCGTTGTGTTTGTCACAATAGCTACATGCTTACGCTTCAGGTGCGGCAGGATCAAATCAGAATTTGAGATCAATGACCGCCCTATATAGATTGGATAACTTCTATTCGCTAATTCTACTTTTAGTGTTTGCATAACCATGTTTACTTTTTCAATAAATCTTCAATATAAGTCGTGATCTCAAGTGCAG
>Ga0207968_100548_pt1 | contig 13636 bp, 15 predicted proteins | sample LakWasMet21_HOW5_2_FD_183867 | JGI IMG/M metagenome (GOLD analysis project Ga0207968, IMG submission 183867) | Freshwater sediment methanotrophic microbial communities from Lake Washington under simulated oxygen tension - Sediment Metagenome... | ecosystem: Environmental > Aquatic > Freshwater >...
CGATTCGTTCGGATAACTGCGCGTTTCTTTCCGCGAGTTCGATTATTACATCCCCACCCTTGTTACCGCTTTGACGTTCGTACTCGAGGGAGGAGCCCAGTGCGTTAGCAGCGCACGCTGGGATCTGCGCGGGGGGTGCCGGGTAACTGGCATTCCTACCGCGACCGATCGCTACATCTGATTGAATGGCTGCAATAGGAGCTTTAGCGGCCATTATTACTTATCACCAAATGATATACGGAAAGGAAAAACAAATGCTGATCAAGAAATTATCGTGTAGAAGAGCATTTGTCGGTAGATATACGGTTAACTATCTAATTCCTTGTTTGGGCGTCATAATCTCTGCGCCATGACCAAAGTACCATGCACAAAATGCGGAGCCCTAATTATCGAGTCCACAAGCGAGCGGAATGGTGGCTTGTGTGTGCCGTGCAAGAGTGGACGGCGCGACGCTATTGAGACAGGAAAGCGTCGGGAGCAAGAACAACGTGACAGAGAGAAAAACGACCCGTTCCGAAGGCTTTGGCGAGAACTCGTTCATCGCGTTCATCAAACCGAACTCGGGTTCGATGGACTGTCCGAAACTGAGAAGCGGTACTTTGCTGTCGGCCTCCTCGACGGAGAGGTGTACAACGGTGGTTTCGATCAGTTCTTCTTCAACAGTTCGGGCTCGTACTACAGCTACGCCGTTCTCGGCCTGAAGGAAATGGATGCGGTTCAATCACTCCAACTACTCGAGCGCGCAAAGCAAGTTATTTTCAATTTCTCCGAAGTGCTTACGGATACCAAACAAAGGCGAGAATACCTTATACAAACCGAATCTTCGTCGCGCTCCGAACGACTGGAGGCACTGGACGCACTCTATTGGAAAGACCCCGATTCCCTGTCCTCTCGCTGTGAGGCGTTCGCAAGGAAACATAGCCTTGTTTAGTCAGCAGCACCCAATGACGCCCAACCCTTCGGTCAACCGGACGGCTCAAAGCTGCGCTTTGGGTTCCCTCCGCCGCTTCGCGGCTACGGCCACCAATTACCTCCAACGTTAAAGTACTTAGAAATGTCATGCCAAGGAATGATAGTTGCGAAGCAGTATGCGGAAGACCTTCCACAGTTCGAGAGCCAATCCGCTGCTGAGGCAGCGCTGCTAAAAGCGAAAGAGGTAACACTTGGCGCTCTCTTGGACGAGCAAGCCGAGTTATTAACCTTGGATCTATCGCCAGAAAGCCTTAAACGCCTTGAAAAGTGGTACATAGAATCTGGGTGGCCAGAGTCTGGGACTGGTGGCTATTCTTTGCCTCATGCAATCGGATTCTACTTTGGGGAGGTTCTTTGCAAAATTGGTGGCTTCAGTTGGGTTGTAGAAGAGTACCCGTTTCAACGAGGACGCTACGGAATCGGCATTAAGCGCCCACTGCTTTCCATCATGCTCACCAAGGGTAAGCGGCCCACCCTAAACGGAAACAAGCGCATGCAAAGTCTTTGGCGAGAGTGCAATAGGTATGAACTCTAATAAGTCAGTCAACCGGACGGCCAAAAGCTGCGCTTTTGTAATGTGGGCCTAAAGGTGGTGGCCGGCGCCAGGGCTCAGATTGACACCACCACATCGAACGGACGCTTGTTTTTTGGGATATTTGCCGCGCTTGCCGAATTTGAGCGGGAACTCATCGCTGAACGCATCCGTGCCGGACTTGCTGCGGCTAGGGCACGGGGACGCAAAGGCGGACGACCACGCAAGATGGACAGGCCAGCCTTGATGATGGCGATGTCGGCTTTGCCCGACCCTAAAGCCAATGCGTCCGATGTGGCCAAAAGGCTTGGGATCACGACCACAACACTTTATATGTATGTCAACGGCGATGGATCGTTAAAAGAGGCGGGGCAATCCATCATGGGATAAATTGATTTTTGACAAAAGCGGTTATTGAATTATTGAAGAATATTGTCGCTATCGACCCTTTTCGGTCTGTCACGGCTTACTCATTGAACATTTGTTCAATCTCAGTATGCGGCCCCTTGTTTAGACGGTGTATTTTTTCGTTAGCAATAGAAGTTGCTATCAATAATAAAATACCGTAGCATTCAGTTTAACAGATTATCAGAGTGGCGGTATACACCGATAATCGTAAATTAATATACACCTAAATCGGTGTCTACTTAACGTTAGGCATTCCTTATGAGTAAGCCGGTTACGCCAGAGATCGTTGTTGAAATCACACTCCTTCCGTCTGAAGCTGGCGGCAGAAAAAGCACAATCCTCCAAGGCGAATATCGGGGAGTTCTCGGTGTTGGCTCAGAGAATTTCTCTGTTCGGTTTTTTGTTCCCTTTGAGGACGGTTTCTCGCCAAACCAAACTCAACGGTTTGGTGTTCAGTTTCTTGTCCCTGAGGCAGCACTGCCGCACTTTACTGTTGGCACAGCATTCACGGTCTGGGAGGGGCGAGTCATTGGCAATGGCCGAGTCCTTGAGGTCTTGCACCATGCCTAACATGGCGCTCAAAGGGACGTGCTGCCTCATGGCGGTTTTGTAGTTTTGTATTTTATCAAGCCTTGGGGCTTTGTTTAGCGTCCGTGAGAGGCACGCCCCTTAGCTCTACGTTAGCCATATCAAATGAATCGGATGCATGATATAGAGGGAGAATTTCACATCTTCCCCACAAAGGTTGGTGGTAGGCATGAGCCTGCTTTCTCTGGCTATCGTCCTGTTCATAAGGTTTACGACAATTACTTAACCTCCGCGCAACACGAATATGTTGGTGTTATTCAAGTCGCTCCAGGCGAAACCGTTCACACTAAAGTTTGGTTTATCACCCCAGATGTTTATCCTCATTGCCTCTGGTCCGGTCGCGTGATCGACGTTCAAGAAGGCAGCCAGGTTGTGGGCAGGTTAACGGTAACAAAAATCCTAAATAAAATTCTTGAGGGCGCCCCTGAAACGTACAATCCAATTTGGGTTGAGCCTCAAGGCTTAAATGCAAGTGGGGTAGCCTCCAATGGCTAACCCATCCATCAAGCGGGACGCGCTAAATATAGCCCCTTATGTAAAAAGTTAGTGTTCACATGACAATGATACAAAAAATTTTCACAACTTTAATAAGTGTTTTTAGTTTCTCAGCACAAGCTGGCTTCTGGCCACCGTTACCAAAAACAGGTTTTATTGTCGGTCACGCAGCCACTCAGGCTGATGTTGCTGCCGGAAATGCAGCTTTTGTAGCTGCCGTAAATGGAGTTTCTATTGGTGTCCCAATAAAAATCACTATTCCCCAATATGCCTATTACAAAGAAAATGGCAAAAAACTACCAGTGGTAGTTATTCAAGCAGAAGAAGCTCAAGGTCAAAAGCTTGTTGGTGCTAGGCAAGCTAATGGTCAAGATGTGGTAGGTCTTATTACTGATTTTGAGTTACTAGGCAATGTTCAACTAAAATAGCCACCCTAACATGGCGCTCAAAGGGATGCTTCGCAATGCTACGAGCCCCTTAGCGCCACGTTAGGCATATAAAAAAGGAGAGTCCGACCATGATAACTGGACAGGTTACCGAGGCTGAGTTTATTGCGGCACATCAACTACATCGTCACAGAACCGCGATTATGTTGAGTGTCGTTACAGCAATTGCCTCCTTAGTAGGCATGGCTTTGTTCTTCACAGTGTCAAAGAAGGTAGGGCTCATGCTTTTGCTGGGAGGAACTGGTGGGCTCATCGGGGAGCTCGTCCAAGGCCGCATCTTCCTTCCGTTGAGGCTTCGTAGGTTGTATGCCCAAGTCAAAGGCCGCACTGATCTTACCTACTCCTGGAATTCTGAAACATTAAGTTTGAGAAGCGACCGTGGTAATGCTGAACGCCCTTGGGCGGATTTTCGAAAAGCAAAGGAAAACGACAGACTATTTCTCCTTTACTTTAACGACGCCATTTTCGAAATTGTTTCAAAGCGGTGGTTCCATACGCCGGAACAAATTGACGATTTTCGTCAAAACCTGAAGGTGGTGAAATGAAAGCTAACCAGCGCTTCGAGCTGGACTGTCCAAAAACCGGCTTCGCCAGCTTCCGGCAAGCACCTCTAGCTTCACGTTACGACAGGCAGCTTAAGGAGATTGACCAGTCGTTTATTTTCTCTCTTTAATCGGCAGGTTATGGCCGATAGGGTGAGCTCCCCAATGGCTGCTTTGTAGCCTTCCAGTTCGCAGAATCTGGATTTGGCTGACTGGCCGGTTTGGAGAATCGTGACCGGCAAAAATGGGTCGATAGCGCCAATTCACCTCTCCTAAAAGCCGACATTCATTACTGGCGTAATCGTATGGAACAATGGCCTGGTTTGAATGGGAAGTGGTGACGGTTTTCAATTCGGAATGGGGGAGTGACGGAATATGCAACTGATCAATTAAGCGGAGTCAATCTCGGCGCGAAGGAAAAAATATTGTCTTGTGCCATCGGCGGTTGGGCCACAGACAGGGGGCACATTCATTTCCAACAAGAGTTTTCTTGGCAAGCATTTGCGTAAGCGCGCTAGTTCTGCCAAAGAGACAAACTTCTCTTGGAATTGGCGGATTTGATTCGTGCTGATGCGATAACCTTTGGCTTGATCATGGGTCGATTCCATTAGGCCCTTTCTCACCAGCTCATAAACGACTTGCTGCTTCAAGCCCAGTATTTTTGCGGCTTGATCGACTGACATGGTTGGCGTGGCTGTTAGTCGACGCTTATCCAGCCATGCCTGAAACTTATCCCTATTCAGTTGTATTTTGCCGATAACGATTGGTTTGCTCTGTGCTGCTATTGGCAGAAGTTCTTTATTCATCAAGCCGCTGACCAACGCGATGAACTCATCATCTTGAAGACGCCAATGTTGCAAGATCTTATTGATGCTAATTTCGGCGCTGCCATTACTCATCGGTTGCGGCTTAAACTTGAGCCACTGTAATTCTTTATGAGGGATTTGCCATGACGCCGCGTGTGTGTCTTTTGGAGAAATCAATGGTTTAATTAGGCCCGCATCAAGCAATTGTCTGACTCGGCTTTTCGGTAGGGCTAACCATTTTGCACCTTCCTTGAGGCTTAAACTATGTTGGGTCAAACGGGCAATTTTGCTGACATGAGCGCGATGGATAGAGATAGTTCTACGGCCCGACGGCAACTTCGCTTGATGGGCGGTGATTAGTTCGGCCTCCAGGAGGTGACGAACAGTGGCCACTTCTGTTCCTGCTTTTTGAGCGGCCTGCTTCAGCGTCAATTGCGGATGGCGATGGATGGTATAAGGGCTAAAAAGCAAGTTTCGTTTGCCAATGACGCCCCCCCAATGTTTGTGTACAAAGGCTTCAAAGCCGTCGCGCAAAAATTGGAAATGCGGTTCTTTCATCTGAAAATAAAGGACTCGAAATAATGATCCGAATGCTCGATGAAGACTGGTAGGCTGAGTTTCTTTTTGTAGTATCGCTGCAAGCAGCCCATGAAAATTTGTTGGCCACTCGTCCAGCAGCTGGGCAGTATTCATCATCAAAGCCATGGCCATTTCGAGTTTATGGAGGTCAGCGACTTTGCCTGGTTTTGTTGGCTGAAAAGTCTCGGAATACTGACCCAGATAACTCGCCAACTTCAGCCATGCCCCCTTAGGTAATTGCGGCCATGGTAATTCTGTTGAGGGTGTTTCTAGAAAGGCAGCTTCCATCATTTTGGCTACTCTTACCAGGGCAGGGGAGGCCTCTTTGATAGAGGCCATTGATAGCCAGGTGTCACACTCACATCGCGCAAAATGAGCCCCTATAAACCGTTGTTGTCGACCACATTGTTGGCAGCGGTCAACCAGCTGAACATTATGGCGAATACAGACACAAGATAGTTTCAGCAGCCAAATGCCGGGGAGGAGATGCGATGACTCCCTTAGACATAGCGGGCACCATCGCATCAAAGTGGTGTTGAAATCAGAGACATTTAAGTCCCCAAGCGGTTTTTGCTGCCACTTGGGGGGATAAGGTCCCATCAACGTTTCCAGGTCTTCATCGGACAACCACAAAGCGGCTTTGAACGCTTCCAGCGTTTTGAAGGCCATCTGCAATGGCCTATGCGATTCGTAACCGTTGGCATGGGCTACTCGCATCAGATAACCCAGAGTTGCTTCCCATTCCATTGGCTTGGGCCGAATCGGCAGCAAGGTACCATGTTGAACAGACGGATGAATGTTCATTGGAAATTATTCAACGCCTATTACCTATTTGTCATTAAAGTGCCTAACCGTTATTTGTCCCAAAATGATCTCGGTGCATTCCATTCTTAAGCCTCAGACAGACGCAGCATGAGTCAATGAGGTGCAAATACATTTAGCGTTTTCTCGGGTATGAGCTTGGGCATTTCGTCCAACAAATACCGATACGGTCCCTCGAGCAAGGGAAATAATTTTTCAAGGTTGTAACGGTTAACCAATGTGATACCTGCCCATCGGACCTTAAGATCTTCCGGCAGGATCACATCGGTAGCACTTACAACGAGTCTTGCTAAGGTCACCAAACGTGGATGGGCGAGGTCAGATTGCTGAGTCAGAAGAGATGCGCCACATTGACAATACCAGTCAGGTAACAGCTTATACCAAGAAAATGATTTGCCGCATTGGTCACATTGGGTCAGCAGTACACAACCATGTTCTGGACAGGCCTCCACCAACGGATAAGACCAGTAGGAAAAATGAATCTGCATTTCTGTCAAACATGCAGGGCAAAAACGGATTGTATGCATATAGTCACCTCCTGCGTGAAATGATTTTTTGAAAATCAGGTGATGCGAATGCCATTCCGCGCGCCCCACCGCGAGCTTGGTACCTACCATCCTCTGCAGAATGATCTGGCTCCTTGCCACGCGCTCCGCCTTCTTATTGAAGAGCCCCCTCAATTCCAGATAAATCTCGATCGATATGGTGTAACCGTTGGCAGCCAGATAGCGGTAAATATAGCCTGCTAGACTTTCACCTAATACCATATCTGGCCTAACGGGATATTCGGCAAAACATATGAACTGTTTAAACTTCATTCTATTTCCTATGAGATAAACGCATATCAAAATATTCAAACGGCTCACCCCCCCGATCTAATCGACGGAATTGAAACTCCGGATGAAATGGATTTAAGGCCCCAATACCTCCCCACCAAATGTCCTCAGTAAATGCTCGGGCCAGTTGCTCCGGACCAATGACCGTTTCATGATGTTCCAGGGCATATTGCAAAGAGCTCGATAACAGTTTTTTGATGAATGCAATTCGGCCATCAGTTGCATAGTAGAGCCTCAATCCTAATTCTGGCCATGCGTAATCGCCAGGAGAGAGCCGTAACCTCAATGACTCTCCTAACGTCATAAATAGCTGTAAACATTCGGTTTCTATAGCAATACCCTCTAATTGGCCCAGCTTCAATTGTAAGCGTTTGGAAAACCGTCGTCGGAGTTGCTCATTGGTTTGTAGCAGCCGTTCCAGGCGGGGTAAACCCAGAAAAACAATGGGTATGTTGAGCTCATCGATCAGCCTTTTTAGCCAATCACCGACCATGTAGTGTGTCTTTTCCCTGCCTCGATCATAGAGATGTTGTGCCTCGTCAAAAAGGATCAGTTTCACCTCGCAATTGCGGCATAAAGTTACTATTCTGTTAGTTTTACTGGTATTTGATCCTGATCCAGGTAAAGGGTCCCCCAAGCTCCAGAGTACAGCTTCCGACAGATTTTTAATCGATGCGGCCGCAGGTACCGGGACGTAAAGTGCGCTGATTTTGTCTTGAGTTCGAGTTCTCGTACGTGGATATTTATTGAGCATAACATCACAAAGGCTACTTTTCCCCGCACCGCTTTCGCCGACAATCAAGAGGTTGTTAACGAGGTTGGCATCGCGGTGTAAATTGACGTTATCAATAATGGCTGTAACGGCTCTCTCAAATGACGGAAACGAAATATAAAGGTTTTCAAATTGCCGTAAAATATCAGCAGTCTCATTGTTCATCGGAATTCCTTTGTTTTCCAAGGTGGAAAGAGGGTAATAATGGCGGTAGTTCAGATTCTGTATTTTTTACGCTTTGTGCTTTAACCTCTTTCTTTGCCTTTTTTTGGGGGACATTTTCTTTTGAATCTTCCTTAGGTTTGTGCAGGTCACTGAGTGAAGGATTATCCGAGCCTTCCGGGCGATTGCTGGTGAGTCCTCTTAATGCGGCACTTCTCCGACGGGCTGTCTGTTTTCGATTCACCATGAGCTTTTCGATAGCTTGTGCCAATTCAAAACGGGCTTGTTCTAAATCAATGAGATTTTCAGCTGCTCTCCCTTTCTCACGCAGAATTCTTTGAATCAGTTGGTGCTGCTTTAACGTCAGTCCTTTGGCATACTCTCTGTTTAGTGCAGAGACAGTAACAGGGTCTGGCATATCAGGTCCCCAGACTTGAATATCTCCTAAGTCCTCAGGATCGAAAACTATTCGGACGAGTACCCCAATTCCGTAAGCACGGAGGATTGGCGCAAGCACATCGCCGTTGTAACAGATGCTATTCATCCAAATACCATCCCTGCGCAAACTGCGTTCTTCAACTCTTCCAATGCGGCGTTTTAACAGATCAATGTCACTGGGTAGTGTAGGGGAATGATTGAGCATGCTTTCATTCCATCGCGCAATCGGTGTAGTTCCAATGCCCTGATGCACTGTTTGCGCATAAACGTCCACACTCCATTTGTCAAAAAGGTGTTTAAATTCACCTAGAGTAAGAAGCGCATTTTTTTGCGGATCATAGTCTCCGCGCAAATGAAAACGGGCCAGACTGGCTCCAGGAATTTGGTTTGCAAATGAATAATTGATGGTTTTCAAGTAGCGCTCTACGACGCCTTTGAATCTCGGCTCATGCTTAGGGCAATACTGAATTCGAATACCGAGATCGAATGCGACGCTTTCGAAATCATCACTGTGAAACTCTAGACCATTGTCAACGACTAAAACCTCCGGCAGTCCGTAACAAGGCCATTGTCCATTGACCTGAAGGTTCGGAATTTTGGCGCTTTCTAGTTGTTTGGGAAGAATGGCATGACGCAGTGCGCCCATAACTGCCGTGGTCGAAGGGCTTTCAAAAGTCAGATAATAGCCGAGCAGCATCCGGCTAAAATGATCAATTAGAACCGTAAGGGTCGGCCTTCCAAGGGGGAGCCATGTGGTTTCATCGATGATAAAAAGATCGAGCGGCGTATGGTCGGCTTCGACTCTTTCCAGTATTCGAGAGGTTTTGGTACTGTACTGACTAATGCGAAATCGTTTATCGGCAACGTTCTTGCCAGTTTTCATGCGCGTAATTTCATAAATTTCAACCCGGCCAAGCATTCTTCGTAAGGTTCTTTTTGAAGGTGGCTTAATTTGTTCACCTAATTGATTTTTATGATGTTCGATTGTAATTTTGCCCAGCAGCCGGGTGTATATAGTTGAGAGGTTCGCCTGCGGCGAGATCCTAAACGCTTCTTCAATAGCTTCTGTTGCCAATTTTAAGACTAGCTCGCTTTGCCGCAGCTTACGAGAGCCCCGAAGATCCGTCCGTGGAATAAGGGCTCGGGTATCGCCGCTTTTACGATACTGTTTGTACCAGCGCTGGATGGTTCGTGGACTGGGTGGTAAGAGATCACTGATTTCTGCGGCAGCACTTTTAATGATAGGTTGAAGATAACTATTGGTAAAAACTGGCGACTGATCCTGGGCAAGTATTTTTCCCAGATAATATCGGCGACGCTGAACCTCCTCGCGCACTGCCTTAGACAGCTCGTCTAATGGCCGTGAAAAGAGTGGAACGGAAGATGTTAAGTCGTTTTTGTTATTATGAGCCCGGAGATTGCCCGCGGTATATTCAACAAGCAATTTCTCTCTTTTCTCAATAAAGAGGGCTTGAGTGAACATCTCTTCTAATACTAGCTCACCTGTCTCTTGAACCTTCAGCACTTTGAACTTGGAATTATTCCATTCAAAAACCATGTTTTGGCGAAATGAAAAACCAGCCATTGTCTGCCTCCGTGGTTAATTTTATGGGGGTATGGAGTGTAATCGGCATTTCGAGTGGACATTGCAGAAGTCCCGAGAACAGCAAACTGAACACGTCTACACCGTTTTCACCAAGCGTCGCTTTTGCCGTTTTTAACGGTAAAGGAAATTTTTCCCTATGCCGATTGATAGCCGCTTGCATTGCATGTTGAGTAGGTGCGATACGAGGTGCTTGATGATAGAGCCAGCGCAAATTCGATAAACGCGGTTCTTGTCGGAGGAGTGGGGTAGTTAAAATGGTAAATGCGATCTCCGAACGATGCAGATGTTCGGAGACGCAGTTGAGCTTGTGCCGAATTTGCTCTTTTTGAAAAGAACGTTCAGGCTTCACCTCTATTAATACAATCTCTCCGCTATCTAGTACGAGTTCGAAATCCGGTGTGTATCGGCGTGTGCGCTGTCCGTCGGGATAATGTAGGGTTGTCGGTTGTTCCCGATAGCGGACAATGTGGGGTGAACTCTCAAATAGATAGATGGCATCCAGTTCCAACAGGCCCTCGTGATAGATCATGCGGCCATTTTTCCGGCTAGGGAATTTACCTCGGACGATGCCGCCCGAAGGGCTTATGATTTTGCGGGCACGAGAATGAGCATCGCCAACGGGGGCCCGGCCTTTCCAGCATCCGGTCCAAAAATTTGCAGACATAGTGATCCCTCCGTGCATTGAAGAGGCATAGCTATCCTCTCCAACGCATCAGTTTGATGGTTTAATTCTTCCTGTTTTAGGCAAAAAGATTGCCTATATCGGGCAGTTACGCTCGATAGTGACAGGGCTGATTGTGTCAAAAGGCTTGACGTCGGAGGGAGCATTGGGGATACTAATGGCGCCAACCGTAGGTATCCAACGATGCTTACACCGACGGGGCAAGCCTCAAGGTTTGTCCCGTTTTTTACATTTGCGCCTCCCCCTTTCGTCGTCTTAACTTATTGGCTGAGAAGGCTGGCTTTTTGCTGATTGTTTCTTTCATCAGCAATATATCTCTGATTACACGTATCTGAACTGGCGACAGGTCTTGCAGATGTTTTCTCAGATCGCTGACCAACCAGTAGATATCTTGCGGTACATTATTTTCGATGATTAGCTTGCGATTGGAGGCTTCGGCAGCCTCGTTCAAATTATTACGTTCGTCTTCGGAAAGATTAAGTGCTTTCGCCAAACGGTCTATAAATTCTTGAGTCGGCGGCCCTTTTTTTCCGGTTTCTAAGGCAGAAATGTAAGTCTGCTCATAGCCAATCAAGTTGGCTAGTTCAGCCTGACATATACCATATGAGGCGCGAATTGAAAAAAGAAGAGAAGAAAATGGGCTCACAAAAAAAACCAAAAAGGTGCTAATTAAGACCAATATTATTTATATTTTCGTCTTAAAGTCAATGCAAAAAACCTTGACAGTTAAAAAAAGATTTGATAGGGGTTTCGGCTTTTTTTCTCAAAATTACGAAAAATCTTTTCGAAACGATTTATCTTCAAAATGAAGAAAAATCTTTTCATAACGGTTTTATCTTCAGAATGAAGATATTTCGGAGCAGCTTTATGCGTTGGAAAGGATAACTGTGTTATTGCTTATTGCATCCCTGAAACCGATTTCAGGCTTTGGCCCGTTTGAGGCGAAGATGAGATTCTTTGGTGCACCTGATGGTGTGCGACCAAGCGGGGCCAACCTATAGATAGGATATCTAGACTCCTCGCCATCGATCCTGAGATGGTATCCGTTGCGTTGATGAACAGCATTGAGTGCAGCTGCAGTTAAATGGCTTAATCCCGGGAAAAAGCCAGCCACGGATGGACGGGCACGATGCCTTCCTAAACAGCCGCTCCTCGGTCAAAGTAGACAACATTCGTTGTGCTCTTTCGAAATAGCTAACGGAAATTCCGCATGTCGACTAACCGCCTTCAACACACCATCGGAAGGCGCACAAAAGAGTGATTGAAGAGTACCAGCCAGGTTGCGGAGAAATCTGGCTTTATAGTCGATGGCCACGACCGGCGCATCCCATCCGCATCCGCGTAGTTCAATCAGTAAAGCTTGTTAGCTAAGCCAGGATAGTACTCGAAATCCAGCGATTGTTTGATCCTAACCACAGCCGTCGTATGCCAAAATTGACTATCTCGCCTGCCAAGCCCTTTCTCATAACGACGAAGTATAATTAGCGCCAGAAGCTCTGCATGTCGTTCCATGAGTACGTCTTTCAGAAAATCCGAACTGCAAACTAGACGTTCGGAGCTAATGGCTTCATCTTCATCGTGTGTTCGGTTGCGTCCCCAAGCTTCCGAGCGCGCTGCAGCTTTTCCCATCGCATCGGTCCACGTTCGATTGAAAGAGTCCACTGCTTTTAGATCCCTGATAGCATTCACTTCCTTCGTGAAACGGGGGCGGCGAACTGCGGAGCTTACCCCGAGCGGGTCGGTTTCATCCAGTCGCGTTTCGATGTAAGGTGAAACGATCCATGGTACGAAAGGTTTCTTCTCTGAGTGTGAGTATTCTTCTCCGTCCTCATAACTTTCTGCTTGCGGCAGCCATGCTTGATACGGGTCTTCCTGAGATAACTGGAGCCCCAGTTCTTCAGCAAAGTGAGGAGGAACCAAGGCCGACGAAATGTGAATCCCGATTCCGTCATTCGAGCGCCAATCACCAAAGACAACGATTTCCTCCGCTATAAATGATTCGATATTCAAGAGTGAGAGAATTTTTGCTTTGTCGCTGGTAAGCACAAGCTCTTTTTCTCCTTTCTCATAGAGGTTCACTTGCGCGCCCAGCGGGGGGCTGTCGACGCCGTCAGCGAGCCACAATCCGTCATTTCTCGTGAGTAATTCGCGCCTCAGCCACTCGCGCCATGAATCGTCATCATATGGACGCTGAACTACCGGATACTTCCTCAGAAACTCTCCTGCCACCTGGAAAAGCGCATGCCATCCTAGTTGTTGACCATAGCGGTGATACTGCGCAGTCATTCCTCTAATGCGGTTCTGATGGCTGATGGAACGGCCACCGCTATCGTTCATATGCGTTATGTGGGAATCAAACTTTCTTATCCATGCGGTCATGGCATCCTTCGTTTCCCATCTTGATCTGTCGAATACCTCGCTTACACTACTAACATCCGTTTTATCGAAGTCGTAGTCTATATAGAATTCTGGTTCTGGCTTCGGTATCGAATCAGGACGCGCCGTATAAAATGACTCGCGAGGATATTCTTTTGCCTTTTTCTTCGGATATGGAGAGTCATTAACCGTTTTTAGTGCCTTGGCATCTTCTTCAGACAAAACAAAACCGCCGCCTCGTGCACATGTTAACAATGTCTGCGCGGCGAAGTGTCTCAATAGGACATGCGGAGTATTCTTCTTGTCTAGTGCAATGGGCATCAGCACCTCCGCATATTTGGCCACATTCTGCGGGTGATCCATTGCAACTCGGTTAATAGCGATCAGAAGCCAAAGCCGAGCGTGTAGAAAGTAGAAGGGAAGCTCCGACGCTTGATATGGAAGGGCTGAAATGGTTTAATTAAACCGGACACTTCTAAAGACAGATTTATAATGTCAACAGAGGTGAATATGAGCAATCAAAATAAACGTAAACGACCCAAATACACGCTTGAATTTAAACAAGACGCGGCAA
>Ga0207968_100549_pt1 | contig 13603 bp, 14 predicted proteins | sample LakWasMet21_HOW5_2_FD_183867 | JGI IMG/M metagenome (GOLD analysis project Ga0207968, IMG submission 183867) | Freshwater sediment methanotrophic microbial communities from Lake Washington under simulated oxygen tension - Sediment Metagenome... | ecosystem: Environmental > Aquatic > Freshwater >...
AACCCTGATCAACCTGCTGCTGGCGGGACTTTACAGCTTTATCATCGTGGTATCAGTGCGCAATCTTTCCGGAGTAATGGAATTGTTGATATTCAGCCGCTTATCGATAGAAGCCGGTAGTCGTTATGCGGCCAACCAACTGTCGAAGTACTTACTGGTCGCTATTGGTTTTGTGAGCGTGGCAAACGAATTAGGCGGCAGCTGGTCACAAGTACAGTGGCTGGTGGCGGCATTGAGTGTCGGCTTGGGCTTTGGTTTGCAAGAAATATTTGCCAATATGGTATCCGGCATCATTTTGCTATTTGAACGACCTATACGCGTTGGCGATACAGTCACTATCGGCACTGTAACCGGCAAAGTCAGCCGTATTCAAATGCGTGCGACCACACTGATAGATATGGATCAAAAAGATCTAATCGTACCCAACAAAACCTTTATCACCAGCCAGTTAACCAACTGGAGCCTGACTGATGCGGTCACTAGAATAGTCATTCCCGTCGGCATTGCTTACGGATCGGATGTTGAATTAGCACATAAAGTGATGCTCGACACTGTGCGCTCTACCCCTTTAGTGCTTACCGAGCCGGAACCCTGCGTCTTGTTTGTAGAATTTGGTGAAAGCGCGATGAACTTTTCTATACGTGTTTTTGTCAGTGAATTGGGTAACCGTTTACCGGTGACGCATGCCTTACATGTTCGTTTAGAACACGCGTTGCGCGAACATAAAATAACTATTCCGTTCCCCCAACGTGACATTAATTTACGCAGAGAACATCAGGAAGCAGAACTGACAATTGAGGGATACCGTCAAGCTCTCGAGTAAGAAATTAAACTTCCGCGGCAGCGCATGCCGTTCAAATCAATCATTCCCAAGCATTTTTATCGGTTTTTCAACGACTAACGGCTGTAACCATGATTTTATATAGCCATAACGCGATTATTTGTGAATAATTGGCCTCTCGTTACATCCTTATAACAAGCACAGGGAGGCGGTGTCTCACAATAATGAGGCCCTCCGCTACCTTACAAAACAAACAAGGATATCCTTATGAAAAAAATCATCTTCCTCGCTTTTTTTTTCTTGTTTAACATCTCATTAGCTCACGCAGGCGCAGGTGGTCATGCAGGCCATGGTGGTGGCGGCAGTGGTGGCGGGGCTTCTTGCATCAAAGCCAGGCTAGGTAAATTCACCCCTGACCATTTGGAAACAGCCGCACCGGAATCAGAATTTTCTTTTCGGGCTTTTAATGTCCAACATCCGGATGAAATCGAAGTTACTATCAAAAATCAGCCGATTGACGTTACCTTTGAAGATAAAGAGGCTTTTATCTTAGTTAAAGGAAAATTACCGGAAGCCTATAAGAACACTACAGTTCGTATCAACATCAAAGTTAACTCCAAAATATCAAAATGCGACGCTGAAGGCGGTTGGCTGTTGAAAGTCACTGAATAATGATTTTAAAAGATAACCATGGCATAGTTCTCTGCAACTTATTAGTTTCTTTTTCAGCTGTGTCTATGGTTATCAAAAGTATTTATGTCTGAACTCCAATCCATTAATCAATGTGCTGCCTATTGTTTAGCGCAGCGTTTCGATATTAGCCAATTAGCAAAACTGCTTTCAGAAACCTCGCTAATACGCATAATCAAAGGCGCAATTCTGATTGAAGATGATAATACCTGGTCGGTAGTGTTCGCTTACGGCGCCGTAGTTCATTGGAATATCAGCGCAGAGCAGCAAACCAAACTGCACCAATTATTATTAACTTATGCAGATAATGCGCTAAGCGTTATTGAAGAAGATCATTTCACTTTCTCGCTAAATTGCCCGGCCACACGGATTGTTGAAGATCATATTGAAATTGAATCATCCGATCCGATTTTAATTTTTTCCCTTTCGCAGGGCATGGCTCAATCGATTAAGCTGGCTTCATTTGAAACCAATGCTATCACCACTATCAACAACACTAACTACATCCCTAAATCATTAGCGGAAAACGGCAGTATCAAATTAAGTCGTCAAAATATCGCCAAAATTCGCGGACAATTGTTTTTGACTAAAAGCGATATTATTTTGAATTACGACTTACTCGATACCCCCGATTTTTTTTGGGAATATCCTGAGTATGAAAACATCTATGTTGTCGTTGCCAAATACCTGGAAATAGCGCCGCGTACTGAAGTATTGTCAAAAAAGCTGGAAACCATCCATGAATTATTTGAGATGCTGGCAGACGAACAAAAACACCGGCATTCATCGATACTCGAATGGATAATCATTTGGCTGATTGCGATTGAAATCGCCATGACGCTGCTAGACAAAATATTTTAGAACATGCTCAGTTATCGACATGCATTCCATGCCGGCAATTTTGCCGACGTGTTAAAACACACCATCCTGATACAAATACTTGAACATCTAGGTAAAAAAGACAAACCATTTTGCTGCATCGACACCCACGCAGGCCCAGGGAAATACGAGCTCGATGGCGATTACGCGCAAAAAAACCAGGAGTATCAAAACGGCATAGGCAAGCTATGGCAGCGCGATGATCTGCCCGAATGCGTGGCGGAATATCTTAACTTGGTCAAACGCTTTAACCAGCCGGATAAATTAACGCGCTATCCTGGTTCGCCTTTACTGATCAAACAAATGTTGCGCAACAAAGACCGGCTGTGTTTGTTTGAATTACACAGTACCGAGATCAAATTATTAAAAGACCTTACTAGCCAACACATCACGGTCTCGCATGGCGACGGGCTTAAAGATAGCCTGAAGTTACTGCCGCCCATCGAGCGTCGCGGCTTAGTCTTGATTGATCCTTCTTATGAAATCAAAAATGACTACACCCAGGTCGTTGATGCTTTAAAACTCATGCATAAACGCTTTGCCGTTGGCACTTATGCCTTATGGTATCCGGTGATCAATCGGCGCAAGAATCAACTGTTGGAAAAGGCCATTCAGACCAGCGGCATCAACAATGTGCAGTTGTTTGAATTAGGCATTCGAAACGATAGCAACGAACACGGCATGACCTCCAGCGGCATGATTATCATCAACCCACCATGGACTTTGCTAAGCCAAATGCAGCAAACATTACCTTGGCTTGCCGAGGCACTAGGCCAAGAAGGTGAAGGCTTTTATCGCATAGAAACCTTGGTCGCGGAATAACCCCTTGCAAGCTTGGTTTTTCTCCCTGTAATTCATTACAATAGCGGCGCTGTCTAGCGCCGTAGTGCTGACTACTATTTTCTGTTTATTGACAATGCTCAATAACTCACTCAAATCCTAAAACCCATGTCAACATCCGAAAATCAAGCTCCGGCTAATTTCATCCATCAGATCATTAATAATGATCTTAAAAACAACAAAAACAATGGCAAAGTGGCGACTCGTTTTCCGCCTGAACCCAATGGCTATTTGCATATCGGCCATGCCAAATCGATTTGTTTAAATTTCGGCACCGCGATCGAATACCAAGGTACCTGCAACCTGCGCTTTGACGATACCAATCCCGAAAAAGAAAGCGTCGAATACATGGAGTCGATTAAACGGGACGTGCAATGGCTGGGTTTTGAATGGCACGAGTTACGCCACGCTTCCGATTATTTCGAACAACTGTACCAATATGCCGTGCAGTTAATTGAACAAGGCCAAGCTTATGTCGACAGCTTATCGGCTGAAGAAATCCGCGCTTATCGAGGCACGCTGACCGAGCCCGGCAAAGAAAGCCCGGACAGAAGTCGCTCAATTGCCGAAAACCTGGATTTATTCAAACGCATGCGCGCCGGTGAATTTGCCGACGGCCAATACGTGCTGCGCGCCAAAATTGATATGGCCTCACCCAATATCAACCTGCGCGACCCAGCTATCTACCGCATCCGCAGAGTGCATCACCAACGCACCGGCGATGCTTGGTGCATTTACCCTATGTACGACTATACCCATTGCATTTCCGACGCGATCGAAGGAATCACGCATTCGCTATGTACACTGGAATTTGAAGACCATCGTCCGCTTTACGATTGGGTGCTGGACCAATTGCAAACACCAGCCCATCCGCAGCAAATTGAATTTGCCCGCTTGCAGCTGGAATACACCATCGTCAGCAAACGTAAACTCAATCAACTGGTCACTGAAAAACACGTCAATGGCTGGGATGATCCACGCATGCCGACGATTGCCGGTTTACGCCGTGCCGGGTTCACACCCAAAGCCATCCGCGACTTTTGCGAACGCATTGGTATTACCAAGCAAAACTCATGGATAGAAATGGGCGTATTGGAATACTGCATTCGTGAAGATTTAAACGAAAACGCCCTACGCGCCATGGCGGTGTTACAACCGTTGCGCGTCGTCTTCGACAATTATCCGGAAGATCAAGTCGAGCAGCTCGAAGTCAGCAACCACCCGCAAAAGCCTGAACTAGGCAAGCGCCAAGTGCCTTTTGCTAAAGAGATATTGATTGAACGGGATGATTTTGCCGAAGTTCCACCACCCAAATACAAACGCCTGATCGAAGGCGGCGAAGTCCGTTTACGTGGCGCTTATGTCATCAAATGCAACAGCGTGATTAAAGATGATGCCGGTAATATCATCGAATTGCGTTGCAGCATCGACCTTGACACGCTGGGCAAGAATCCAGAAGGCCGTAAAGTTAAAGGCGTTATTCATTGGGTATCAGAACAGCATTCAAAACCTGCTGAAATACGTTTATACAACCGCTTGTTCAAAGTAGCTAACCCCGACAATGAAGACAACTTCCTAGATGCCATCAACCCAGATTCATTGGAAGTCCTCAGCGATTGCCGAGTAGAAGCCAGCTTGGTTAACGCTCTGCCGGAAAATCGTTATCAATTTGAACGCACCGGCTATTTCTGCCTGGATGCCATTGATAGCGCCAACGGTAAACTGGTATTTAACCGCACCGTCACGCTACGCGATAGTTTTGAAAAAGACTAAGGATTCGGTTGGAAATAACTTCCTGCTTTGTTGAAAAGAAATTTTTCCGTTCGTCCTGAGCTTGTCGAAGGATGATCGGAAAAATGCCTGTTCGGTGAGGCAAGCCGCCCATGCTTCGACAAGCTCAGCACGAGCGGCTTGCAGGGTAGCTTGTTGGAGTTCTGGAAGCTATATTGACGAATATCCTAAACAACATTTTTAATCTTAAGGCCTGCGCCTTTTTTATTTGACGAAGGAGTCACCATGAATCAAGACAGCATTAACCTGATCGAACGCTACTATGCCGCATTTAACAGTGCCGACATGGACACCTTTTTAAACCTGCTCACAGACGATGTTATTCACGACATCAACCAAGGCAAACGCGAAATCGGCAAAGAAGCATTCACTCAGTTTATGGCCTGCATGAACTACAACTATAAAGAACAGCTGGTTGATATGGTAATTATGGCAACTGCAGACGGCAAACGCGCTGCGGCAGAATTTGTGGTGTTAGGTGAATACATTAAATCTGACGAAGGCTTACCGGCTGCAAACGGCCAAACCTACCGCCTACCCGCCGGTGCGTTCTTTGAAATACGCGATAACAAAGTGGCACGCATCACCAATTATTACAACTTACAAGACTGGATTGCTCAGGTTAGTCATTAAACCTTCTGGATGGATTGCCCGATATAAGACGTGGGGTGGGCAGGCTTTTTTGCCCACCGTTCAACTGAACGGAGTCAATAACACATCTCTGGTCAAATTCACTTACCAGGAAATGCAATGCGACGGAATCAAGCAGAAACAGCTTCACGCAACCAACATCTCCATAAATTCGCCCCGAGCTGGCTCAGTATTAAAAAATGCTCAACATTATTCAAGAGTAAAACCGCTTCACTAGACTCCTTTGATGCCAACACAGAAAAATTGTTTTGGCAGGAGTTACATACAGAAACAGTAAGCACTTCAAAAGCAGCGCTATTGCTTGGCGCAGCGGGATTTCTGGCGTTTGTGATTTTGGATGTCACGACTAAAGACGGCTTATCTGCGGTGGAATTCATCGGCCGCTGCCTGATTGTTTTGGCATTGTGTGAGTTGTTTAGCCATCTTCATTACCATCAGCAAGCGCATACCCAGATCACCCGCGTAGTAAAACTAAGCATCACAATTTCAGTGATCAACTTAATTGCCGTCATGCTGATCGATGGTGATCCGGCGTTTTATATCGAAACCTGGCCGGGGCTACTGCCTATTTATTTCTTCACTTATGGTCAAATGGTGCTGCCTATTTTCGATACCATCGTGTTTGGCTGGCTATCGTCCTTAGCGCTGCCACTCGCTGGGTATCTGATGGGCACTGAAATCATCACGCTTATTCCGTCACTACTTATTCTATCAATCGTCAACCTGTTTGGCCTTTGCACCCGTTGTCAGCTGGAAGTACATTCGCGCAATTCATTCAGAGAACGCCGTAAAGCCGAATACGCCGCTGAAGACAAAAGTTTGTTTCTGCGCCAAATCAGCCACAACTTACGGCAACCCTTGCAAGCGATGAGCTGTTATTCCTCAGTACTGGAAGCCGCTTACACCGAAAAACCTAGCGATCCACAACAGCCTATCGTCGGTAAACTGTGCAGTGCCATCGACGAACTCAATAACGCTTTTAATCATGTTTTAGACATCGCCAATTTGGAAACCGGCAAACAAATCCCGTTACTGACAATTTTCGACATCAACGTTTTACTCGCCTCTCTGGAAGACCAGTTTGCGCCGCAAGCCGCCAAACGCGGTCTGAAACTAAAAGTCCGTTTGCGCGCAAAACGCCCTTATACCGTTTATAGCGATCCTTATATTCTGAGCCAAGTCATCAGTAACCTGATCGACAATGCCATTAAATACACTAACAGCGGTTGGATTCTGGTTGGAACAGTCAAACTCAGTAATAATCAATTGAAGCTGCATATCCGAGATACCGGCATAGGCATTGCCGAGCCACAAAAACACAGCATCTTTAAAGAATTTTACCGAGGTCATCGCCGCAGTGATGACCCGCAGGCGAGTGGCTTGGGGATAGGTTTAGCCTATGTGTTAACAGCCGTGGAACATCTGCCCGACCACGCACTTAGCGTTTACTCAATACCAAATCGCGGCAGCGACTTTCAACTGTACCTGCCCATCGCTATCGAACCGCCTTACTGTAAATGGGCTCCTAACAAAAACAATACAGTCTCCGGCAGTTTTGTATTAATCGTCGACGATGATCATAAGGTGCTAAACGCGCTGGCAGAACAACTAAGCGCATGGGGCTGTCTGGTACAAAAAGCCAACTCCAAAGCAGAAACGCTTACGGTACTTGGCGAAATCATCAGGCCCCCTGACCTACTCATCACCGACTTTTTTCTGGAAAACAACGAAACCGCCCACGACATCATCGCCGCCATCGAAGCCGACTGCGGCCCGGTACCGACGCTAATCCTCTCCGCTCAGGCCATTTCTTCAGAAGAAAAAGCAAAATGGCCAAAATCCACACTGCTGCTGCGCAAACCTGCCAACGCAGCAGTGTTGATGGAGATGATGGCAAAAGCCATGGGGAAATAATCCAGTACGAAATACAAATGAAAAAATTAAATCAGATTGAAATTCATACTTAAACTTCAGTAAAACAAACATGGGACTCCCGTATGCCGCGCTGAGCACCGGAGTTTTTGGCGGGGCAAAAGAAAGTATCTCGCCTTCGGGTGCGAGAACCCGATTTAAAAACCGTCGCGACAACGACACAAACAACTAATTCCCAACTCCCGGCTTACCAAACACAATCCCTTGCTCAAACACCTTAACCAACAACTCCGTCCGCCGTACCACGCCAAATTTCTGAAAAATCGGCCGCAAATGATTTTTCACCGTTTGCTCCTCAATCTGCAGCTTGCGGGCAATTTCCTTATTGCACTTACCCTGCACTAGCCAGCCCAACACCTCAAACTCGCGCGGCGTCAGCCCTAAACTGGCCGGATTGGACACCGGCCGAATGCCAACATCGGCAGTCTTGGCAGGTAAATCAGGTTCTCGCACCACATGCGGCCCCACTACAGAAGCCGGTAAATACACCCGCCCCGACAACACATCCCGCAACGCCTCAACAAATTCCTGCCGCGACACCGTCTTGCCAATAAACCCCGTCGCACCTAACCGTAACGCCTCAAACACCAGCTCTCTATCGTCCAGTCCGGAAAACATCACCACGCACAAATTCGGAAACTCCTTACGTAATTCCGTTAACCCCACCAGCCCAGTCTTGCCCGGCAACTGAATATCCAGCAACACCAGATTCAACGGCGTCTCCCGCGCAATCGCCAAGCCTTCGTCAAAGCTTTCCGCTTCAAATACCTGCACTTCGAGAAATATCTGCTTCAACAAACAAGCCACGCCCTCGCGGGCGCAAAAATGGTCGTCGATGAGGAGGACGTTCATGGGTGAAGCCTCGGGAGTTAGATAGTTGATTTTGCATTGTACTGGGGATTGGTTTGGCTGGGAGGTAGTACTTTGGTACTGGTACGGAAGGGCATAGTCGGCACTTGAGGAAGTTGTGTAAGCTGGATATGCATTAAAAAAATGAAGCTTTAATTTTGACACAGAATATATGTCTTAATGATTTAGTAATCGATTAAATATAGCTCCTTTGTTTTTTGATTTCCGTTGGTTCTAAGTCAAGAGATTTTAAATATTGCAATTCGAATTTTATTAAATGTAAGGTCATAAGTAATGAATATTTTTTTTAGAATATTGCCATTTATCGTTTTATTTGAGCTGATAGCCATTGAGGTTCAAGCTCAAGAAGGATGGGATTTATCATCCGCAGAAGTCAATGACAGAATTGTATTGAAACAACTTGAGAGTGCAATTCCACCATCTAATAGAGATTTATTACAATCTACCATACCGGGACATGGACCACTTCGATATCGACTTAGTACCGCCCAAGGGATGTTATTTCAAGCTACTAATAAACCTTTTATTGTGAGATTAAATGCTGATGATGGTTTATCTGATCGTATTATTGGGGGAATCCCTATTGAACAACAGGAATTTCAAAAAAGTTTTGCTTGGCAAGTGGCACTACTTAATTCCAAAGTCGGGAGTATATTCTGTGGTGGAAGCCACATAGGAAATGGCTGGGTAGTTACTGCTGCACACTGTATCTTTGATGAGTTTGGAGAAAAACTAAAAATGAAAGATATCTTGGTGCTTACCGGAACCATTGATTTGACGGTTGGAGGTACAAGAGTTTCACTAGTTCAAGACCCAATGGTTCACGAACAATACAATCCTGTTACAAAAGAAAACGACATCGCACTAATACGTTTCTCTTCAATTAATGCCCCTCCAGCTGTAAGAATTCCATGGGTAGCAGTTGAGGCTCCTTTAATCTCGGCAAATTCCAATTTGATTGTGTCTGGTTGGGGTTTAACAAACGAAGCAGGTAGTATTTCAATAAAGCTATTGAAAGTTGGCGTACCAGTTGTCAATTCGGAGACATGCAAAAAATCTTATCCAGGAAGTATCAACAGTAATCAAGTTTGTGCAGGTAGTAGCGGACGTGATTCTTGTCAAGGAGACAGTGGTGGTCCATTAATTGGTAGAGATAATGATGGTCCAGTACTTATTGGAGTAGTAAGTTGGGGGAAAGGGTGCGGGCGACCTGGGTATCCAGGTATTTATACTCGCACAGTAGCTTTTCAGGATTGGATTGCACAGAAGTCGGGAGGTTAGTTATTAGGATGGTAATTTTTTGTATTTAAACAAATGAGGACATAAAAATGAGAAAAATCTTAGTTATCTTATTAGGACTTCTATTAGTCGCAATGAATACATCTGCTGAAGAAATAAAAATGGATCGAAAACAAGTTGATTCTCTATCAGACTCAGATAGAACACAGATAGAATCAATTCTCAAGAAAAATCGATTAATCCTACCTAATCAAAGTATTAAAAGTGCAGATGAATTTAAAGGTTTCCTTGGGCTACCAGATATAAAAATTCCAGACCTCAAAGTCGAAGCGTGTAAGGCTGCTTGTGATGTATCTATGATCGCTGCAATATCAGCATGTAGTGGTCTTAGTTCTGGAACGCTAACTGCGGCATGTACTGCCGCCGCAGTTGTTGCAAGAGACAGTTGTAAAAATGGATGTTAGGCAAAAAACTAAGCTAACGCGGTTAGTCGCATTCGTAGGGCGTAATAGGCCTTAGCCGTATTGCGCCGCATGTGGTCTTGGAAATTGCCTAACACTTCGTAAATGCTTTGGTCGCATGTTGAGCTTCGTTATGGCGGAATACGCCAAAAGCTATTCCGCCCTACCATCCAACTGACTAAGATGGTTATGATGGCCGCTTTATTTTTTGGTGGTGGAGATGTTTGATGCCGGATTATCGACGTTATCGGGTGCCAGGCGGGACGTATTTTTTTACGGTAAATCTACTGGAACGCTTTCCCAATGATGTATTGATAACCCACATTGATATTTTGCGAAACGTGATGCGGGATGTTCGCAAAAAACGCCCCTTGTCATAGATGCATGGGTGGTTTTGCCTGATCACTTATATTGTGTCTGGACGTTGCCGCCGGGTGATGATGACTTTACTAATCGCTGGCGACTGATTAAACAGGGCTTTTCCAAGGCGCTCCCGATAACCGAACGCCGCTCTGCGGTGCGTAAGGCGCGTGGCGAACGTGGTATCTGGCAACGACGTTTTTGGGAACATGTCATTCGGAATGACACCGATTATGCCGCGCATGTAGATTATTGCCATATCAATCCGTTTAAACACGGCTATGTGCCACGGGTTGCGGATTGGCAGTATTCAACTTTTCATCGTTATGTTGATCGGGGTATTTATCCGTTGGATTGGAGCGGTGACATCGAAACTACGCAATAAAAAGTTCGCATGAGAGGTTGAACTACCACACATTCGCTGAGATTCATGGAATGCACCGAACCGGAGTCGGAAGGTGCGTGAATCTTAGTCCCCGGTAGCTATATCGTTCCGGCGTTTTTTTGAGCACGCTGTTTGCGATGGAAAAATGCAATCGGTCGATGCCGATAGCGTAACGTCATTGCTGCGATGTTTAGCCACCTTGTCGTGGATAAACGATATTGGAGCAGGACAGCCGGGGCTTGCGTAGCAATCTAACCGTCGCTAAGTTTTGATGATTTCACGCAGGAGCAAGGAAATTACCCTTCAAAACTTAGCGACTCGCTTGTGAAAATGCCCTGGTGAAATGTTGAGTTTCCTTATGGCGGAATACGCCAAAGGCGATTCCGCCTTACCAAAGAGCTAAAAAATTACCGATTTGTTGTCTCCGGTATCCGTCCATGGTCTAGTTTTATTCACAACATCCCCATCACACCGCGCAAACTCTTCTCCACCATCGCCATTTCTTCTGCGGTAAGGGTAGCCAGCGGGCCTTCGCCGAAGCGATTGCGATCCAAGGCGCGGGGTTGGTCGGTGACGACTTGGCAAGGTTTCAGCAAGCGGCTTCTGGCGGTGATGGTTACCCGTCAACGTTTGAATGTATGAAATGGTTTAATATTTTTGTTCGGTGTTAGTTTCATTACAGTGTATAACTCGGCTGTCTAGCATTGCGTTTAAATGGACGCTGCATGGCGGTTTTGTTTTATCTGGCTTCGGTGACTTCGTTTATCTTCCGTGAACGGCACGCCCCTTAGCTTTTCATTAGGCCAACATACTGGAGAGCAGAATGGACAACTATATGATACAAAAACATGTTTTTTCTTTGATCGCGAAGGGACACGTCATGAAATTGCATCGGACATTTTCCATATTCACTTTTTTTGCCTTTGCAGTCCTTGCCTGCAATCAGGCCAGTGCTACCGCCACCCTCGGCGGCGTTGTATCACTAGTTGGGGGTTCGGGTGCCTGTAATTTCAGCAAGCTGATTCCGCTCAATACCCAGCAGGATACCTTCATGCTGAGTGGCGCAACCGGTTGTCTCGGTAGTTCGTCCTCGGTTGACTTGCAAGGCGACGCTGCGACAGGCACTGTCGGCCTACGCGCGACATCAAGCGGAAACGGTTTGGGCAGCAGTCAGGCGGCCGCCCAAGTGTATTTTAGCGACCATTGGCTGCTATCGGTACCAACGGGTACGGCAGTTGGAACTTACACCATTCCAGTCTCACTCACGCTGGAAGGCAGCATTTCTGCTGGAGCATTGAGCGGCTTTCAATTTAACCGCTTTATGGACTACAACTTGTCAATCCGCGATTTCTACGCGGGGGTGTCATCTACCACACTGTTCTCCACTTCTGGCTCAATCACCAGTACTGGAACTTTTACGCAAACCTTCAGCGGCAATGTCAATTTTCGTTACTTTGGTCCGGGTTCCGGCCTGCCGATGACGGCGGAGGTTATCGCCAGTCTTTTTCTACCCGGTTTGAACGAAGGTATCGTCGACTTCTACAACACAGCGTCGATCTCAATGATTCTACCGCCAGGGTTCTCGGCCACCACGTCATCGGGTCTGCCTCTGGTCTTTGCGCCTGTGCCAATACCACCAGCAGCATATTTGTTTGGCTCAGGATTATTAGGTCTTTGGGGGATGAGAAAAAAAACTTAACCAGTAACGCTGATCGGGTGGAGATAACGTGCGAAAACCCGTTATCTCCACCCAATTAACTACGACGATAAATTGGTTATGAATGGCCGACACCATGAAAGACCAAAAATAATTGAGGGCAGAGTAAAAAAATGCCTAACCCAACTCGGTAAAGTGGATTGGCTAGTAAGCAATCCAGCAATGCATTGATAACGGCAACTTGCTCCTGCGTCGCCTACCAAAATTAGGCGCATTAAGCGAAGCGCCTACTTTTAGTGCTCTACCTCCTGCATGCGGATAGAGCGGGGTAGGCTCTCCAGGCATTCCTAGTGCCAAACCGTTCTACGAACTCCTTTACAACATCCCCATCACACCGCGCAAACTTTTCTCCACTGCCGCCATTTCTTCTGCGGCCAGGGTAGCCAGCGGGCCTTCGCCGAAGCGGGACCGGTCGAGTGCGCGGATGTGTTCGATCATTACAAAACAATCCTGGGTCAAGCGGTTGCGAGCGGTGATTTTGACTCGAAGAGGGGCGAAGATTGGCCGAAACTGGCTGGTCAGCGGTGCAACCAATATAGTCGCTAAGCCGCTGGCTATCATGCCGTCATCCTGCAGGATCAACACCGGGCGTACTTTGCCGATTTCGCTGCCTTTATTGGGGTTAAGATTGGCTGTCCATATTTCCCCACGCCGCATCATTTCCACCATTTTTCATCAGGATCGATGCCGGCAGCACGTTCTGCTGCGATAATGGCGTCCAGCCCTTCGTCAGCCAAGTCCTCTGCTATTTCACGTGATTCGGCCCAGGCTTGGGGATCAGCTGCCAGTGCTCGTCCGGCGGCGATCATCTTCGCCATGAAGCGCTCTTTCTCACGACGGGCCAAATATTCGGTGATCGCTTGCCGGGCGATTTCCGATTGAGTTTTGCCTTCTAGTTGGGCTTCGGCTTTTAAATTGGCTTCAATGTCGTCGGGTAAACGCAGGCTGATGGCGGTCATGTCTATCTCCAGGCGGCTAAAATAATACAAATTGTATTACAAAACGAC
>Ga0207968_100553_pt1 | contig 13513 bp, 9 predicted proteins | sample LakWasMet21_HOW5_2_FD_183867 | JGI IMG/M metagenome (GOLD analysis project Ga0207968, IMG submission 183867) | Freshwater sediment methanotrophic microbial communities from Lake Washington under simulated oxygen tension - Sediment Metagenome... | ecosystem: Environmental > Aquatic > Freshwater >...
ACATCTCCTCACAATGCCCAAACTCAGTTGCCTCTGTTTTTAAAAACTTACGGCGCGCAGGCGTATTGAAATACAAGTCAGACACTTCAATCACCGTGCCTGCATCTAATGCAGCTGGCTCTACAGCTGAGATATCACTGCCTTCAGAACCGATACGCCATGCATGTTTACTGCCAACCTGACGACTTAATAGCTGCGTGCGGGAAATAGACGCAATACTAGCCAACGCTTCACCCCGAAAGCCCAAGCTCGCTACCGACTCTAAATCTTCCAGGCTTGCGATTTTGCTAGTGGCATGGCGCGTCAGTGCTAACATCAAATCCTCTTTTGCAACACCCGCACCATTATCGGTGACGCGCATTTGCTTAATACCGCCTTGCAGCAACGATACTTGAATATCAGTACTGCCTGCATCCAAGCTATTTTCCAATAACTCTTTCAGGGCCGATGCCGGACGCTCCACCACTTCGCCAGCGGCGATTTGGCTAATAAGCTGATCGGGAAGTAAACGTATAGTTGCCATAGACTTTTAGTGATTTTTAATACTGGTATTTTACCTTGCTTTGCACGTAGCGAATTAACTATGATGATTTAACTATTAGGCTGGGTGAATAATGCGCAAACTGCGAATAAAACCCAACCACACTATGAACAAATGTGGCCAGACTTAAGAGTCTTAATAAAGGGGATGTTGAGAGGTAAATTTAAGCTAGCAACCAAGCTACTCGCTAGCTCACAACGCAAGACTTACAAATACTTGCAACGCACCAATAAGCACAGGATTAACGCACTAAAATAGTGCCATCGCACTTATCTTAAAACTATTGAATTACTGGTAGTGAGTCACTTAATCACTTTTCAATATTGTCATCAGCTGAGAAAATAGTGCGCAGTCACCTACGCACTTTTCATAATGAGGGTGTTACAAATAAAGACCAAGGGAGATGATCAGTATCTGCTAATATCAAACCGAAACGTTACCTACTGCCACACGCACTAACTCATCTATTTTTGCAGTAATATTTGTCAGCTCACCCGCCACCACGGCAAACTCACGCCCAACCTCACCGGCACGTGCCGCTACAATTTGCGCATTAACCGACACAATGCGTGCCTGCTTGGCAATATTCTGAATACTGCTCATCAATTCATGATGCTGCTTGCGTTGCACCTTAGCATGCTCCTTAGACTCATCTTCATAAACCACAGTAATCCGATTCAGTAGCGCAACGATAGGCGTAGCCTGCTTGCCAAGCTCGTTAAGCAAATCAGGCGCAGTGCGGAAACCTGACTCACAAGCACTGATTGCCTTCTCAACTAAATCAGTAAACTCTGTGATTTTTCTATCGGCCTCAACCTCACCAAAATAAACTAATCGTAGCTCTTCAAAAAAAACACCAGGCAGCTCACTATTGCCTTGCACCAGTGCCGCATGACTTACTTTAAACAAAGCGAGGGCTTCACGTGCGGTTTCCAATGCAGTTTCGTGACCCATCGTTGAAAGCACGGCATTGAGTACAATACGCTGAGACAGCATGCGTTGGCGGCCAGCCAGATTGATTAATGCGCCAAACGTTTCTGCGCTAACCTCTAAGCTGTTGGTCTTAAAATGGTGACCTTGTGCCACCGAGTGATGTTTCACGGCTTGATGAGGCTTTAAATCTGCTAACAAGATATTCTCCCTTTTTCATATTATTCACAATGAACGTCATCAACATAGATACGCAGTATCTAAAACCATTCACATTTAAGTTTCATATAAGCAATTTCTATTCCAATCAATCACAGATAGGTTAATCAGCCTTGGTGCAATAACAAAATGGCTTCGCAACCATCCATCATGAGGATTTGTATATTGGTGTTTTTTCGGTTTTGATATAAATTCTCATCAGCATGACACTTACTAATCAAGACTCAACGCCTGACAGCTATACAGACAGCTTTCATCTCGCACGCAAGCTTAATCGGCACCATCACCTCTACCTAGGCCCGACGAACTCCGGTAAAACTTATAAAGCGCTATTGGCATTGGAACAAGCAAAATCAGGTGTATATCTTGCTCCACTCAGGTTGCTTGCCATGGAAATAAGAGACCGCTTGGTGGCATCAGGTGTGCCATGCAACCTGATAACCGGGGAGGAGCGCGTGATCATGGAAAATGCGCAGCACACCGCTTCCACCATTGAAATGATGAATGTGCACAAAGAGGTGGAAGTCGCGGTGATTGATGAAATTCAAATGCTGCAAGACCCGGATCGAGGATCAGCCTGGACAGCCGCGCTGATAGGCGCCCCTGCCTCAATCGTTTACATCTGCGGCTCAAATGCTGTCACGGCCCCTTGTGTTGCAACGATTGAAGCATTAAATGAAACCTATGACATTACCCAATTAGCACGTAAAACACCGCTAGTTCTAGAACAAGAGAGCCTGTGTGGCCAACATTACAGCCGCCAAAAGCTAAAACCAAAATTACAAAAAGGCGATGCAATCATTGCATTTAGCCGCAAAGACGTACTTACTTTTGCCGCTAGATTCCGTCAATGGGGCTTTAGCGTAGCCAGTATTTATGGTGCACTCTCACCCGAAGTACGCAGAACAGAATCTGAACGCTTTAACTCAGGGCAGGCAGATATTTTAGTGGCGACCGATGCAATTGGCATGGGGCTTAACTTACCGATACGCCGCATCATTTTTGCAAATATTCATAAATTTGATGGCGTGGCATCTAGGTTACTTAACATGACAGAGGTGAGGCAGATTGCAGGTCGTGCCGGCAGGTTTGGTATTTATGCAACCGGCTATGTCAGCGTGCTGGAAAATGATGAGCTGATTCATATTGAACATATGCTCTCAACGGACGACACTGCGGATTTAAACAAGCTACCAGTCAATATCAATCTACAGCAAGTAAGCAAAATTGCGCACGAAATGCATACCAATAAGATTGCCGAAGTACTCAACTATCATCAGGAAAGAATACGCTTTACGCATTCACTATTTGAGCAGGCGCCCTTAGCAACGCAAATCACACAAGCCCTTATTGTGGATGAATACGCACCTAAAATGTCGCTAAAAGATAAATACATCTTCGTATGTGCGCCGATTTCACTCAATGTCGCATTTGAAAAAGACTATTACTTACTGTGTCTAAAAAGCGTTGCTGAATCAAAAATTAGGCACTTACCAATAGCCCCAAGCTGGTTAGATGCGCAAAACCCCAAACATTTAGAAGATGCAGAACTGCTCAGCCATAACCTAAGCCTCTACGCATGGCTAAGCTTTAAGTTCCCACAGTATTTTGTAGATGGTCAGCATGTAAGCGCGCTACGCTCACAAGTCAGCCGCTACATAGAGCGCGCCTTGCTTACACAAGCGGGCTACGGCGACACCAGCAGAGAGTTGGATTACCTGAATACCAGAAGAAGGTAGTAAGCTCCTTTTACGCCAGCACTACCGTTTGTAGATAGTCAGGCACGACTACCTGCCAGTGCAATTTTTCCTCTATATGGCGCCGCATGGCATCAGCCGCAACGGGCTCTCCGTGCACGATAAAGGTTTTTTTGGGTGCAGATTCAAAACCAGCTAACCAATCCAGAATTTCAGAATAATCAGCATGTGCTGAAAGATTGGAGATCAGCTCAACATTTGCACGCACCGGTATATATTCACCGTGAATTTTAATACTCTCAGCGCCATCTAACATCGCAGCGCCACGCGTGCCTGCGGCCTGAAACCCGACAAACAAAATAGTGTTTTTAGGATTAGTGGCAAAGGCTTTTAAATGATGCACCACTCTTCCGCCAGAGGCCATGCCGCTAGCAGATAAAATAATCATGGGGCCTTTGGCATCGTTCAGTGCTTTAGACTGCTCTATGCTATTCACCACATGTGCCGTACTAAATAGCGCACGACATTGGTCAGCATTTAAACGATGCTCACCATGATAGAGATTAAAAATTTCAGTGGCATCTACCGCCATCGGGCTATTTAAATAAACAGGGGTATCTGCTGCAATTGCACCAGATGCTTTTAATAAATGAATGTAATACAGTAGCTCCTGCGCCCTGCCAACCGCAAACACCGGAATAACAACAACGCCCTTGCGCTTCACCGTTTTATTAATAATGGCAGCCAATTTAACTTTGGGGTCGTCATTCTGGTGTAAACGGTTACCGTAAGTAGATTCAATTAACAAATAATCCGCTTGCTTAACTCGCACTGGTGGACGCATCAAAATATCATTGGCACGCCCAATATCGCCAGAAAACAGCACTGAGGTCTTTTTGTTGTGAATCCGTACAAATGCGGACCCTAAAATATGGCCATTGGGTGAGAGTCTAAGGGTTAAACCATCGCCTAAATCTACATCTTGCTCAAAACGAATTGGCGCAAGCAAGCTCAATGCATTTTCCGCGTCTTCTTTGGTATATAGGGGTAATGCAGGATGGTGCTTGGAGAACCCTCGGCGATTTGCATATTCAGCCTCCTCTTCTTGCAGGTGCGCTGAGTCTGGCAGCATAATCTTACATAAATCTGCCGTTCCCTCGCTGCAATAGACCTTACCTGAAAATCCGTTTTTCACTAACACAGGTAAATAGCCACTGTGGTCAATATGCGCATGCGTCAAAATCACGGTATCAATCTTAGCTGGGTTGACTGGCAGTTTTGCCCAGTTCCTCAAGCGCAACTGCTTAAGCCCTTGAAACAAGCCACAGTCTATCAATATTTGCCGCTCACCGCTTTTCAACAAATACTTAGAACCAGTCACGGTTCCTGTTGCACCTAAAAATGTGAGTTCCATAGAAGCTCCCTTTTAAATGAACACTGGGTACTACATTAGTTAGCAAGCCTAATCTAATGCAAGTTTCGTTTTAGCAAGTGCTGGATTAGTAGAAAAATACTTTCTTACCCCAGCCAGAATCGACGCTACCAGCTTGTCTTGGTAAGCTTCATCGTTAAGCCTACGCTCTTCATCAGGGTTGCTGATAAATGCGGTTTCTACAAGGATAGAGGGAATATCAGGTGATTTGAGTACAGCAAAACCAGCTTGCTCCACATGGTTTTTATGTAATTTATTAATCTCACCAATATTACCCAATACGGCTTTACCCAATTTCAGACTATCATTAATCGTGGCTGTTTGGGATAAATCCAACAAAGTTTTTGCAAGTAGCGGGTCTTTTACATTCAAACTTACGCCGCCTATCAAATCTGACTCATTTTCTTTCTTTGCCAGATAGCGTGCACTGGCGCTGGTTGCACCTTTTTCAGACAACGCAAATACCGATGAACCACGTGCCGCTGGGTTAGTGAATGCGTCTGCATGAATTGAAATAAAGAGATCCGCTTGTAGCTTGCGTGCTTTAATTACGCGCATATGCAGTGGAATAAAGTAATCCCCATCACGCGTTAAAACACCGCGCATATTGGGGTCTTCATCTATTTTTGCCTTAAGTTTTTTGGCAATCGCCAAAGTAATCTCTTTTTCATGACTTCCCGTTGCACCCATCGCTCCAGGGTCTTCACCACCGTGACCGGCATCAATCGCAATCGTGATTTGACGCAAACCTTTAGTCGTTGGCTTATTCTCAATAACCTCTTTAACCGGCGGCGTAGCAACAGGTGGCGGGTTAACTTGCGGCACAGTTTCAACCACATTACCTGCATTGGTAACAGGTTTAGCGCCTTGCTCCACATTCACCTCAGGGACAGTGTTATTAGTTGCAGTCGCTGGTGGCACCTCTATGAGCGGTGCCGTTGTCACGGCTTGTGCAGTATTTTTACTCGCCGTACTATCGGTAGCAGGTTCTGTTCCATCACGCTGATCCAACATCGCCATTAAAGGGTCTTTTGTCGGGTAAATATCTAACACCAAGCGGTGTTTGTAATCACCCGCTGGCGCTAAAGTAAATATCGCAGGCTTCACCTCAGACTTTAAATCTACCACTAAACGCACTACCTTGGGCTTAAAGTTAGCGACACGAATCTTAGCGATGTAGGGGTCGCTTTCTGAAACTTTCTCGCCCAGTGCCTTAATCACGGTATTTAAATCAATATCTTCTACATCCACCACTACACGCTCAGGGTCTTTTAACACTGTCATTTTATACAGGATGGGTTTTTCGGCCTCGATGGTAATTCGCGTGTAAACATCGGCAGGCCAAATACGCACTGCGGTAACGGTATTGGCCTCTGCCGCGGTAGTTGCAAGTACGCAAATCAGGCACAGGGTTAAAGAGAGTAATGTAGAGAAATAATGTTTAATCATAAATTTAGTTACATAATTCTTTAATATTTTTTACACAAACTTCTGCTAGCAGTGAATGCCCTACCAGACGCACATTGCGCCCATCCGGCTTAATCTCGAAATAAATATCAATGTCTGGCGTCGGCAATATATGCTCGGCCTTCTCTGGCCACTCAATCAAGCAAACACTTGCCGCATTAAAGTAGTCCCTAAAGCCCGCGGACTCCCATTCTTCTTCATCATTAAACCGATATAAATCAAAATGATACAAATTCAATAGACCTTGCGCTGCATCAATACTCTCATAAGGTTCAACTAAGGTATAGGTCGGGCTCTTCACCTTACCTGTAAAACCTAGGCCATGCAACAAACCTCTTACCAAGGTTGTTTTACCAGCGCCTAAATCTCCATGCAGGTAAATAGTGAGGTTAGGGACAATAGCTTTACCTAAGGCCGCACCAAAAGCAAGCGTTGCCGCCTCATCTGCCAATTCAAGTGTAAAATTATTATCCATGAGCAATTCTACTAAAAACTTTAGCGATCTGAGCCTTGCAATTAAAAGTTGGGGGCTGGCACTGGGCTTCAGTCAAATCGGCATTACAGACACCAATCTGCAAACTGCCGAATCTGAACATCAAGCTTGGATTGAAAAAGGTTTTCATGGTGATATGGATTATATGGCAAAACACGGTACTAAACGTACGCGCCCCCATGAATTAGTCCCGAATACGCAACGCATTATTTCAGCACGCTTAGATTACCTGCCGCCTCAAGCTGAAAATAGCGACTCCATTTTGCAAGACAACAGTAAGGCATTTATATCGCGCTACGCACTAGGCCGTGATTACCACAAAGTCATGCGCAACAAACTGCAAAAGCTCTGCGAAAAGATTCAAAGTGAATTACAACACTACCAAGTAGACCAATTTGAATACCGGGCATTTACCGACAGCGCGCCGGTACTTGAGGTTGCATTGGCAGAAAAAGCGGGCCTAGGCTGGCGCGGAAAACATACATTATTGATTAACAAGAGTCATGGCTCTTGGTTCTTTCTAGGTGAAATCTACACCAACCTGCCATTAGTGGTTGATACGCCTGCCACCAATCACTGCGGCAGTTGCAGCAAATGTATGGAGATATGCCCTACACAGGCAATTACCGCACCGTATGAAGTTGACGCAAGACGCTGTATTTCATACCTCACCATTGAGCTTAAGACCAGTATTCCTGTGGAATTCCGCCCTTTAATTGGCAACCGCGTTTACGGTTGTGATGACTGCCAACTATATTGCCCATGGAATAAATTTGCAGAAATCACCAAAGAAACAGATTTTGCAGTTAAACATGGTCTGGATGATGTCAGCCTCATCGACTGCTTTAATTGGACTGAAGATGAGTTCAAATCAAAAATGGCGGGCAGTGCCATCTACAGAATCGGCTACGTGCAATGGCTAAGAAATATTGCAGTAGGTCTTGGCAACGCGGCAACCACGCCTGAGATTATCAATACGCTCAAACAACATTTACATCACGAAAATGAAATCGTTCAAGAACACGTGCGTTGGGCACTGAGCCGACATTTACCACCAGCTATTTGAACTAGATTAGGCCTCACTCAGAAGCAAATACTTCTGAACAGCCTCCAACCCAATCGGTTTTGAGTACAAATAGCCCTGTGCATACCGGCAATCATATGACTGGAGAAGTGTAGCCTGCGCCAGAGTTTCTACCCCTTCAGCGACTAGCTCTTTATTTAAAGTTGCCGTCAGTGCAATAATTGCTCTAACCAAAAGTGCATCATTTGCATTATTCGTAATTTCTTTTACAAAAGAATAGTCAATTTTCACTTGATGAATTGGAAACTTGCCTAAATAAGCAAGGGCAGATTGCCCAGTACCAAAGTCATCTAGCGAGATTTTAATACCTAAGTCATTAAAAGCATTTAAGGTTTTTAATACCTGCTGATTATTTTCTAACAACAAGCTTTCAGTAATTTCAAACTTAATCCATGCAGGGTTGCACTGCTGCTCTTGCAACAAATTACTCACCTGATAGATCAAATCAACCTCAAAAAACTGACGTGCAGATAAATTAACTGAAACGGAGATTGGTTGCCTAAGCTGCATATTAATTAGGCGCGCTGCTTTAAATGCCTCCTGCATAATCCAGTGGCCAAGCCCAACAATCATGCCGGTGTCTTCAGCAATTTGAATAAAAACACTTGGCGGCACCACACCCAGTTTACGACTATTCCATCGACAAAGCGTTTCCAAGCCCATCACTCGCTTACTCTCAATATCAACAATTGGTTGATATTCCAAATAAATCTCATGATTCTCAATGGCCCTTCTTAGCTCAGTTTCTACATTGAGACGTTGCTGTATTGATTCCGTGAGATTGGGAGAATAGGCATGGTAGCGATTACGTCCGCTTTTTTTTGCGTAATACATTGCTGAATCAGCATATTTAAGCAAGTCATTCATATCATCACTGTCATTTGGATAATATGAAATGCCAATACTAGCCGAAATAAAATATTCCGATCCATCTATCATATATACCTGCATTATCTGATTAAGTAAGGTACTAGATAAACTCTCCACATGTGCACGGCTCTGCAAAGGCTCAACCAAAATGATAAACTCATCTCCACCTAGGCGGGCACACACATAACTCTTCTCAAGGTCATTAACCCTTTTAGCGACTTCTATTAATAACTTATCACCAGTCTCGTGCCCCATTGTGTCGTTGATTGCTTTAAACTGGTCTAAATCAAGCATCATCAACGCGAACATACCGTTATTGGTTTTAGCTTTATGAATTGCTACTGAGAGCTTTTGTGAAAACAACGTACGATTAGGCAAACCAGTTAATGGGTCGTGAAAAGCCATATTCTCGACTTTACGTCTATATTCGGCTAATTCCGTAATATCTGTCGCTATGGTTAAAGCGCCGCATATCTGATGCATCTCGTCAAACTCCGGCACAATCCGCACTTGATGTACGACAAAAATCTCTTTATGCACACTATGAATTTCCAAGGTCTTCTGCACATTCAGTTGCATAACCTCCATTAACTCATCCATAAAAGCTTGCCCCGTCATGTTAACTACATAGGGGCTCCATAACTCTAAGGGTGTTTTGTTTAGTCCTAAAGGCACCTCTACACCATATACTTCATGGCAACGTGAGTTCACAAAAATGCGTTTACCCTCAAGGTCGTAACGAATAATGGTCGTCGGTAAGTTTTGCACTAGGGACTGATAAGCATTATGTTGTCTAGTAATTTTAGACTGCAGATGCTGCTTTTCGGTAATATCACGTGCATATCCAACAGTACCAATCACCTCATCATTTAACTGAACTGGCGATTTATAAGTTTCTGCCCAGTAAACCTCCCCAGACCCTTTTTTAATCTGCTCATTCACACTTTTAGACAAGCCAGACTTTAAAACCTCATTGTCATCACTCACATAACCTTTTGCCATCTCGGCAGGGAAAAAGTCAAAATCTGTTTTACCTTCCAAATCTTGATAATGCTTGGCATCAACCACCTCTACAAATTTTTGGTTAGTTGCTAAAAAGCGCCCAGCCTTATCTTTCATCCACACAATGAAAGGGAATGTATCCATTAATGCACGCAAATATTGCTCACGTTGCTCTATCTCTTGATTCTGCTGTTGTTTATTAAAGTCGAGATCTCGCCCGATAGCAAGGACACCAATGACTTGGTTTTTTTGATTCCTAATTGCAGAGAATTTAACGAGGTCATAAATCACGCGAGAAATGCTCTCATGCTCAAAATTGAGCAAAATCGCACACGGCTCACCAGTCATTAATGTTCGATTAATAGCATCGTAATAATGATCAAATGCGCGCTGATCTTTCAAGTCAACATAATCAATACCGGGGGCTTGTTTTAGATTTAAGGTATTTAATAAGGCTTGATTTGCGTAAGCCAACTGACCAGAAAGACCATATATGGCAACATTATCAAATGAAGTATCAAAAAGAGTTCGGAAAGCACTTAGTAGTTCTGTAACATCTTCAATATCGACACCAAGCTTAACTAGTTGATTAAGCTCGCTAGATTCCACCCCTACCATCAAACATCACCCCCAATAGCAGAATATCAAGACACTTACACCCCATGAAAATGGGGCTAGTCTATGTTGGAGTAATTTCAATCACTCGAACGTGATGCTAGCATTGCTGCGCCAACAATACCAGCCTGATCTCCCATTGTGGAAACCCTTACATTGACCGCGCCGCGTAAAGCCGGAATCAAATCCTGGTCTAACTGCTGCTGAAAAGATGGGGCCAGCAAAGCCCATGCACCACTCATGCCGCCGCCGATGATTACCTCACTAACATCAACCACCTTCAGTATATGTGCTAATGCCTGCGCCAATGACTTTCCAGCCAATGTATAAGCAGCAGTAGCTAGCTCATTGCCCGATTCTGCAAGGCGCGCAATGTCAGCTGCGCTACATTGCTGTTGGGTCGCATCAAAGTAGCTGATAGCAACGCCACTGGCTGAAGCATACTGCTCCATACAGCCTGAGTTCCCGCAACCGCAGCGCCTGCCATTTTCTTGCACAATGATGTGCCCTACTTCCATCGCAACACCATGCTGCCCCTGAAAAGGCTGGCCATTTAAAATCAAGCCGCCACCCACGCCGGTACCTAGCCCAATGTAAATTAAATTGCTAATACGTTCAGGATGCATCACATACTCGCCATAGGCAGCAGCTAGTGCATCGTTCTCCGTAATGACAGGCAAACCGATGAGCGCACTCAAGTCTGCACTTAAATCAACATTGCATAAGCCAGGAAAATTGGGGGACTGTAAAATCTGTTGTGTATCCGGTGCAATAAAGCCGGGAAAACCAATCCCCACGGCAGACACCTCTGGATACTTGGTAGCAACGGTATGAATCGCTTTTGCAATGGTGGAAAGTATTTGCTGCCATGCAAGTTCAGGCGCTTGCTGATGCAACTGACATAAACTGGAAAAATCTGCCTGAAACCGCATTTCTTCTAACAAGCGCGGCTTGACTAAGCTGGTAGCATCAATCTCTACCACCCCTAAACGTAGATTAGTGCCGCCAACATCAATGCCAATTAGCATAGGCATTTTCGTTACCGTCCAGTGCGCGCAATGGCGACTCGAATTGAGTTCTTTTGCTGCGGTGTTAACTGCTGCCAGCTGAAGCGCCAATGCCAGTTACCGCTGATAGTCCCGGGCGTATTCATACGGTGGTGGCCATTCAATTGCAAGATGTCTTGCATAGGCACAATCGCCAATAGCGCCTTTGTCTCCAACGCCATATCGATCAGATCATTAGGCATATTCGGCGCATAGTCCTCACTATGCGTTGCGGCGATATATCCATGCAGATTTCCGCGCTGATAATCATCCAGATTGCTATACCAGCTTAAAGTCGTATCGTTATCGTGCGTGCCAGTATATACCACGCTATTTTCTGAAATGTTTTCAGGTAAATAAGGGTTATCACTTGCGCCACTAAATGCAAACTGCAAAATCTTCATGCCCGGCAAATGGTATTTCTTGCGCAAGGCATCTACCTCTATCGTAATGATGCCTAAATCTTCCGCAACCAGATTAATTTCTGGCAGAGCCTGCTTAATCGCAGCTAACAACGCGTCGCCTGGCGCTAAGACCCATTCGCCGTTAATTGCGGTGTCTTCTGTTGCCGGAATTTCCCATGCCGCCTCTAACCCTCTGAAGTGGTCGATACGTACAATATCGAACAATTCACTTTGCGTTGCCATGCGCGAAATCCACCAAGCAAACCCATCGCGCTGCATAGCATCCCAGTTGTAATGTGGGTTGCCCCAACGCTGGCCGGTTTCAGAAAAATAGTCAGGCGGCACACCTGCCACTACGCTCACGGTTTTATCAGCATTAAGTTTGAATAAATCAGAATGCGCCCAAACGTCCGCGCTGTCATAAGCAACAAAGATTGGAATATCGCCAAATAAAGCGATCTTTTTTTCGGCCGCATAAGCTTTCAGCGAAATCCATTGGCTAAAAAACACAAACTGTGTAAATTTCACCACTGCAATTTCATGTGCAAGCTCTACTTGCACCTGCTTCAATGTTTTCTTATCGCGATTTTTATATGGCTCAGGCCAATGGTTCCAGCCAGCCTGATTGAAGTGATGTCGCAAAGCAAGAAACAGGGAAAAATCATCTAACCAGCTTGCCTGCTTTTTACAAAAACGGGTGAACGCTTGATGCAGTTTTTTATATTCAGGCAGATTTTGAGACTGTTGGCTGAAGTTAAGATAAGCCTGATTGAGTAAATCTAATTTACTGGTAATTAAACCAGCGCAATCTTCCTTTGTTAGCAGCCCCTGCGCCTGCAGCGACTCTAAACTAATGAAATCCGGGTTACCTGCGTGCGCAGACAAGCACTGATAGGGCGAGTTATCTGCATGCGGCATATTAATAGGCAAAGTCTGCCAAACTTTAGCCCCAATTTCATTTAGAAAATCAACAAACCGATAAGACTCAACGCCTAAATCTCCCGTATAAAAAGCACTCGGTAACGAACTGATATGTAATAACACACCGGCTTGACGCTGATTTAAAAGTGATGCTTGAGTCTGTAACGTCATAAATACCTACTTAAGATTAAGGGCATTGAAACTTAAAACTGTACTAAATCATTCCTGTCCACGGCGCATTGTGCCAGCGTTATCTGCATTACCGCCACCGGCACTAATTCGATGATGCAACGCCTCTGGTACGGGCTGATCCAGCAGCTTATATAAATTAATCAAATTGCGGCGATACAGCTGGTCAAAGCTAGCAACACTATCGGATGAGTTGTAATCGCCAAACCACCAAAACCAATCAGAGCCTTCGCATATCGCCAATTGCCGCTCAGCCGCTTCACGCTGCTGCTTACTTAGGACACTCTTGTCGAGCACTGAGTCATACGTCTTTTTGGCTGCACAAAGCAAATCCCAAGCTAAATTCTTATCTTTGCTGCCTACCCACGTACTGAAAGTACCGTATACCCAGCTACCTGCAGCAATCTGCGACAATATAGGCGCAGATAATCCCTCATTGACCGCATTACTGGATTGATACATATCAACAATATCACTAAAAGTGGTCATGACAATGTCAGGATGATTTGCCAATACTTCATATAACTCACTCAAAAAGTAAAAACCATTGTATGGGAAATACTCCCAGGCGTTTTCCCCATCTAAAATCACACTGACTATCTT
>Ga0207968_100555_pt1 | contig 13491 bp, 4 predicted proteins | sample LakWasMet21_HOW5_2_FD_183867 | JGI IMG/M metagenome (GOLD analysis project Ga0207968, IMG submission 183867) | Freshwater sediment methanotrophic microbial communities from Lake Washington under simulated oxygen tension - Sediment Metagenome... | ecosystem: Environmental > Aquatic > Freshwater >...
AATGTTGTGGTCGCCCGCACCGTGATGGAATTGAACGGCATCGCTTGCCTGGAACTGGAAGAAATTACGCCGGACAAACAGCAGATTGTCTGTTCGCGCAGCTTTAGCCGCCGGCTGACGGAATACCGGGAACTGTCCGAGGCCTTGGCCGCCTTTTGCAGCCGCGCCGCCGAAAAACTAAGAGTCCAGAATTCAGTGACGGGCTACATCACCATTTTCCTCCGAACCAACCTGTTCAACCCGAAAGAACCGCAATATCAGCGGGCGGCAAGCGCGAGGCTCCCTGCCGCCACACAGGATACCCGTGTGATCATCGGCGTGGCCAATCGTTTATTAAAGGAGGTATTCAGGGAAGGCTACAACTACCAGAAATGCGGCGTGCAGTTAAGCCATATTCAGCCAGCCACGCTTCCCGAACAGATGGATCTATTCGATAGGGAGGCGTTCGCTCATACAGAGAGTGAAAAGCTCATGCAGACCGTGGACCGGATCAACCGCCGCTTTCCCAAAAGCATTGCGATCGCAGCCGCCGGTTTTCGGCAAGACTGGCAGCCCAAGGAGGAGCGGATTTCAAAACGCTATACCACGGATTGGCGGGAATTAGTCATCATCAAGGCGAATTGACCGCTCGCCCGGCTCATGCCCCAATTTCTTTCTGGCTGGTCTGTTCTTCCTCGATCCGCTTTTGAATGCCGTGGGCGTGTTCGCCATTGAAAAGATCAATGGCAAAATCGAGATCGATGATTTTCTTGGCGAGAAGGTCGCACAACCCGGCCCGCATCGCCACCAGCTTGATGAGGGTTTCGTCCTGCGGATTTTTCCGGGCCAACTCCTCGTTATTGTTGGCTGCCTTGGGATCGAGGCAAAAATTCGTGGATTGTTCAGGTGACGATTCTTCGGCCCATACAGGAAGACTCAAGACCATGAAAAGCAGGGCTATTTTCAGCATAATGGCTCTCTAAATTCGGAAAACTTTAGGAAATGTCTTTTTCCTAACAGCCTAGCTGAAATTATGAGTTTAATCTGCGAATCTCTGACACGTCCTTTTAGGAAAAGGAAAAAATTAGCTCTTCTTATTGGCATCAGTCGGCCACAGCCAGTCATTGGATTAGAATTCTTCAATGGAAATCAATCGACAAAGAGCGGCTATTGAGTTTCAAAACCATGAGACTTGCTAGTAAATCGTAGGATCCGATTGATGGTTAAATGTATGTCTTGGGGTCGTCTTCTTCCTGTCGAACAAAATTAATTAAATTGTCATCGCTTATCGAGTAGGCGATGTCTAGTGATAATGTCGCGTTTCGTCCTGGCGAAGAAATAATGGGCGGACGTAAGATTGATAACTTGATTTGATACTGTTGAAGAAGGTACTCTCCAATTCTAAATGCTGTTTTTTGTACTCGCGGAGGAGACAGGTTTACTGACGCAGTCCAGTCGTAAATTAATTCATAATATGCTTTTGACTTAGGTCCATTGAGTACACCGTTTTTTGCTAAAAGAACGACCAGCGCCAAATGTGTTAAAGTCGTATTTGGAAAACGATCTAGAAAATCATAGGCCTGTATAATCTCCATTCCATCGTTGATATTTCCTAACTTAATAACCCCCGTAATGGCAGCCAAAAAATCTAAGCCTAATGGATCAGACCAAGAGCTAGAAGAATTGCCTTCGTACTTATATTTTTGGTAAGCGAATGTCAGCCAATTTTTTAATTCTTCTTTGCCTTTTTCTCGATCACCTAATTTTCTCCATTGTTCTGCTGCCGCAGACAAACTTACGGCTCTTGCCCAGAAATCATAATTGCTACCGCCAATAAATATAACATTTGCCATCAGCCTACTTTTTGGAAGCCGCTTAACCATATGAGCAACACCGATTATAGTAGCGCAGCTTTCCTTGTCAGGGTTGCGAAATCGATCTTTGACATAATCAGGAACGCAATGCAGAGCTGTTTCCCAGCATGAATTAGAAGCAGTCAACTTGTGTAGATGCTCTTCGAGTGTCTTATAACGCGCCTCGTCCATACCTCCGTTAGAAAAGTCGAAAACATCCTCCCAGGCTGAAAGCCAAGCATCAATACAAGTTAATACACCTTTTCCAGAGTTTGTTGCCATTTCAAGGCGCGTCCCTAACAATTCCTGATAAAGTTTGCGTTTTGTCGATACAGCTATTTCATCATCAGTAAAATTATTTCGCACAATTTCATGTGCAATCAGTAAATTATCTTGATGTGTTGACAGTCCGGCAAATGATACTTCTGAAATCAGTCCCGTGTCCCTAAGGGTTTTTATATGGCCTTCAAGGTTTTTCATCTGTAAAACGAACGCAAGAGCTTCTCTATCCATTCCGACCAGTGGAATACTACACAAGGTTTTTAGGACTTTTTCTAAATCTCCTTGGTCATCAAAATTTAGCCATAGACGCAATAACGTGGAGAGTTCACCATCAAAGTTTTTTAGTTTATCGGTTAGAAAATCCTCATTGTTGTCAATCAATACATCCTTGAGGAGTTGTAAAGCAAGGGGGGATCCTCCTAGCTTAGCAGCAATAACCTTAGCTTTGCTGATCTCTGATGGGGGAATCGCCTTCTCTATAAAATTAGAGACTTCGTTATCGTTAAACGGCTTCAATTCAACTACGGTAGCTGGATCATTGAAAGTCCCAGTAATACTTTGAACTACGGTAGCGACATCTCTATCAGTTGTTGTAATAATCGTTATTGCATCAGATTTAATGGTTGGCAGCCAACCCGATGTTTTATCTAATAAGGGATGCCGCCTGTTTGGTAGATTATCGAACACAACTAAACGATATTTTTCAAGCTCGGAAGGTTTTTGGAACGTAAGCCTGCAATCAATCCATTTCACTGATGTTTTCCCATATTCCTCACTCATTTCCGCGAAAAACTTGGCTACAAGAGTGGTCTTGCCACTTCCGCTAGGTCCCAGCAATATTTTGATGCGCCGTTTTGTATTTGCCCAAAGGACTGAGGCTATTGCCATCTCATATTCTTTCCTATCGGCATATGATGCAGGAAGAGCCGGGGAATTTGAGTCATTTTCAGGCGGTTGGTCATAAATTCTTTCCGCTTTATGTGGATCAACGCTTTTTGAAGTGCCTTCTATATTTTTGATAAATGCGAGTAAAAGCTTATGCTGAATCGCATCTTTATCTTGAGGCTTGGCAATGGAAAAGTGATCGGATTGAGGAACCGGATAAGGTTCAGGAAAATATCTGTGACCAGCAAAAGGTTCGACGACTTGTTTACGAAACCAAAACTTCAAAGTAATAAATTTATCTTCTAATAACTCCTTCCCTTCAATTTTTAAGCGCTTTTTCCCAAGTAGATTCCAAAAGCTCTTATCTAAATGATTTAGCCATTGATTATCGCCACTAAAACGTAGTGCTTTTGCTTGTGCATGTCCGGCAAACTTGGCTATTGGTTCTAACCAATTGGCATAACGTGCGCCTAAGGAAGGAGATGCAACAAGATAAAGACCAACTTCGATATTTTGCTCAATCAGATCCATGGCACGTTCGACAATAAACTGCCGCACCACAATGCCACCCATACTATGGCAAACGAACACTATTTTCTTGCTGTTGGCTACGTTGTCTACAGTAAAAAAACGTTCTTTTAGGTCGTCAACAATAGCGCTTATACTGTAAGTGCCACTCTTGAAACCCGTTTGATAGCTATAGACATAAATTCCTATATGATCCAATTCCGTTTCTGATTTAAGTAATTCCGGCCAATACGTTCCGTTTTGGTGCTTCCAGCAAGTTTCCCCGCTGGACAAAATTCCATGTACAAACACTACTGATGTTGCTCCGATTGGTTTACGCACCCATATGCCGCGCATTGTTGTCTCCCGATCTACGATTATCAAAACGATAGGTATTACAAGTTGTTCCTGTACTTCGCATCTCCGTGTTCTAGATGCTGCGGTAAAGTCTCCTCGCAATTATAAATGACATCCCCAATCCCTTACTCTGCAATTTTCTCACAGTAGTGTTCATACTCATCTATCGATGAATCGCTATAGGTGAACATGCCTACCGAGGCTATAGGAGTAATTTTCTTACCTCAGCCGGGCAGTTCTTTGAGGTCGATGCTCGGTCTGATGCTCTTGGCCGAGTTTTTGTAATTTCTCTTGTAACCGATCCTCATTAAGCAGTATCTTGTTCACAACGGCCCCTACCTGGCGTTTAACGCCAGCCTTGCCCAACTCGCTTTTTCCAGCCAAATCGTTGAAGTCAGTAAATGCCTTGGGATTGTCCCCAAGCTCACCAGGAGAAAAAATCGGGAATATCGCCTTACCGCCTACGGCTTTGGCGGCTTCTTCGGCCTTCACACGGCCAGGATTGATACCCTGGGTTGCTTCAAGGTGTCTGTCGTCGTCGCCAGCGATGATGACGGGCTTATCCGGGAATTTCTCATGCAATGCGCGAGCAACGTGCGGCAAGTTGCCAGAGTCAAACGCCGCGACGGTGCCCTGGCCAAGCGCCTCGGACAAGCTGGCCGCTGTGGCGTAACCCTCGGCAATGATCAGGACAGGCGCCGCCGCAACTGCAGCCATGCCGCCGACAGGATGAAAACACCCTTCTTTCTTACTATCCTTGGCAAACCGCTTCGTTCCGTCCTCCTGAATGTACTGCATCGTCCACTGTTTGCCGTCCACATCAAAGGCGGGGATGTAGGTCTTCTGTCCTTGCATGTCTGTCAGAGCACCGGCATGCGCCTGGATGTCCTTATCTTGCAGGTACGGGGTAGGCTGGGTAATTGGCACCAGACTTTCTATTTGTCGGCTGACACGCTGCGCGGTGGCCTCATGCAGGCGATCTTGCTCGGCTGCACGTTCTGCTAGCTTGGTTGCGGCTTCGGCTTGTAACTTGGCTTTTTCTTGGGGATCGAGAGCATAGCCCTTTGATTTCCATTTAATATCGATGCCGGTACGATTGTTCTTGATGTATCCGGCAGGATGGCCATCCAGGTAGCCGACATAGAAACCGGCCTCCTCGCCCTTTTTATCGCCTTCGACGCCGATTCGATGCTTCTTGCCATCCATGATGGGGTGTTTGCCTGTCACGATGCACCCCAAAGACTTCAATGCCTCGGCAAATTCCTCTTCTGGCGTTATCGCCGGGCCTTGCTGATCTGGAACGTTGTCAGGCTTCCAACGTTCGAGTTTTGACATGTCGGTATCGGGGCCGGCATACCAGGACTTCGCGGCTTTATCCCATAAAGCACCGGCTGCCTTGGCCGCGCTTCGCTCGCCATAAGGCACGGCTAAATAGATACGATCCTGATTGTTCACTTGGCCTTTGTCTAAAACCTGGGATTCCGCTTCACCAGCCGTACCAGTTGGCTGCGTCCATTTGAGGAAAAGTGAGGAATCGGCGCCTGGGGGAATGTACCAAGATTTTTGCTGCCTATCCCAACGCCCTCCAAGCTGTTTCACTTCGTTTTTCTCCTTAAAAGGCACGTTGATGTAAATCAATTGCGCAATCTGATTTCTTTTAGCGGCTAAAATATCTCCGTCAGAAACGTTTACCAGCATGTCCGCCTCCTGGGTCTGTGGATTATCTTGGGGCTGCTTTTCGCCCGTCATGTTTATCTCCTGCGCTTGCGGCTGGATGGGATATTCCGCCAACAGTTCTGGGTACTCGGCCAACACGGCCGCCGGCGGAAGAGAGGGTTTACCACCAAAAACTGTAGCATCGGGCGAATTCAGATAAAGTGCATTATTGACGGCCGCACGATGCACGTCAGCAATAGCTGAATCAGAGCTTTCGGCGTCTGAAAAAGCCGAGTAGTCGCCAAGTGTCACATTCCACTTTCGGCCATGATTCTCTAACCGTTCAATGGTAACCTGAGCAAAAAATTCAGCTAACGTCATCTCATGTGGCTGCCTTAGATCGTTCATTTGCCGCTGATCCTGCACCTGCTCGAACGCCAACACATAACTATGAATCTTTTCAGCATCAGCCGCCGCACGAAATATCTCTAAAGGATCTTCCTTAAGAGCCTTGATCCACGATCCGACATAAGCCGCATGTTGACCTGGATCATGGCCAATCCCAAGCTCGTCACCCAAGATCATACTGGCAATTTCGGCTCGCAATTCTTCCTTGGCGTACCCTTCGCTTCCAAAGGGGTGTGCAAGATCGCGATCAAGTCGCGACTGGTGCCCGGTCCAGTGGCCTAGCTCATGCAATGCGGTTGCATAATAGCTGTCTGCGCTAGGAAACTGGCCCTTATCAGGCAAATGAATGCTGTCAGTAGATGGTCGATAAAATGCTCTGCCACCCCCGTTGTGATGAATACTGGCACCTGAAGCCGATAAAATGCATTCGGCCCGCTCAACTGGGGCCCAGGTCAGTTCTTTTTTCTCGATTGGCGGTAAGCCGTCAATCTGTTCACCATTAAACACAGTCGCGAAAAAAACACGCGGACGTTCCAATCGAACGATCACCTTAACAGGATTTCCCTCGCTATCTAACACCGGATTCCCATTGTCGTCTTTTTTGGCATGTTCTTCAGTGAATTTCCAGTATTGAATACCCGTTCCTTTCTCGCCTTTCCGGACTTGGCCTCCCGCCTCAGAAGCTTGCTTGTATGTCATCCAACGCTGATCGTCACGATCTTGCGACATCAAATGCAACGCATTGATCCCTTTGTACCGGTTGCCAGTTGTCGGGTTATACGGTAAGAAAGAGCCTGATTCGCCGGCATCCCACGGTCGTTGCCACGGCGCAGTGCCCGCTTCGAGCTGTCTGATTAGATTCTCGGCAACTATTTCATGAAATGGTTTCTTCTTCTGATCCATTGGAATAACCTCCTGATGGTTATTTCGATTAGTTTGTAAGCCACCGATCACGCTCTGAACTGAATCGCTAATAGCGGGTTCTGGAATTGCACTTGAAATAACTGAATCTGACATGACTTGTTGAGGGATGCCATAATCCTGATCTTCCTCGTTTCCATTAACTTCCTTGTTGGCGTTCTTCTCGATCAAATCGACCACCGGCTTCGATGCAGTAATGCGCTCGAACACGGAGAGACCATTTACGCCAGTGGGGATAAAGACTCTATCGGCCCAATTTATCCGCTCCGAAAATGCCCCTTGCTCTCTCAATACCCGCTTTTCAGCATCAGTCAGATGACCTCGGCCCTTTATCTCGATGCGGTCTTCGTGATTAACCTTAGCCGTGGAGATTTCCCATCCATTTGAAAGAATGGCCTTGCTGCCTTTTTTGATGGCCTCAAACAAATCGTTGGCCGACATATTGGCAAGGCCGGAATTAAGGCCAAGATTCTTGAGTGTTTGCTGCGCGGCCTTCTGCCCTAACATACGGCCTAGCAGCTGCTCGCCGTCATCAGTCTGTAAGCGTTTAATGGTTTCCGATCCTTCGACACGATCCCATATCGGCAGGATCACGCCGACTATCATCCGCTCGGTCTTGGTCTCAGTCTTCGGCGCATCCGCGACTTGTTCTGTCCAAAGCTTCTCGGCCTCAGCTTCATCAATAGACCTGGTAAGAGTGACTTTCTGGAAACTACCCACGCCATTAGTCACAACGGTTCTATAGTCATAGCCACGATGAATAACATCGGCATTATCGATGTATTTATGCCCCTGTTTTCTGATCGTATGCAGGACACCACGGCGCACCGATTTGCCTTCTGAGTCGATTCTTTCGCCAATGTCGGCAAGGAAAAAGACCTCACCCTTATTTTTGCCAAATTCAGAAACAAACCAACCGCTTAAATCATCGGCGTTGCGCCGAAATCCAGATAGCTTCTTAGCATCTTCCCAAGCGTTGTATTTAATCTCGTTGGTGACGGCCAGCTCGACATATCGAGTTAGAGCCCCGGTGTTCTTATCCTCATATACAACATCATCACGTGTTTTCTGGATGCTCAAGGCGGTCATAGTTTGCAAGCCAACGTCATATAAACCGCGCTGCTTAGCGTATTCAACGGCCTCTACGAGTCGTCTTTCAAACTCACCAAAAACAGCATTCTGCATATCTGTTTTCAGGGACAGCAATCGATTTAAAAACTGTGGTATTGCTGGAATTTTGCTTTCGCTCAATGAGGCATTTTCATCAAGCAGACTCAGCCCCATTTGCTTTGTGACATCGTGAAATGACAGGTCGGTTTTGCCGCGATAAAGATCGCCAAAGAAATTCTTCAGCGCAGTAGCGGCATATTCGCTTTCGAGATTATCGGATGCCGTAAACATGCCTTGACTGGTCGCCTCTCGCTGGCCGCGTGTCAAGGCACCCAACTGATCCAGTCTGCGAGCAATGGAGGATACAAACCTCTTTTGTGCCTTCAGGTTGGTGGTAGGCAGCACATAATGCGGTTCTTGCGCTTGGTTGGTCCTGTGTGTACGACCAAAGCCCTGTACCGCGGAGTCGGCCCTCCAACCTGGCTGCAAAATATAGTGAATACGTTTGCGCTGATTTTCGGCTGTGTTATCGGCATGAAAGCTGTACCCCGTTCCGCCGGCTCCGGAAAAAATCAATATGTCCTTTTTATTTGCCTGGAACGCCTCGGCATCGGATCTTGAAGAGTTTTTGCCCCGCTTCTCTTCAAATACTTTCAGATTGCCCTCTTCGTCACGGGTCTGAACAAAGCGTCTACTACGACCAGTAACCTCGGCCACACGATCGGAACCAAAGGCATTGATGATCGAATCGAGCGGATTTTCCGGCACCCGGATTTGTTGCAGCGTTTCAAGCAATGCATCGCGTAAGGCAATAGCCTCACGATCGAATACAGGATTCCCTTCCGAGTCCTTGACGGGTAGATAAACGGTGTTGCCGTTCTCGTCTTTAGACTCTTCATAGGCTGCAACTGGAAAACCGTTGCGAACGTAGTCCATCAGCATTTGCCGAGGGGTAAAATCAAGGTCTTCAAGAGCCGCGTCATTGGCCGTTGCATCGGCAATGATACGTTCCTGGGCCGCCTCATTGGTATTGACCAACTGAATGACAGCAACATTGCCGACATCAAGCTGTGCTCGAATATCGTCAATCACGCGAGGCGTTTGCATCGCGGTGATGATTTGATTGAAAAAACGTTGATGAGCGCCCCAGAATTGCGACATTGCCGCACTTTTCCCGTTGCCGTTCTTGCCGGCTTGGGTTATTTCCAATGCCTGTTCAACGTTATTTAGGACGACCTGCCAGGCTCCGGCCAGCTCGTTGTAAATATCTTCTTGCAGGTCTGATAGGGTATGCTCCAGACGTTCGTAGCTGACCCCGTCATAGGACAGTGACCGAGCGAGATACATGCCCATCGCTTTCATATCCCTGCTAATCAATTCCATTGAAGCTATACCGCCTTTTGATACACCGGTTATGAAAGAATTTGTATCAGCGAATGGCGTTCCCTCGCCCCATAATCCCAACCGATCTGCGTAACTCAAATTGCTAATCTCTGTAGCGCCGGTGGCCGACACATAGGTGATACGCGCATTGGGCAACTCTCTTTGTAGATTTATACCGGCTATCGCTTGTTGCGAAGGTTTTTTAACCCCTCGTTTGCCCTTGACTGCAATCGCATTCCCCATGCTATGCGCTTCATCAAACGCGATCACGCCATCAAAATCTTTTCCCAACCAATCAATGATCTGTTGAGCGCGTGTTTTGCCGCCTTGTTGCCCAAGGTCATTAGCCTGTTTTTTCTCGCCGCCTCGCAATGTTGAATAGGTTGTAAACAGAATGCCATCTTCTTGGCTAATCTCATTACCGGCCTTGGTTTTACCCTGGAAGAAAATCTTGTTGGGATTGCCGCCTACGCCCGCAAAATCCCTTCGAGCATCCTCAATCAACCCTTCGTTGAACGAAACCCAGACCGCCTTAGATCGGCCCTGCATCATGTTATCCAAAATGATGCCGGATATTTCCCGGCCTTTGCCTACGCCAGTACCGTCACCAATAAAAAATCCCTTTCTTGATCCGTTTGGCAGTAGTTCAGAGTGCGCTTGGCCGGCATAAACTACAGCCTCAAGTTGAGCAATGGAAAGCAATCCTATATCGATCAATCCTTTCGGCAATACGGGCGAGTAAGAGGGGGCGGGTGGCTCGACTGCCGACATCGCCGCAGATTGGACCAATTTTCCTGGATGCGGCTTTGCACCTTGAATAGTGAGGCGTTGCGGTGTGTAATTGGCGAATACAGAATCGGTGAACTCTGAAACTTCTCCGCTTTTAACCTCTACTGTAATCCCTGTGGCATTGTCGCCCTCAGTGATGCCACTATTTCTTCCAGGATCATCGCTGCCGCTTCCTCCAGTGTTTCCGCGTCCGTCAGATCCACTTTGAACTCGACTCCCGGTTCCGATTCCGTCATCAACGACATTGCCAGCTGCGGATTCGCCGCCAACTTGGCTATCAGTAATAATGGCTCCTGTATCGGTCCGGTCTCCAATAGATTTGACTCCAATGCCGTCCGTATCAACAACAGGCTCGCTAATTCGGTTTCCGGATTGAATGGGATCTTGTACTGAGCCAGTATTTTCAATGCCTGCTGGTTCAGCGGCTCTTGATTCAATTCTTTGACGTTCATTTCTGATACTCTCCAATAGGATAGGCAAATCGGCAACCGACTCGACTTCGCCGGTCAAAACCGGCTGTGTAGTTGGGCCAGTTTTATCGATTACCAAAATTTGATTGTCGAACGTAGTGCCGTATTTCGCATACTCTTTGCCGGATATGCCAATGTTTGCACGAACGTTGTATTTCTTCTTTATGTCTGCCCACCACTTGCTAAAGGAGGGTCGATCAGCAGCCATACCGTTTCCAACAATAGCCACCAAACGGCCACGATTCTCTAATCGTTTCAGCGCCTGTTCGATGTGCCTGGCTCCGTTTGAAGTATCTCGTTGGCCCTGTACACGCCCAGCCGTTGATGAAAATGGAGGGTTCATAACAATCACAGAAGGCTTTATTTCGCTCGGCAATACGTTATCCAGCTGCTCGGCATTCTCTTTGAAGAGTCTTGCCAGAGGAAACACTGAGGCCAATAATGACTGCCGACGCGGCGATAATTCATTTAGCACGATCGTGGCCCCGGCAATTCTTGACCAGATTGCCAGATCGCCAGTACCTGCCGATGGCTCGACCATCACATCTTCATGATTGACATTGGCTACCCAATTGGCGACAAACGACAATGCAGGCGGTGTGCTGAATTGCTGAAATTCATCCATTTCCTCATCCCGCCGCGTTTGCGTGGGAAGCTTCTGAATACGGTTGGTTAGTTCATGCGCTTTGTTTTTTGCCCATACCGCATCTTGATTAGTCCAATCGGCATCCTCAGTATTGCCAAGATGGATGTTAAAGGCCGCTTCCATCGCATCGTAGGCGTCCTTCGTAGAGTAGACGCCTTCCGCCTGCGTGCCGCCAAAGGCGCGATTCGCTTCATCAGTCAAGAACTTCGTTGTGATTTCTCCATCCTTGTCCAGCTTTTGAGCTAAATTTAGCGCGAGAACATAGCGGGATTTATCAAACGATACCGTTAATGAGTCCGTCTCTTTTTGTTGAATAACCTGGGATATTGCTGCATCCCTGGAAACAAGCCAATCATCAAATAAATCCCATTGATCCGGGTTAGATTGCTTCGCCATATTCGACTACCCAAGGTCTATCAGGTCAGCGCTACTATCTAACGCATCCTGTTCACTAATAGCGTCCTCTTCAAAAGCTCCGGCTTTATCGGCTTCATCTGGATCAAACTCTGCCTCAAAGCCTGGCGTCGTTTCTGCGTCACTCAGTTTTTCAATGAGCGCGGATGAGTCGGCGGCCGCTCCATCAATAAAGAATCCTGCATCTTCATTCAAATCATCATTACCTGTACTATTCGCCATGGTTTCACCTCTCATTCACTTTTAATTTCAATGCTGTTACGGGCCTTGCTATAGTCCGGATGCCCTTTTAGGTCGGGATAAGTTTGATTGCAGGCAGGGAAGTTGCTGCATCCCCACCAATAATGCCCTTTCTTCTTGCTTGGCCGCCGCGAAAGGCCACTCCCGCAAGCCATGCACTTATTCAGCGAGGACACCGGCACAGCTTCTTTAGCTCCGGCGATGGTTACGGCTCCGGCGTTGGCTTTCGTCACCTGGTCACGGATGAAAGCCTCTTGCCTGGCGATAAATGCGTCCAGCTCTGCGGTGCCTTGCTCGATCCCCTTCAACATGCGCTCATACAAGGCGGTCAACACTGGGCTTTTCACGACCTCGGGCAGTGCGTCGATGACGCCGCGGCCCAAGGTCGTGCTCACGATCTGCTTGCCCTTGAGTTCAAGGAACTCACGACGCTTCAGCTCGGACAGAATGGACGCACGGGTTGCTGACGTGCCGATGCCGTCGCCATCGCGCAGCATCTTCTTGTGTTCTGGATCTGACACGAATTTATGAATATTCTCCATCGCACGGATCAGCGTACCCTCGGTGAAGCGTGCCGGCGGCTTTGTCTTGGAATCCTTACGAGTGGCCTGTATGCAGATCACGTCGTCGCCATTCTTCATCGCTGGTAAACATTGGCTGCCGCCCTCTTCTAAATCTTTGTCGTTCTCGTCGTCAGTCTCCTGAAATACATCCCTCCAGCCGTTATGGGTGACAACTTTTCCGCTTGCGCTGAATGATTCGCCCTCGACATCTACCCCCGCGGTGGTTTGCATGTACTCATGCACCGGGTAGAACTGCGCGAGGTAGGTCAGAACGATAAGCTCATAGATGTTCCTCTCTTTGTCGCTGAGGCCCGCTTTACTGCCTTTGTGCATCGTCGGGATGATTCCGTGATGCGCGGTAATCTTTGAGTCGTCCCAAGTCTTGGATTTGATGCGCGGATCGGCGCCGTCCACGGTACCGGCCAGCTCTGGGTTGATGTGTTTGATCGCGTCCAAAACGCAGGGTGCGTCGGCATGCTGCGACTCGGGCAGATAAGCGCAATCAGTGCGAGGGTAAGATGTCATCTTGTGGGTTTCATAAAGTGCCTGGCAGGCATTCAGCACATCCTCCGCGCTGTACCCGAACTTGTTTGATGCCAGCAAGGTAATATCGGAAAGCGCGAAGGCAAGAGGTTGGTTCTGCTTCTTGGCTTCCTGTTTGTATTCGGCAATGGTGCCTGACTTACCAGTCACCTTGCTCACGATAGCGTTGGCGATGGTTGTATCGACCAAACGGCCCTCAGAATCGAAACCGGCTTGATCCTCCTTGGCTTTCCAGACTGCGGTAAAGGAACCGACGGCGTGCTGAATCTCGGCCCGGATAGTGTGATAGGGAAATGGTTTGAATGCTTCGATTTCCCGATCCCTAGCGACAACCAGTGCCAGCGTAGGGGTCTGCACGCGGCCCACGGTCAAGAGGGCGCGGGAGCCTCCGCGCTGCGCCCGAAGTGTATAGGCGCGACTGAGGTTCATGCCGATCAGCCAGTCGGCGCGCTGGCGTGCCCTGGCGGCGTCAGCCCAGCCGACAT
>Ga0207968_100559_pt1 | contig 13425 bp, 6 predicted proteins | sample LakWasMet21_HOW5_2_FD_183867 | JGI IMG/M metagenome (GOLD analysis project Ga0207968, IMG submission 183867) | Freshwater sediment methanotrophic microbial communities from Lake Washington under simulated oxygen tension - Sediment Metagenome... | ecosystem: Environmental > Aquatic > Freshwater >...
ATGCAATGCCGTTTCTCTTCGAACATATCGACGACGAAACCGAACTGCTGCTCCCGGACAATTTGTTGCTGACCGATTCGGTCGTCGCCAAACTGGTCGAGGCGATTCCGGAAGAAGACTGGAGCCATGTCGAAATCATCGGCTGGCTGTATCAGTTTTATATCAGCGAGAAAAAGGACCAGGTCATCGGCAAGGTGGTCAAATCCGAAGACATTCCTGCCGCCACTCAGCTGTTTACCCCTAATTGGATCGTCCAATATCTGGTGCAGAACAGCATCGGCCGGCTGTGGCTGATGGCTAATCCAGCATCCACGCTGAAAAGCCAGTGGCCGTATTGCATCGAACCCGCCGAACAGACGCCTGAAGTACAAACCCAGCTGGATGCGTTGATTCAAACGCGCATCGACGAGGACTCCCCTCTCCCTGAGGGAGAGGGGCCGGGGGTGAGGGGGAGTCTGAATCCGGAATCCCTGACCGTCCTCGATCCTGCATGCGGTTCCGGACATATCCTAGTGGAAGCCTACGAGGTATTGAAGGCGATTTATCTGGAACGCGGTTACCAGCCCCGCAGCATTCCGCGCCTAATTTTGGAAAAAAACATCTTTGGTCTGGACATCGATGACCGTGCCGCGCAACTGGCAGGATTTGCTTTGTTGATGAAAGCACGCGCTGATGATCGGCGACTGCTTGACAATCCGCCCAAGCTCAATGTGCTGGCATTGCAGGAAAGCAAAGGTCTGGATGCCGATGAGTTGACCGCCCATTTAGCGGGTTTCGTAGGTTGGGCTGACGCAGGAAGCCCAACATTGCCGCCGAAAGCGTTGGGCTTCGTAAACTCAGCCCAACCTACGATTGCCTCGTTGCTAGAGACTTTCACACATGCCCTTACCTTCGGCTCGTTGATTCAAATTGCGGCAGACTTGAATGCGCAACTGCCGGCAATGGAGGTTGCTTTGCAACAGGCCGTGCAAAGCGGCGATCTGCTTGCGCAAGCGGCGGCGCTCGATTTGTTGCCGTTGGTGCGGCAGGCGCGGATTTTGGGCATGCAGTTCGATGCGGTGGTGGCGAATCCACCGTATATGGGCGGTAAATATCTTACGACGCTACTGAAATCCTACTTGAAAGACAACTATAAAGGCTTTGAGAAAGACTTGTTTTCAGCTTTCATGATTCGAGATTTGTCCCTAACTAAAGAATCTGGACAGCTCGGTTTTATGTCCCCGTTCGTATGGATGTTTATTTCATCATACGAAGAATTGCGGCAGCATTTTATTGACAATGCAACGTTGACCAGTTTGATACAACTTGAATATTCAGGATTCGATGGAGCAACGGTTCCGATTTGTACCTTTACGATTTCTAAAGCCCATATTCCTAGTTTCACTGCTTCTTATATCCGCCTTTCCGATTTTCGGGGCTCAGATCAGCAAGGACCGAAAGCTTTGGAAGCGATTGCAAATCCCAAATGTGGATGGTTCCACTCAGCTAAACCCGATAACTTTAAGAAAATCCCGGGAAGTGCAATTGCATATTGGATAAAAGAAAAAGAGATTGAAATATTCTGCAATAATAAATTGCTAGCTGATTTATGTTACCCAAAGAAAGGGCTCGATACTGGCAATAACTCTAGATTTTTGAGATTTTGGCATGAAATTGATACGTCAAAATTTACGGAATTTTCAGGTATAAAATGGTTTCCATATAACAAAGGAGGTAATTACAGGCGATGGTATGGAAACCGTGAATATGTTGTCAATTGGGAAAATAATGGTCGCGAAATTCATGAGTATAACAATGTGCCATTAACCTACAATGGGGCACCTGTTCGCGCAAAGCGATTTTATGCTCGTAATGGCTACACTTGGACAACCATATCTTCTGGCGGGTTTTCGGCTCGATTTTCGCCGGTTGGGGCAATATTTGACAACGGAGGATGTACCTTATTTTCGGATCAGGACATCCACTACTACGGCGCATTGATAAACTCGGCCATAGCAAATAGATATCTTAAGTTTATCTCGCCCACCCTGAATTATCAGCCTGGTGATGTTGGAAAAATCCCTGTTGTAACTAAAGTTTATTGCGATGATATTGTTAGAAACACCGAGTCGTTGATAGCTTTGGCGAAGCGTGATTGGGATTCTAACGAGGTATCGTGGGGGTTCTTAGGTCATGAATTAATTATCAATCGTAAAGTCTCACTCGAGTTGTCTTGGAAAGCGCTTTGCGAAATATGTGCTGCGAACTTCTCAGAAATGCGAAATTTAGAAGAAGCAAACAACCGCCTCTTCATCGAAGCCTATGGCCTGCAAGACGAACTTTCCCCCGAAGTCCCCGAAGAACAAATCACCCTGACCCGCGCAGACCGCGAAAAAGACTGCCAACGGCTGATTTCCTACGCCATCGGCTGCATGATGGGGCGTTACCGGCTGGACAGGCCGGGGTTGATTTATGCGCATGCGGGGAATATCGATTTCGACAAAATCTACTATGGCATTGACACTCCCCCCTTTGAAAAAGGGGGGGCGGGGGGGATTTCCCAATTCGCGCAGGCAGAAAGTCAAGAGCAAATCCCCCCTAACCCCCCTTTTTCAAAGGGGGGGATTTTTGCTCCCGATGCCGACGGCATCGTGCCGATCACCGACGAACTCTGGTTCGAGGACGATGCTGCCAATCGCATTCGCGAATTCTTGCTGGCGGTCTGGGGCGCGGAAACCCTGAACGAAAACCTGGCCTGGCTGGCGGAAAGCTTGGGGCAAAAAGCCAATGAAACCCCGCAAGAAGCTATCCGCCGCTATCTGGCCGGCAGTTTCTTCAAGGATCATCTGCAAACCTACAAAAAACGCCCGATTTACTGGCTGTTCTCCAGCGGTAAACAAAGCGCCTTCCAGGCACTGGTCTACCTGCACCGCTACCACGAAGGTACATTGGCCCGCATGCGCGCCGAATACGTCGTGCCGCTCACCGGCAAAATCCAGTCCCGGATCGAGATGCTGGAAAAAGACGCCGCTGCCGCCCCGTCTAACGCAGCCCGCAATAAGCTGAGCAAAGACATCGAAAAGCTCAAGAAAAAACACGTCGAACTGCTCGCCTACGACGAAAAACTCCGCCACTACGCCGACCTGCGCATCCAGCTCGATTTGGATGACGGTGTAAAGGTCAACTATGGCAAGTTTGGTGATCTGTTAGCAGAAGTTAAGGCTGTAACGGGAGGTGCTAGCGATGATTAAGACCCAACTTTGGATTCGTTCTCAACAAAATCAGGCACACCTATGAGCGAACAGTACACTTATGCACGATATTGGCGCTGCGCTTTGCAAGTGAATCCAGTAGGTTATAACAGTGCTTACCGAGGTGACGAGCACGGATTGAGCGAGGCAGACTATAACCAGCAATTATTGGAAAAATGCCTGGAGCACGATATTAAGGTTGTCGGACTGGCCGATCATGGCAGCGTGGACAGTATCGATGCCTTGCGCATGTTTCTGGAACCCCATGGTATTGTGGTTTTTCCCGGTTTCGAGATCGCTTCGACCGAAAAAATCCACATGGTCTGTTTGTTCCCGGAAGGGACGAGCAAAGATCAGTTGAACCGTTATCTGGGAAGGCTCGACTTGACCAATCCTGAAGAAAAAGTGTGGCCATCTAAGCTTGGTTGTTTGGCGTTAGCCAGAGTGGTTAGCGATATCGGCGGCTTCTGGTATGCCGCACATATGACCGGAAAAAACGGCTTGCTTCGTCTAAACCAAGATGGCGGTGGTTTGGTTCATATTTGGAAAGATCATGCTCTAGTTCGTGCCGGGCAAATACCAGGACCTGTTTCAGATCTGCCGCTCCAGTTCAAGCGCATTGTTGAAAACGAAGATGCTAACTGGAAACGTGAACGTCCGATTGCCATTATCAATGCCAAGGATGTCGCAAAACCCGCTGACCTGGATGAGAGCAACGCCACATGCTGGATCAAAATGACCAAGCCGTGCTTCGATGCCTTCAAGGTGGCTTTTCTTGATCCTGAGTCACGTATCCGGCTGAATTCCCAACGCGAAGAGAAACCCACAGGCGAGATCGTATCGATGGCTATTTCCGGTGGTTATCTGGATGGCCTAAATATTAAGTTTTCTTCTCATCTCAATACCGTGATCGGCGGGCGTGGCGCCGGTAAATCGACTCTGTTGGAATGTTTGCGCTACGCACTCGATATCCAGCCAAAAGGCAAACAGGCGCAAAAATTGCATTTGGAGATTATCAAGGAAAATTTAGGCAAAGACTCTGGCCGGATTGAACTGGAAATTATTTCATCGGCCCAACATGGCCGTCTTTACCGGGTTTCTCGGCGTTATGGCGAAATGCCGATCGTGCGCGATGCTGAAGGCAATGCTTCCACTTTACATCCCCGCGATTTGTTGCCAGGCATCGACATCTACGGCCAAAATGAAATCTATGAATTGGCTCAGGATGAACAGAGCCGGCTTCGGCTTTTGGATCGATTTCTGCCGAATGATGGCGACTATGAGCAAACTAATGCCAATTTGCGGAAGCGACTGCATGATAATCAACAGAAATTCCTTAAAACCTTAAGCGAAGTCGATGACCTGCAAACACAGGTTGCACGTTTACCTAAATTGGAAGAACAGGTACAAGGATTTAATTCTCTGGGCGTTCAGGAAAAACTGTCGAAGACACCTTTATTCGCCCGGGAACGACAAATCGTCGAGCGTACGAACGAAGAGATCCAGCATTTGCAAGCCGGCCTGATTGCGTTACGCGACAATCTTCCGGATTTGGTGTTTATTAGCGACAAAGCTTTGGAAGGTTTGCCCAATGCGGCATTGCTAATTCCTATCCGTGAAACGTTGCAAGATATGCAAAACAGCTTTGATCGTCATGTCAGCGAATTGCAAGCGGAACTTGCCCAAGGTGAACAACAACTGGCTACCTACCTTAAGGTATGGGAACAATCCCTACAACAAGGTGAAGCGGAGTTGGAAAAAGCATTACGTAGTCTTCCGACGATGTCGGGAAAGAGCGGTCAGGAAGTTGGTACCGCCTATCAACGCTTGCAGCAGGAAATCGAAAGAATCAAACCTTTGAAATCCAGAGTCGCCAACCTCGACAAATTAAGGACATCTCAGGAACAGGAACGTCGTAATCTGCTTGCGGAATTGTCCGATCTTCGGGATCAACACACCAAGAGCCTTCGCCTCGCGGCAAAGAAATTGAATAACCATCTGAAAGGCAAGTTGAAGATTGATGTTGTCATTGAAGCTGACCGCACCCCGTTAAAAAATTTCTTGCTGGGCTGTCGACTTGAGGGAGTGGGCGAAAAACGGTTAGCCTGGATTGATGAGTTGGAAACGATAAAACCATTGGCGTTAGCGAACTGTATACGCCAAGGGCAAGGTATGGTTCAGGTCGAGTTGGGCATTACGCCAATGGTCGCTGATGCCTTGGCTAATCTCTCGGTCTCGCAGTTAATGGAGTTGGAAGCATTGGAACTGGGTCACCGCGTCGATATTTTTCTTAACATTTCGCACGGTGAATCCGAGGCGATCTACAAACCTTTGGATAAACTCTCGACCGGACAGCAATGCACTGCCATTTTACACATGTTATTGCTGGAAAATGTTGATCCATTGATTATGGATCAACCCGAAGACAATTTGGATAATGCATTTATTGCCGAGCGAATCGTCCATGAGTTGCGCGCCGCAAAAACCAGTCGGCAATTTTTATTTGCTACCCATAACGCTAATATTCCTGTTTTTGGTGATGCGGAATGGATTGGTGTATTTACTTCGGAGGATAATCACGGTTCACTGGAAGTCGATGCGCAGGGATCAATCGATGTGCCTGCAATTCGCGATCAGGTAGCTAATATCCTGGAAGGGGGAAGAGCAGCGTTTATCCAGCGAAAAGAAAAGTATGAATTTTAGAGGCAGTTTTAATGTTGAAGTCTGACTTGTTGGAAATTATCGCCAATGGCGAGAATTCCGGTGTGGAATTCAAAAGAGATGACTTACGACCGGAGCAATTAGCTAAAGAGATCGTCGCTCTGGCGAATTTTCAGGGAGGCAAGCTGCTTTTAGGCGTTGAAGACGACGGAACTATCAGCGGCATCCAACGAAATGACTTGGAAACCTGGGTTATGGATACCGTGTTTGTCCGCTATGTTCATCCCATGATTCTCCCTTATTACGAAGAGGTGGAATTCGACGATGGCAAACGAGTTGCCGTTATTTCTTTGACCCAAGGCACTTCAAAGCCCTATGTGGTTAGAAATAATAATCGAGAAGAAATTTTCGTTCGCGTCGGCAGCACCTCCCGTTTGGCAACGCGTGAGCAACAAGCCAGGCTATTCGAAAGTGGCGGCATGCTGCATAGCGAGGTATTGCCGGTTTCAGGCAGTTGTTTCGAAGACCTCGATCAGGGGCGGTTAACTGATTATTTGACGAATATCGCGGGTGATTTAACAGTTCCGCAAACCCATGAGGAATGGGAACAACGCTTAAAAGGGCTAGGATTAATGGTGGGGCGTCAAGATGGCGACTCTGCCGTTTGCACGATTGCTGGCCTGGTATTGTTTGGACGTAGCCCGCGACGAAGCCTTCGACATGCCGGCGTTCGATGGATGTCGTTTACAGGCGACGAGAAGGATTATCAAGCGCAAGACGATACGGTATTGGATGGCCCCATGGTTGCCTTATGGGAGGTACGAGAGGGTGAAGGGAGGATACTCATCGAAGATGGATTGGTTGAGCGCTTGGCTGATCGAATGCGGCCTTTCATATCCGAGGAAAGCTCGCAAAGCAATCAAGATCTCCGGCGAGACTCTTATTACCGTTATCCTCTTGATGCAGTTCGAGAAGCCGTTTTAAACGCATTTGTGCATCGCGACTGGACGCGCTCAAGTGAGGTTGAAGTGGTTAATTACTCAAACCGTTTGGAGGTTATTAGTCCAGGTACCCTGCAAAATTCCATGACTATAGACAAAATGCTGGCTGGCCAGCGTTCTGCCCGAAATCCGATCATTGTTGAAATTATGCGTGATTACGGATACGTTGATTCACGTGGCATGGGAGTTCGTAGAAAAATCGTTCCCCTGACACGTGAATTTGCCGGAAAAGATGCAGATTTTGACCTTACCGATGACTATTTACGTGTGGTGATCCCCGCACGCCCGGGACTGTAAAAAGTATTCTCGTTTAATGCGCCGAATAATCTTTTGAATTTATTCTAAAACATAAGGTAAAAAGTTGAGTCTGCAACGCATCACCGATTCACTAAATGTCTTGTTTGCTTCTCACTCCATTGTGTTTTGGCATGACGTGGAAGGCGAGTTTTCATCAGCCGTGGAAAATCTTTCACTGGAAAACGTCAAGCTCATCCGTTTGCATGAGACACCCGCGCTACAAATCAAAATCGATACTGAACGCCATCCCGAGCAGCGTTGGCTCCTTTATAGCTCGAACCCGGAGCCCGATCCAAAGATAGATTGGCTGCTGGATATTCGGCTGCGCAGTAAATCCTTTAAGGCTGATTCCACATCGATTTTGCTGGATGACTTGGGATTGGCCTCTCAAACGCTACGTGGCTATTTGAAAGAGCGGGCCAAGTTTCTGCGTTCCAAGGACCGTGTTGAACGGTTGAAGCGTCTCGTAGTTGCCACCGATAATGCAGACGACCTTGACCGCAAAATGCTGGCCGTGCTGACACGCGCCGATCAGCCCGAGCTGTTCTCAATCCTGCAACGCTTGTTTGCAGCCCTGGTGTGCGAGGGCGAAGTCGATCTGAACGCTCAGCCCAAAATCTGGCAAGACATCCTGTCCAATGATCTAGGCGATGCCTTTTGGCGGCTTGCCAAGGCGCAATTCGGTTACGCCGAAAATGAGCCCAGTTTGCGCGATTTGCTGTTCCGCATCCTGGTGACCGATTGTTGCCGTTCCATGACCTGCGAGCCGGCCGAAGCACTGAAACATTTTATTCTTCCCGAGCGCAAGCTCGCCGCCAATGCTTCGGTCTTTGTTTCTCGCTGGCGTTCCAATTTAACCCACTTTACGAGCTATAACCTGCTTACGGCGGCGGTTGCACAAGATTTGGAATTGGGACAAGTATTGAGCACTTTTGCTGCGGATGACTTATGTGAAGTGATGACGTTCGAGGCCGTTGAACGCCGCATCATCAGCGATTTGAAGGATAGAATACTGAGCGGGGCGGGAGCCGCCATGGATTCGGTACTTGCGCTGATTGCACGGCGCAGGGACGGGCATTGGGCAAACCCGATTTTGGCCAATACGAATGAGTTGAGCCGCGCCTTGGCGGCGAGTTACGATGCCTTGGAGGCGGCCGCGCACTTTTTGACGCTAAAGGCTCAGTACCATGACGGTTTCAGTTTTGCTTCAAACGAAGCCGGATTTTCCCGTTATCAAACGGAGCTGTTTCGTTTCGATCAACTCTACCGGCACTTCAACCGTGCCGCCGAAGTGGTCGAGCCGATGGGCTGGGCCGTACTTCATGGATTGAGGGAGCGTATCGAATCCATTTATTCAGGCTGGTTTATTCCCCAATTAAGTTCTGCCTGGGGCAAGCTTCTCGAAGGCGAGACGGGGTTACTCGCATCCTGGCGGATACCCGGCATCATCAATCAACAGGACTTTTTCAATCAGGTCGTCATGCCGTTGTCTGACGGCGGCGCAAAACGGATTTTTGTGATCATCTCCGACGCCTTTCGCTTCGAAGTGGCGGATGAGCTGGTTCAGGCGATCAACGGCAAAAGCCGCCTGAAGGCCAATTTATCGAGCTTATTAGGGGTGCTGCCCAGTTATACCGGCCTGGGAATGGCCTCTCTCTTACCGCATCAAACCTTGGCTTATAAAATTAACAGCAACCTGGATCTGCTGGCCAATGGCAAGCCGGTATCGACGATGGAGCAACGCAACGCTTATTTGGGATCATATTTCGGTGTTGCCGTAAAGGCCGAAGACTTGTTGGCGATGGGAAAGGATAAAGGCCGGGAATTCGTTCGTGACCGCCGGCTGGTCTATATCTACCATGATCGCATCGACTTGATTGGCGATAAGCAGTCTTCCGAAACCAAAACGTTTGAAGCCGCTGCGGACACGGTCGTTGAGCTTGCTCAATTGGTCAGTTTTATCGTCAACAGCTTGAATGGCTCGAATGTTCTGCTGACAGCCGATCATGGCTTTATCTATCAGGAATCGCCCTTGGAAGAGGCCGACAAATCGGCGCTCAGTGAAAAGCCCGAAGGAACGCTACGCGCGAAAAAGCGCTATCTATTGGGGCACGGCATCGGCGTTAATGACAAGGCATGGTATGGAAATACGGCGTTGACGGCCGGCACCGAACCGGAAGGCAGTCTGGATTTTTGGGTACCCAAGGGCGCGAACCGCTTTCATTTCGCAGGCGGCGCCCGATTTGTACACGGCAGCGCGATGCCGCAAGAGATTGTCGTTCCTGTTATCACGGTCCGCGAAAGCGAATCGGAATTGGCCAAAACGAAGGTCGTCAGCATCAGCTTGCTCGGCGCCTCCAACAAGGTCGTCACCAATACGCAACGTTTCGAATTCATTCAGAACGAAGCGGTTTCCGAACGGGTATTAACCCGGTCTGTAGTCGTCTCTTTGCGAGACGGCGATAAGCCAATCAGTAACGAACAAACCGTCACCTTCGACAGCACCTCGCAACTGCTTGACGAACGCAAACGCTCGCTGCTGCTGACGGTGCTATCGGGTTCTTATGACCGTAACAAAGACTATTTCCTGGTCGCCCGCGATGCCGCGACCAAGGTAGAAGTGCTGCGGGCACCGCTGAAAGTTGATCTGGCATTCAGCAACGATTTTTAGGACGGACATGAACGAAGCAGTAATCTCTCCCGAAATGGACAAAAGCCTGGATCGCCTGTTAAACGAAAATTTTGCCGGCAAGGTGGTGCGCAAGGATTTGACCAAGTTGATCAAGGAAGGCGCCAATGTTCCGGTCTATGTGCTGGAATATTTGCTCGGCATGTATTGCGCGAGCGACGATGAAGAAACCATTCAGGCGGGACTGAAGACTGTTAAGCACATTCTGGCGGATAACTATGTCAGGCCGGATGAAGCCGAGAAAGTTAAATCCAAGATCCGGGAAAGCGGCAGTTATAAAGTCATCGACAAAGTTACCGTCAAGCTGAACGAAAGGCGCGATGTCTATGAAGCCCTGTTATCGAACCTGGGTGTTAAAGGCGTTGAAATTTCCGATCGCACCGTCAAGGATTACGAAAAGCTGTTGGCCGGCGGCATCTGGTGCGTGATTACGCTGCACTATGTGTTTGAAGAAGGGCAGGCCGGATCGCCTTTTCAAATCACCGAATTAAAGCCTATCCAAATGCCCAACATGGATATGGAAGCGCTATTTGAAGGGCGCAAGGCGTTTGATGCGATGCAATGGCGGGACGTGTTGCTGCGCTCTACTGGCATGGAACCGACGCATTTCAATGAGCGGGCAAAATGGCACCTGCTGGCACGGATGATTCCGTTCGTGGAGAATAATTATAATGTCTGCGAATTGGGACCGCGCGGCACTGGGAAAAGCCATATCTATAAGGAAGTCAGCCCCAATAGCATTTTGATTTCCGGCGGCCAGACGACGGTAGCCAATCTTTTTTACAACCTGGGCAGGCAATCGATTGGTCTGGTCGGTTTATGGGATGTCGTGGCTTTTGATGAAGTGGCCGGCATCTCGTTTAAGGATAGGGACGGCATCCAGATCATGAAAGATTTCATGGCCTCGGGTTCCTTCGCCAGAGGCCGCGATTCGATTGTAGCCTCCGCCAGTATGGTGTTTGTCGGTAACATCAATCAATCGGTCGATACGCTGGTTAAAACCAGTCACTTATTGACGCCATTTCCGGATGTGATGATCGATACCGCGTTTTTTGACCGCTTCCACGCCTACATTCCCGGCTGGGAAATTCCCAAAATGCGGCCGGAATTTTTTACCAATCAATATGGCCTGATTGTCGATTATCTGGCCGAGTTTATGCGCGAAATGCGCAAACGCAGTTTTTCCGATGCGATCGATAAATATTTCAAGCTGGGCAATAACCTGAATCAACGCGATACCATTGCGGTCCGGCGCACGGTTTCCGGTTTGTTGAAGCTGCTCTATCCCCATGGCGAATACGACAAGGCAGCCGTTGCGCAATGCCTTGAGTATGCCCTGGAAACCCGGCGCCGCATGAAGGAACAATTGAAAAAGATCGGTGGGATGGAGTTTTTCGATGTGCATTTCAGCTATATCGACCAGGACACCCTAGAAGAAAAATTTGTGACCGTCCCGGAGCAGGGGGGCGATAAGCTGATTCCGGAAGGCGCTTTAAAACCGGGCGTTTTGCATACCATTTCGCAAGGGGTAAAAGGTCATTTAGGCTTGTTCAGAATCGAAACGCAAATGACGGCCGGTAGCGGCAAACTAAACCTTTCGGGTTTTGGCAGCGTGACCCAGGCGAAAGAAGCGATTAAAGTCGGATTTGATTACTATAAAGGCAATATTTCACGAGTCAGCGGCTCGGCTAAAGCGGCAGACCATGACTATCATCTGCATTTAATTGAATTGCACAATAGCGGCCCCTCGCAGACCTTGACGATGGCCGGCTTTATTGCGTTTTGCTCGGTCATTCTCAATAAACCGATCCAAAGCCAGATGGTTGTTTTAGGCACCATGACGCTAGGCGGAAACATCATTCCGGTCGAAAATTTGGCGGAAACCCTGCAAATGGCGTTTGACTCGGGCGCCAAGCGCATTTTGTTGCCGATGGCCAGTGTGAGCGACATTCCCACGGTCCGGGGCGAATTATTCGCTAAATTCCAAACCAGTTTTTATTCTGATCCGGTTGATGCGGTGTTTAAGGCATTGGGGGCTGAGTTTTAGTCATTAAATTTATAGACAAAGTGTTAGCTATTGTTCAGCATTTTTAAACTCGCTCCCAGACAGCCTGCTGTTCGATGGCCTTTGATAAAACCAGCACTTGTAAAACCAGAAGGATAAAGTGTCAAGCAAACCAGAGTCTCTGAGCAATCAAGATTGTCTGGGTCCAAGAAGTTACCGCTGGACAAGTCGAGAGGATCGTTCAGCAAATGCCTGTCGTCTCGTAACGCGATCAGGATCTCTTCCAAGGATACCTTTCTGAATCTCGAGAAGAATTTGTGATCGTATTCGATCGAGGTGTCAACAATCCACCCTTGCATGCGGGGTATTTCCGAGGCTTCGCCGAGACCCAGCTGGAGTCTTAGTCCAGTACCAATAATTGTCCTTCTCTTATCAATTCCAAGGACAACATCTCACCAGTCTATTTGTTGAGAAGTTCTTAACTGTAAGCACCCATGGCGAAGATCGGAGAAAATTCCGGCAAGTTTTGTGCCCAAAATCTGCTTTAAATTGCTTTTTGGGTAAAAAAGTTGAAATTTTTTACCCGAGAAGCAATTTTTTTCTTCGAGAGAGAAAAAAGAAGCCAAATCTGTTGACTCAAAAAATAATAAATCCCCATTGCGTAAAATTTTTGTATCTATATAAATCAATCAATTATGATGGTTTTTCTGTCGATTTGTCGAAGGTTCACTATTGAAAATTTATTGCCAAAAATCTCTCCCGTAGATCAGGGGAAATTTCGAACCACCGGGAGATGCTTTTATACCCAGTCCCGGAGTCTCACTATCCCAAATGAAATCAGCTGATTTACCGGCGGCACAATTAAAAGCCGCAATCCTTCCTACTATAAACTTGATACGCATTTTTGCTTCCCCAGAAAGCGCTTATTGAAATTACAGTAAGCAAATAGTAAGCAGATTATATCAACAGTCAGGAATAATTCGGAATATTTGACGAAAGTGATATTTTATTAAGATGTTGATATATAAGTTATTTAATATAATTTCGGAATGTTGATCAACACAAGTTAATTGTAAAACTTTCGGGCTCATAACCCGAAGGTCGTAGGTTCAAATCCTGCCCCCGCTACCATACATACGAAGGGTTTAGATCGAAAGGTCTAAACCTTTTTTTTGTGCGTGTTACTTTCTAGTAAGCCAATTTTTGGAATAAAAAAATCACCTCGTCGATATTGCCCAACAGAAATCTCTTGATCGATCAGTGCGCCTGAAGGATCGATTCCTGCGTAGCATCAGTCAGGTCGGACGCAAGCGCTTAAGTTCGATCTGAACGATTTTACGGCAGACCTATATTCCTGACTTTATTTGTTACGATGAAATAAAAGTGTTTTCCGCTACGACGGGAGTGCATAAGGCGCGCGAACTGAATTACCCACGCGACGGAATACGCTTGGGTTTGCCGGTCAACTTAGGTCGTTATCCGAAAGCATCGGCTGCACGGATTGTGCGGTGAAATTTTCGTGCCTTTCGTGCTTTTCGTGGA
>Ga0207968_100560_pt1 | contig 13420 bp, 11 predicted proteins | sample LakWasMet21_HOW5_2_FD_183867 | JGI IMG/M metagenome (GOLD analysis project Ga0207968, IMG submission 183867) | Freshwater sediment methanotrophic microbial communities from Lake Washington under simulated oxygen tension - Sediment Metagenome... | ecosystem: Environmental > Aquatic > Freshwater >...
TGTTCGATTACTTCCCGATCCAAGCTTTTCTCCTCTCGGCCAGGATTCGGTTGCGATAAGGCATAAAGTCCGCTTGCTCGAAAAGATGTTTGCGGATCAACTCACCGTAATGGGTATCGTTACCGATGAGCCTTTTGCCGTGCCGTAGAATCTGTCCCAGAAGCGGTTCGCCGACGGACTGCAGATCCACCAAATCGATAGATCGGCCGGTGGCTACCGCCAAGTCGCCGATCAACCGTATTTTCTCGGCGACTTCGAGCGGGTGCCCTGCATCCACCGCCACATCAAGATCACTCTCTGCGCGCGCAGTCCCGGAGGCCAACGAACCGAACAAAATGGCTAGCTTGACTCCCTCCTGTTTGGCAAGGACGGACTGTAAGGCTTGTTTAAGCTGCAAACTCTGCAATGCCTGGCGCGACTGATTACTCATGTGATCTTAATGTCGTTAGGGTGTTTCAACCGGTTTCTACATTTTCCATTCAGGGACATGATTATTACACATGCCTTTTATAAGCACATTAACTTCGCATCCATAGCCTCAATACAAGGGCAATCGCGCTATGTATTTCGGCGAGACGGGATTTGTAACCCCGTCTCAATCGTTTCAACGGACTTATTCGATCGGAAACGCCGCCAAGCCTTACAGACGCGGCAGTATGTCCGGTCCGGCGAACGAGGTACACCCGGCCAAATCTTGCGGACGGGGCAACATGCCCCGTCCGGCGAGATTAACTTTCGGCGAGACGGGGTTTGTAACCCCGTCTCTTTCGTTTCAACGGACTTATTCGATCGGAAATGCGGTCAAGCCTTACAGACGGGGCAGTATGCCCGATCCGGCAAGAGATACACCCTGCCAAGTCTTGCGGACGGGGCAATATGCCCCGTCCGGCGAAGTACCTACCCTTCGGCGAGACGGGGTTTGTAACCCCGTCTCAATCGTTTCAACGGACTTATTCGACCGGAAACGCCGTCAAGCCTTACGGACGGGACGGTAGGCCGGTCCGGCGAACGAGGTACACCCGGCCAAATCTTGCGGACGGGGCAACATGCCCCGTCCGGCGAAGTACCTACCCTTCGGCGAGACGGGGTTCGTAACCCCGTCTCAATCGTTTCAACGGTCTCATTCGATCGGAAATGCCGTCAAGCCTTACGGACGGGGCGGTATGTCCGGTCCGGCGAACGAGGTACACCCGGTCAAATCTTGCGGACGGGGGCAACATGCCCCGTCCGGCAAAGTACCTACCCTACCCTCATACAGCGACATCAAGAAGAGCGGGTCTCATCGGCGCCATAGGCCGTTTGGTAATAGTAATAGCCACTGTACTCGCCGTACCCATAACGCTTGCTTTTTTCGACATCCATTTGAGCCAACACCACCCCAGCCAATGGCGCGCCAAACCTTTCGAGCGTTCTGAGCCCATCTTTTACCGCCTTGATCGATGTCGAATCGGCCTTGACCGTATAGATGACCGAACGCACGTGTTGCGCCAACCATTGCGCATCGCTGACCGAGTGCACCGGTGGCGAATCGATCAAGATCACGCTGTAACGTTTTTCCAGCTCATCCAATAAATCGGCAAATGCCTTCGACGCCAGTAACTCCAGAGGATTCGGCGGCGGCATGCCGCCGGGCAAAATGTCCAACGCCAATCCCGGCACGGAATGTAGGCACTCATCCAGCTTGGCGTGCAGCGCCAGCACATGCGTCAGGCCGGGCGCCCTGGGAGGAAGCTGAAAACGCTTTGCCAGCTGCGGCCTGCGCAAGTCGGCTTCTATCAGCAATACCCGTTTCTCGCCGTTATCCAATTGCGCCAGCGATTGCGCCAGGTTCATCGAAAGCGTGGTCTTGCCTTCGCCGGGAAACGACGAAGTAATCATCCAGATATTGTGCGGACTGTCCAACGCGGACAACACCAGCCCCGTTCTGACCGTGCGCACCGCCTCGGCGAACACGCCGCGCGGTTCCTGGGCGACCAATTGCCCGAGCGCTTCGGGCCGGTCGCGCAGCTTATCCAATAATGGAATGGCGCCCAAAAACGGCAGATCGAGTTTTCGTTCGATGTCGTCCGGCGATTTGAAGGTCGAATCCAGATAGTCGAGCAGGAAGGCGATCAAGATGCCAAAAAAAATCATGCCGACAAAGGTCAATGTCAAGATCAGTTTCTTCTTCGGCTTGACCGGCCCCAGCGGCGTGCTGGCTTTATCGATAAAACGAATGTTGGCCGCGCTCAACTCGGCGGCTTCATTCGCTTCCTTGAAGCGGTTCATGAAGGTTTCGTACAGGTTTTTGTTCGATTCCACTTCGCGCTGCAATTCGCCCAGGCGCGCCTGCTTGCGGCCGATTTTCTGCACCTGCGACTTGCTGTTTTCGATGCTCGAGAGCGCCGCCTGCTCGTTGGCCCTTGCGATTTCATAGCGGTTCTTGATGCTCGAAACGATGATCGCCAATTGCTTGTCGAGCAAGCCCCGAACGGCGGTGCGTTCGGAACGGACGGCCACCATCGCCGGATGTTCCGGACCATAACGTTCGGCAAGATCCGACTCCTTGCCCGCCAACTCGGCATCCTTGCTCTTCAGATTCTGGATCACCGGATCCTGCAGGACTTCGAGTGTTTGTTCGAGCTGGTCACCCGATCTGACTTTGTTATAGGCGCCTTCCGCCTCGATACGCGCCTGGCGCACTAAGCCGAGAGTTTCGGTATTTTTTTCGATTTCCTTCGCGCTTAACGTCAGCACGCCTTCGAGATCGACCAGATGCTCCTTGGCCAGGTATTCCTGAAAACGGCTCTCGGACTCGGTCAATTTGTTTTTCAACGCCTGCAGGCGCTCGGAAAGCCAATCCGCCGCTTTCCGTGTCGCCTCCATGCGCGCATCCAGGTCGCTCTCGATGAACATCTCGCCCAGCGTATTCACCACCTCGCGCGCCAATTTGGGATCCTCGGCGTCGAAGCTGACATCGACCAGTTGTGTCTTCGGGCGGGGCTTGACCGTCAGTCGCCCCAGAAAACCTGCAACCAGTCGTTCTTCCGCCTTTATCGCCTGATCAGCCTCGTCCGCCTCGGTACTTTCCGGCTGGTCGGGGGCAAGGGCCGGCAACATCGCCAGCCACTCCCGCCAAAACGGCGGAGTCTCGTTTTCCGGCTTCGGGGGATTGAATTCGGGATGAGACGCCAACCCCATTCGAAGGATGACCTTGCGCGCCAAATCGGGGGACTTGATGATTTCAAACTGGGTTTGAAAATATTCCGATCGGGAGGTATCCATCGAATAAACATCCTCGATCGACAGCAGCTTGGACTGCTTGCCTTCCACCAGCAAGGTGGCGGAGGAGCGATAGACCGGCTTCATCGAAAACACGAAAAGGCCCGCCAATATTGTCGCGACCACGGCCAGCAGCACTATCCGCCATTGGTATTGGCGCACGACCCGCCAGTAGTGACGCAAATCGATTCTGTCCTCTTCCAGAAAAGCATCGTCCTGCAAAAACCTCTCCATTCTTAAAGCCTGTTCGGGCATCGCCGGCTGCGCCGCCGCCCTGAGTTTCAAATCATTCATCAGAAAAAGCTCTCCTCAACGATGATCACATCGCCCGGCGCGATCGGGGCATCCAGCCTGACATCGATGCCTTTACGAGTCGGGTCTTTCTCGCGTTCGAGCTGAACACTGGATTGCGAAGCGCGCTCGGTAAAGCCGCCAGCGATCGAAATCGCCTTTTGCACGGTCAGGCCCGGCAAGTAGGGAAATGCCCCCGGTTTTTTAACCTCACCGTTCACAAAAAACTCGCGATACGCCATCACCGTCACACTCACGCGCGGATCCTTCAGATAGCGGCCGCTGAGGCCCTGGGCGATCCTGTCCTTCAGCTTACCGACCGTTAGGCCTTTCACATTCATTTCGCCCAGGAAGGGAAAGATGATGGTGCCGGCATCGGTCAGCTTGGTTTCCAGCGTCAGATCGGGCTCGCGAAACACCGTAATCATAATTTTGTCGCCCGCGCCCAGCTCGTAGTTCGACATTAAGCCGGTTTGTTCGGTGTTCGCCCAAGCGTTTATCGATAGGAACAGGGCAAAAAATAAAAATAAAAATTTGTTCATCAATTTGCTTGTCAATTTAATACCAGGAAGCCCAGGGAGTTTTGGCCTCGTCGGAAATGCGCGGATTGCCGGTCAGATAAAACATGATCGCATTCTGGTTAAAATCCACCTCTTTATTATCCGATTTCAGGCTCCGATAGGAGTAGTTGATGCCGATGCCGAGCCAGCGCCAGATGCCATAACTCAAATCGAACCCGAACGACGTGTAATCATCTTGTCGGTTGATGCCGAGATTTTCCGCATTTTCGCGCGCGCCGAAGACTTGGCTCGTCACGCGCGGCGTCCAGTCATGCAACCAACTCAAGCGATAGCGATCCGAGGAGCGCAAGTTAGCGCTGGCGATTGTCGGCGTGACATTACGAGACACACTCATATTCAATTGCGAATAACTCAAAGGCGCCCAGTTGGCTGAAATATCCCATGTCGGCTTATTAAGCCCCTTGTATTGAGAGCTGTCGAATTCCTGCCGCAAATAGCCGATCCGAGCGGAAATTTGTGTTTTGGCCGAGTATGACCACGTGCCACCAAAAAGAAAACGTTGCTTGCTGTAGTCAAAGGCCGATGCCTCGCTAAGCTTATGTTTGACCAATTCATTTTCAACCTGTGTCTGCAAAGTGGTCTTCGGCGCAATCCGGAAATTAAAACCAGGTGTCACGACAAAGCGCGTTCGGTCTAACCTTTCGGTAAATTCGCGATTATTTTGAAAGGTATAATCCTGGACATTGAACTTCAGTTCCAGATTGCCTTTGGCTTCGGCCCTGCCATAACGATAGGTCGCGTCGGCGCTATCCAGATGGTATTGATCGGGTACCTTGCGCACTGTGGGGCCCAACAAATCCCTTCCCAGGAACCCCCCTCGCTGGTAATGGCTATCCAGATAGCCGAGACTCACATCCAGACGGTTACGGCGGGTAAATTCGATATGCGAAGTCCCGCCGACAAAATGGTCGATATAGTCGTCTTGCGGGCTGTTGGCATACTGGGAGCTTTGCAGGGTATAAGTCAAGGCGTATTTATTCAACTGCCTTGCCAGTGCCAGCTGCCCACCCGCGTGAAATTGCGTCAAAAATGAGTCTTTCTGGAAGCTATTATTCTGAAATATATTGTCGTTATAAGACTCCGCCGCCTCGAAGATCGGCGCGAATTCAAACGGTCCAGCAGGAATGATGACCGGATCTTTCCTGATATCCTGTTCTTCTACGGCCCATAACCGGCTACAACAAACCAACAAGCCCCAAACAAACTTACGGTGATCAATGCGCATAATCTTCGAATGAGTTTACATGACGATGGTTAAGCGCTTGCCGAGCAACCCGCGGCAACGCCAGCAACGTCACAAACAGCAGGATGTTCGCCGGTATCTGTAAATTGAAATCCACCGTGGAATGAATCAGCAGGCTGACCGTGCCCATGATCGACGCAAAACCAATTCCACTCAGCAGCCTTGAGTCCTTGCCCCGCAGCAGCGACCATCCGTTCAGCAAACCGAGAACCACCAAGCCCGCCAGCGGTATACAACCGATCACCCCCAGCTCGACCAACAGTTCCAGATAATCGTTGTGGGCATGATCGTAAAAACCACCGACAAAGCCGCTGTATTTTGGGAATATATAAGCAAACGCGCCCGCCCCGGTCCCGGCCAGCCAAAAATCCGGGATCATCTTCATCATATATTGCACGACTTCATCGCGGGTTTCATGGTCGAGTCCGGTATTTTCGATCCTGTCCAACACTTGGCTTAGATCAAACCAGGTGCCCAATAAAGTAATGTCCACCGCGACGATACTGAGAATGACCACCACAAAGCCCGGGCGGCGAAATTGCCGGGTCGAAAAAAAAGCAATCGCCGAGGTAATCAGCAGGGCGTTGAAAAAAGCCGCATTGCCCATTCGCGAATGAGTCAGCAACAGCCCTATCACCATCACGACCAACAGGCAGCGTAAAATCGCAACCGGGCTCAACAAGGTTTGCAGGACATAAGTCAGAATTCCGCGCCAATGATGACGAGCCTGATCCGAGACCTTGCGCGAACCCAACAGCAGGCCGATACCCAGGGCGAGCGTCATTTCCAGATAGCCGGCCAGATGGTTCCGGTTCACGAAGGTGCCGGTCGCATTGCCGAGATAGGCCTTTTTCGGCACAAAAAACAAATACTCCACACCGCTAAACACCATCATGGCGCCGTATAAGGCTTGAAACACGCCCGACAAAACCAACAGATAGCAAAACTGCACCAGCCGCTTCCGGCTATTAATCAATGCCCGCATCAACACAACCATCGCAAAACAGCCGAATGTCAGCATGGCTCTATCGAGCGTCTTTCCGGGTTCCAATGAAATAGGAAAGGCATGCTCGGCATGGCCGGGCTGCAAAACGTTCAACGCCGACCTATAAATGTCCAGCGTTACCGGGGATAGCGTTGCCATCCAGCCGGCCGGTAACTCGAGAGTCGCCTGGAGCCACATCCAAAAAGCCGCAAACATGAACAAAAAATCATCCCAATGAACAAAACGTCTCTGTATTTTTGCCGGCTCGCTCAGGGCCCGGTGCCATCGCACAAGCAAATAGCCGGCCAGCAGAATCAGGAATATGGCTGACAAGGCTAGAAATGCCCAACCCCGGTTAGCGCCCAAGGGCAAAGGGGACACGATAAACGCCGCCAAAAAACCCACATAGATCGAACGTTCCAGGCCATCAAAAAAGCCGGATAACACGGTTCCCTCCGTTTGCATGATGTTTTGATTTCGAACACTCTAATCGGCGCACTGGTACATCGAAAATCGCGGTGGCCTGCCCCCTCAAATGCCGCCGGAACTGGAATGACCACCCCCGTACGGCGCAAGGACCCTGTACGGAAGCGCTTCGGCCGAAGCTTGTGGCTTTATATTTTTAGGTTAATTCGGGGAAACCGGCGGATTTGTCGGGTTCTCAGGAATTAGATTGGGATCAGTAGTCGATATGTGCAAATCATTAGGAACGGTAATCACCAGGTTGCTCTTACCCGATACCGATATCCCCCCTTGAAAATTTCCCGATACAATGGCACTTTTAATTTCATCAAAATAGGTAGTTATAGCAGCCCCTAAGGTTGGATTAGCCTGTACCAATAGTTGGAGCAACGTAGTATCGTCGATTACGTTACCATTAGCATCCACAATGGCCGTCGGCACCAGGACGGTGGCCGGATCAGGAAAGCCTGCCTCTTTGGTTTTCTTTACCTGGGCTGCATGGGCCTGACTGCCAGTCATCCACAAAAACACAACCGAAACCAACATCAATAATTTCTTCGTCATAGATTATCTCCAGTCACTAAAAAGCTTATCCCCACGACTTGATCAAATGCAAAATCATAGGGACGACCAAACAACAGCTCTCTCCGCAAAATCCTTAGAAAACGTCTTTTCTGATTCCCAACCTGGAGGTTGGGAGCCAACGTACCCATCGTTCCCACGCAGGACATAAGATCCATAAATGGACGTCTTTTGTAGAGAAATCTTAATGCGCATCGGTGGTTTTAAGCACGACGCCAAACGTCCTGATGATGATCAAAACATCCAATGACAGCGACCAATTGCGCAGAGATTCCAAATCATACTCGACCCGTTTTTTCATTTTATCGAGCGTTTCGGTTTCGACCCTTAATCCATGCACTTGCGTTCAACCGGCAATGCCCCGCCGCGACATCTCTAGCGGAATACAGCAAGTAACAGAAAAGAAAATTAAATCCCGGTATCGTTCACATTTAGCGACGATATATTGTAAATGCCACGCGTTACCAATTCTTGACAACCATGCAAAACGATAAAAAATCATGGCCACTATTTAAATATGAAGAAGCATTTCCCAGGGCTACGGAAGCGCTCCGTTGTATCTGCTTGAAAAGCCGCTATCTATCAGGAATATCGATTTGATGGGGATTATATCCGCTTATCATTAAAAAATGATTAATTGACAAGCCGGTTTCGATCAAAAATTTTGATGGCGCCGGTGACTACATGAAGACCTCAGGGTCGCCTTCGGCGGCAGCAAGATCGAGGGCATGTCGGTGGTCAGATTCAGCCTGATCGGCAGGACGGCGCTCCATGTGGTATCCAACGGCGCCACTAATGGGTTGCCCCATGCGACCGGCTCCGTCGCCGGCATGCTCAGCGCAGTCGGAGTCACGCGCGCGACCGACGCCGATGCCCCGGCCGCGGACAATGCCGGCGGGGACGCGTTCAAGGATACCAACGGCCCGACTGAATATCCCGATCAAGCCGGCGACGGTCACAAACCCGGTGTTCGCGGCGTCATCCGGATATTTTCCGCCCCTGCTTCGGCAAGGCTCTGCTGAGTTTACCTCAAAGCGAGGGACGAACGGAAATTTTTACCGGGACGTCATTTATGACCATAGACTTGGCTTCCCATGATATGCTTTTTTCCCTCGGCTAGAGAAGCCAACGGCTATAATACCGCGTAACCTTGAAAGCCATTCCCGCACAGACAACCTTTCTTAACCCGAATCATGAACAGCCTTCCCTTCACCTTCGAGCAAATTCACATCGAAGTGGCGCGCAATGCGTCCGATGACTTCAATCTGTTCCATGACAAGCATAAATGGCTGCAGATTACCCACAACCCGTTCAAGGGCCCTATCGTGCTGGGCTTTCAGCTGAATACCCTGATCGAGTACCAAATGCGCCTGTACCGGGAAGCGCATCATGAAGACAAGGTGATTGCCGAAAACCGTCTGCGTTTCAGCAATTACCAGATGACCTTCATCAACGCCGTCCGTCCGCGCATGCCGGTCTATCTGGACATCAAAAAGACGCTGATCAATACCATCCCGACCTTGACCTTGACCAACCGCATCACGATGAAATCCGACGGCAAAACCGTGCTGCTCGGATACAAGAAAGAGACGCCGTCGCCGCTGTTTCTGGCCGAGACCCCACTGGACAAGCTGCCCGACCTGAACGATATTCCGGACCGCACGATCGTACCCGACACCGATTATTTTCTGAAACGCAAATACATGAACAACGGTTCGGTCAAAAACTTTTTGTCGGGCTCCCTGGCCGAGCAATCCGATTATTTTGACGAACTGACACAAGTCGCTCATTATCCGGAGATATTTCCGTGCAGCCTGGCTTCCGGGGCCCTGCTCGAAAAGGCGCAGCTGGAAAATCACGATTTCAAGCTGAATCCGATGGTTTACACCTCGCATGAAATATCGGTGGACCGGGTGTATTTGGGCTACCTCAGAAATAACGACAGCCTGCATATCCTGGTCAAACAACTGCCGGAATCGTCCGAAAACACCCTGAACCACACCCCCATCAGGCTGCGAACCTATCAATGTTACGGCCTGCTGGAGAATAATGAAGTCTTGTTCCGCATGACGATGAACCTGGTGCCCTTGAAGGAGATCCTTAAAAATCTGAAACCGAAATGATGGCCGGCATGGCGCCGCCCCGCTCGCTATTTTTCGTTCGGACCCGCGCCTGCCTACGTTGCTTGCGGACACAAAAAAGGGCCTTGCGGCCCTTTGTTGTGCGCGTCGGAAAGCGGATCAATCTTCCTTTTCCGCTTCTTTCATGCTGAGCCGGACGCGGCCCTGACGGTCGATTTCGAGCACCTTGACCCGAACCACGTCGCCTTCGGCCAGCTTGTCGCTGACCTTGTCGACGTGCTCATTCGAGATTTGCGAGATGTGTACCAGACCGTCCTTACCGGGCAGGATCGTCACGAACGCGCCGAAGTCCATCAGGCGGACGACCTTGCCTTCGTAGATCTTGCCGACTTCGACCTCGGCGGTGATCTCTTCGATCAGACGGCGCGCTTCCTCGCCGGCCGCCTTGTCGACCGAGGCGATCTTGACGACGCCGTCGTCGGTCAGATCGACGCTCGCGCCGGTGATTTCGGTGATGCCGCGGATCGTCGCGCCGCCCTTGCCGATCACTTCGCGAATCTTGCTCGGATCGATCTTGAAGGTGATGATGCGCGGCGCATAGTCGGACATGTGTTCGCGCGCGGCCGGCAGCACCTTGTTCATTTCGCCGAGGATGTGGATACGGCCGGTCTTCGCTTGCGCCAGCGCGGTCTTCATGATCTCGGCGGTGATGCCGTCGATCTTGATGTCCATTTGCAGCGCGGTGATGCCCTCCGCCGTACCCGCGACCTTGAAATCCATGTCGCCGAGATGATCTTCATCGCCCATGATGTCGGACAGGACCGCAAACTCGTCGCCTTCCTTGATCAGACCCATCGCGATGCCCGCCACCGGCGCCTTGATCGGCACGCCGGCGTCCATCAGCGCCAGACTGCTGCCGCACACCGAGGCCATCGAGCTGGAGCCGTTCGATTCGGTGATTTCGGAGACGACCCGGATCACATACGGAAACTCTTCCATCACCGGCAATACCGCCAACACACCGCGCTTCGCGAGGCGGCCGTGGCCGATCTCGCGGCGCTTCGGAGAGCCGACGAAGCCGGTTTCGCCGACGCTGAACGGCGGGAAGTTGTAGTGCAACATGAACAGGTCTTTGTATTCGCCGGCCAGCGCATCGATGATTTGCGCGTCGCGCTGGGTGCCCAAGGTCGCGACGACCAAGGCTTGCGTTTCGCCGCGCGTGAACAAGGCCGAGCCGTGGGTTCTCGGCAGCACGCCGGTACGGATCGTGATCGGACGCACCGAAGCGAGTTCGCGGCCGTCGATCCGCCGCTTTTCGCTCAGGATCGCGTGACGGACGATGTTGTATTCGAGATTTTCGATGATATGGCGGATCGCTTTTTCGGCATACTCGCCAGTCGCGGTCAGCTTTTCGACCGCCGCGGTACGAATCACTTTCAAACGGTCCTGCCGGACCAGTTTTTCGGCGATGCGATAGGCGTCCTTGATGTCTTCCTCGACTTCGGCGGTCACCAGGCGCACCAGTTCGGCATCGGCATCGGGAGCGGACCAGGTGACCACGCCGGCGCCGGCCGCCGCGGCAAATTCATTGATCGCATGGATCGCGGTCTGCATGTGTTCATGACCGAACAGCACCGCGCCGAGCATTTCTTCTTCGGTCAGGCAGTCGGCTTCGGATTCGACCATCAACACCGCATTGGCGGTGCCGGCGACGACCAGTTGCAGGCGCGATTCCTTCAACGCGGCCGGCGACGGGTTCAACAAATACTGGCCCTCCTTGAAGCCTACGCGCGCCGCACCGACCGGACCGTTGAACGGCAAGCCGGATACCGCCAACGCCGCGGAGGCGCCGAGCAGGGCCGGAATTTCGGTGTCGACTTCCGGGTTCAGCGAAATCACGGTCGCGATGATCTGAACTTCATCACTGTAGCCTTCCGGGAACAGCGGACGTATCGGACGGTCGATCAGACGCGAAATCAGCGTTTCCTGTTCTGACGGGCGCCCTTCGCGCTTGAAAAAACCGCCGGGAATTTTGCCGGCCGCATAGGATTTTTCCTGATAATTCACCGTCAACGGAAAAAAGTCGTTGCCGCCTGTATCTTTTTTGCTAACGACGGTCACCAATAACGAGGTGCCTTCGACATCGATGATCACGGCGCCGTGGGCCTGGCGTGCGATTTCACCGGTTTCCAACTTGACAGTGCGATCACCGTACTGAAATTCTTTCCTGATAGGATTCACTATTAGGTTCCTTTGCGTAGAAATTGTTTAGGTTAAAACGGGGGTAACGCTGAAACGCAAACGGCGCCGAACCGGCGCCGTTTGCAGTCTGGTCTTATTTGCGCAAACCAAGACGATCGATCAGCGTGCGGTAACGGTCGCCATCTTTGTTTTTCAGATAATCGAGCAGCTTGCGGCGTTGATTGACCATCCGCAACAAACCACGGCGGGAGTGGTTGTCTTTCTTGTGCGCGGCGAAGTGCGGCGTCAGGTGCTGGATGTGCGCGGTCAACAGCGCGACCTGCACTTCCGGGGAGCCGGTATCGGTTTCGGACAGACGGTATTCTTCAACGATTTTTTTCTTTTGTTCCGCGGTAAATGGCATTTTATTAAACCCTATTTGTTTAAATAATTAAAAAAAGCCCTGATGGGCCGGTCACATACCCATTTCCACGATAGGGGGTAGAAGATGGGCAAAGGGCGCAAGACAGCGAGCGCAAGGACCGGGACTTCCCCCTAACCTTGCCTTCGAAACCTTACACCTCAATTAAAATTGAACAATCTGCAAGGGGCTAGTTTACCATCCAATCGCATTTCGCCCAAGCCTAAAAACAGGCCTGCATGGTACAGACGAACCTGCCCCGGCGAGATAGGTTCGACCATGACCGCCTGTCCGTTTCTGATCTTGCCGGCGTCGACATCCCGCAATTCGACAGACGGGATCGCTTGCAAAGGTGCATCGACATTCAGCAACAGGGCATCGAGTTGCGGCGCATCCATCGCGCGCAATTGCTCGATCGTGACCGCGTTGTCGAGATCGAACGCGCCCGCCCGCAGGCGGCGCAGTTCCGCGACCGTCGCGCCGCAGCCGAAATGCGCGCCGATGTCTTCCGCGAGCGAGCGGATGTAGGTGCCCTTCGAACAGAATACGTCCAGGGTCAGCCTGTCGCGCTCGAAAGCGAGCTGTTTCAGTGCGTAGATCGTGATCCGACGCGCCTTGCGCTCGACCGTCTTGCCCGCGCGCGCCAGCTCGTAAAGTTTCTTGCCGTTCAGTTTCAATGCCGAATACATCGGCGGCACCTGGTCGATGGCGCCGGTGAAACGCCGCAGACAGTCGTCGAGCATCGCCGGCGTGATCGCCGGCACCGGTTTCGTTTCGAGCACCGCGCCTTCGGCATCGCCGGTATCGGTCAACACGCCGAGCCGGATCACGACCCGGTAGCGCTTGTCGTCATCGAGCATCATGCCCGACACCTTGGTCGCCTCGCCGAAACACAACGGCAAGAGGCCCGTCGCCAACGGATCGAGGCTGCCGGTATGGCCGGCTTTCGCGGCATTCAACAGCCGTTTGACTTCCTGCAGCGCCTGATTCGAGGAGATGCCGAGGCGTTTGTCCAGCAGCAAGATGCCGTGCACATTACGCCGGTGATTGCGTTTGCTCATTCCTGCTCGGGGTCTTTGTCGGGCTTGTCGATGTCGCTGAGCAGCTCCGCGACGCGCATGCCGGTATCGAACGAATCGTCATAAAGAAATCGGAGTTCCGAAATGTGCCGCAGCATCATCCGCTGCGCGAGCTCGTGCCGAATTACCGGCGCCAGCTGATTCAGCTTTTTGACATGACTCTTCTTGCCGTCGGCGTCCGCATTCAGCACCGTGAAATAGATTTTCGCGACCGCCAAATCCTTGGTCAGAACGACTTCATTGATCGTCACGA
>Ga0207968_100563_pt1 | contig 13379 bp, 10 predicted proteins | sample LakWasMet21_HOW5_2_FD_183867 | JGI IMG/M metagenome (GOLD analysis project Ga0207968, IMG submission 183867) | Freshwater sediment methanotrophic microbial communities from Lake Washington under simulated oxygen tension - Sediment Metagenome... | ecosystem: Environmental > Aquatic > Freshwater >...
ACGGAAGCATGAACCAGTTTATCCCAAGGCGCTGCGACGCGATGCGCCGTCCAGCCTTGCAGTTCCGCCATGAATAAAATCGCCATTAGACACAGCGCGAAACTCAAGCTGAACATACGCCAACAGGAAAATTTCTTATACATAGTCATATTGCTTTGCCCAAATATTCTTGCCTGCTGGGGCATGCTGCCCCATCCACAGGGTTTCCGCATGCTAGGAGTATCGGCAGCCCCTAAACGGTGGGGACGGGATTGCAAATCCCGTCCCGCCAGGGGGTTGTTTTAACGAAATAAAACATCGAAGGAATCAATAAATCTCTCTAGGATTGCTTTTTTGTGGTGCGCTTTTTGAAGTCAAACTCATTAAAAAGTCATCAAAATTCTGTAATATGGCTTCCTTACGCAGTTTTTCCAAAGCGTATTGCCTGGCCTTCATATTGACACGCGGACGGCCGGTTTTCGCGGCGTTGAGCATAGCCTTCAAAGACGCAAGAAATTGCTCTAAATTTTCAGGCTCAACACGTTCGGCGATGCCGGGATATTGCTCGCACAATAGGCCTAACTCTGTTTCCGCTTCAGCGGTAATCAGCGCATAACCGCCGGCGGCCAGTATGGTGGTCAGTTTGGACGGCAACACCGCATCGGCAGCGCCTTTCTTTTGGATAACCAGATGTACGTCGGCCAAAGCCATCAGTGCCGGCAAATCCTCATAAGGCTGCAACGAATCAAAACGAATATTGTGCAGATCAAGCTCTTTTGCCTGTTCAATTAATGTTTGTTTTTCAACGCCTTCGCCAAGGACTAAAAACACGACATCCGGTTCGGAGGATAAGTGCTTGGCAGCCTGCAGCAATAACTCCAGCCCTTGTTTTTTGCCCAGATTGCCGGAATATAAAACAATTTGCGATGAGTCCGACAGCCCCCACCGCTGGCGAAAACCGGAAGCATCCACTCCAGGTTTGATGAAATCGGTATCCACCCAATTTGGGAAAAAATACAACGGCACAGATTGGCGGGTTTTTCTTACGGCCCTAGCCAGCATCGACTGCGAAATTGAACTGACCGCGCTAAAGCGGCGCATGAAAAAGCTCTCGACCGTCTGACAAACCACAGCCATCAAGCGCCCGTTGTTCGCCATCCCCAACCCCAGCATTGCATCCAGTTCGAAATCCTGAACATGCAAAAGGCTTCTGGCACCGGTCATTCTACTCAGTAGTAATGCGGCTGGCACACAAAAAAATGTCGGCTCAATCGTGATGATCACATCGGGTTTCCAGCGCCATTGGCTCAACACAGCGGGCAAACTGGTCAGTGCAAAACTGCATAAATGCAATAAACGGGTTAAAGTCGACGGCCGTTTCGGCACGAACAGCGGACAGCGAAGCACTTTGACGCCATGCAGTTGCTCTTGCCGATACCATCCCCCTAAATAGCCGTCGCCAACGCGCCATTCGGGATAATAAGGTGGAGCACAAACCACCCTGACTTCATGTCCCCTTGCAGCCAGCCAGTCGAACATTTCACCGGAATATTTGCCGATGCCGGTCAATTCAGGTGCGTAATTGATTCCATAGAGTAGTATTTTCATTTATATTGACTGGTAGCTTAAGTCGACTAACTATTACATAACGCTAGGCCGGAGAGCCAATGTACACCATATACGCAGGCATAGTGGGTATAAAAAAATGAGTGCGTTTTGATATAATCTGAAATTACGGAATATTTCATGAAAAAAATTCTTTTATTTTATAACGATCGACAAAACCTAACCTGGAATTTTCTCATACTTAGCTTACTCGCAGCCTTGCTTTGTATACCTTCTTGCACATGCTTACCTATGTCAGAAATTTTTGATCCAAACAACCCATGCGGTTCTGGATATCAGTTAGTTTTTAGTGACGAGTTCAACTCGGCATCCACCATCGATGTCAAGGGTACAGGTGACCCAAAATTCAAATGGTACACGACGCCATTTTTTGTTAGGCCATCAAGCAAAAAACCTAGCGTTATTGAAGTTAGCAATGGTGTTCTGACACTTAACAGCACAAAAAATAGCGCTCGTAACAGCAATATTGCCACTGCTATGCCTGGAAACAATAAGCAAGGATGGCTTGGGAAAGCATTTGGCGCTGGCGCCTATTTCGAAGCAAGAATTTCCTTCGATCCAATCACGGTCAATACAGCAAATGGATGGCCGTCATTCTGGTCTATGGCAATTGAGCATATGGCACAAAAAGGCGCTGACCAATGGATAGGGCGAACACCAGATTATAAGCATTTCATCGAGGATGACTTCTTTGAGTACAACACAGCCTCTTTCGCCGGCCCCAACAGCTACAGTGCTACAATACATGATTGGTTTGGCATCTATAACAAAACCTGCTCTTCTGGTTACTGCAAAATCAATAATCATTATGACAGTGAAAGCCACTTCAATAATGCAATCATCAAAACACCAACAAAAACTGACTGGACAAAATTTCACACCATCGGGCAGTTATGGGTACCAAGTAATCCTCTAAACAGCATGGGTTACGTGCAGAACTACTTTGATGGAAAACTGATGTCGACAGTATCCTGGATTGCCTCAAAATCAGGACCACCCACCACAGTCGGAGATTACACATTCAGTATTATGGATAAAAGCCATCTTGTCGTAATCCTTGGCACTGGAGTCAACCAACCACTAAATGTTGACTGGGTTCATGTTTGGCAAAAAACTAACGCTGTTGAATTATCGTTTCAGCAATAATTTTAGCCAGCACTCGATTACCTTCGTTTGTGGGATGAATATCATCCCTGTAATAGTCCAGACTCCATCTACGGTCATCCGCCACTTAAACTACTCGTTTAGCACCTGTTGCGAATAAAAGTGACAAATAAGGTTCGAATGTCTTTTTACGTAACTCGGGATCAATTTCTTCAGCTTTATTCGGATAAATTATGAAAACAGGGTCGAGTCTTGTGGCCTTAAGAAACTCAGCAAGTTCAACCGAAAGATTCCCTGGGGGGACCTGCAACATCTCAGGTACTTCACCACACTTATCAAGCGCATAAATATATTTGTTGAAGAGATACCACAGTGCAAATTTTGGTTTTTGTCTCGGGTGAGTAAAGTCACAACGCCATGAAGATGCTTCTGCAAAATCAGCCGAGTTAAGCACAAATACAATGGACTCTATTTGACTGACCACATCAGGATTAGTATGCAGATAGGTCAGTTCATTTTGAAGAGCCCAACTCCCGGCAGAAATGGGCCACACATTCTGATCAATTATCTTCTGCAATTGCGGGCCGAGCCGATCCTCTTGTGCCAGCATGTTACCACCCAAAACAATGCTATCGCCCACAAGAAGAACATCAGGTTTTGAATTAGTCAGAAAATCAGGGGCACCCATATGCCACGAATTAAATTGCCAATAATTCTTATTTAAAAAACGACCGTGTTGATTAGCAGCAGGAATATACCCAATTATTGGATTGGCATCATAAATCGGGAAATCAATTAAACCCAATAGCCTAACCGATACCTCAGCCGACAAAAACAAAATGAAGCTGGATATAATAAAATATGCAAGATGTTTTTTCATTTCTCTCACCCATGTATATAATCAAGGCTCTCAGCTAACGCAAATGAATATTTATTAGTATGCAATTCAACGCCGAAAGCGGCTTATTGTCTTTACTGCGCTTACTTTTATATATTTATTTTTTAGACACCTTTGGCCTCAATGAGATCAAATAACGATATGAGCGCTAACTAGTGAGGAAATCATCTTGAAACCATTTTTTAAATATTAAAATACATATTTTTTTCTATATTGCCAAATAGCATTACTAAATACTTAGCTTCTATGGCGAGTTTATCTCTGGCCAACTAGCACCTTATCAATAACGAAATGACTTACATTAAGTACCTATCCATAATTATCCTGTCAGCAAGTTAAGATATGCTATTGTTTTTATTAGAACATTTCACAATGCGCCCTGAAAAATACCGGATTTATTTTGCACACGTACTTATTTCTATTCTTCAGAAATGAGATCACACAGATTAAACACTTAGCTTCTGAATTTATTCAAGCATTAGTCCCGTCAATTTGACAAGCCGAGCAATTTTCTCTGCTCTCGTTTCGGCACCACGAAGAGATCGCTCCGCCTCCAGGCATTTAAGATCAACCAAACAACGGTACCAAAGCCCCTGCATAAAGTGATAAGCAAACCCCTCCTTACCATCCAGAAAGCCCAGTCTTAAAAAATAACGGTAACAAAAATAAAATATCGGCCTTGCAAACAATGGCAGTTTGTTGTAAAGACGTTCCTTGACTAACCGTTTGATTTTACGCTGGCTGGTTTCGCTCTCTGCAACAGAACCATTACGATGAAATAAGTGATATTTCTGATTAAGAATTTCAATCATTTCCCGACTGGCGTAACGATTATGCTTGGCAATAAACCATTCAATGGTATTCAGATTGGCGTCGACAAAATGGCCATCAAAGATGATGGATTTGCCGGCATCTAAAACAATATGCTCATCCATCCAGCGATTTTCGATATGCGCTTGACCGTTTTTCCAAAGACGTAGCAATATCAGTGGATAGCGGTCACCATGCTTTATCCAGCGCCCCAGAAAATGAAGTTTATACTTAAAATAAATGCCATTAATATTATTAGGCAACTCCGGCACCTTTCTAATAATTTCTTCTACTAGTAGCGATTCCAGATATTCATCAGCATCCATACGCATTACCCAGTCCGTCTTAACAGGGCAATTATCAAGGGCCCACTGAAATTGCAATGCTTGGTTAACAAAAGTGTTTTGATAAACTTTTGCTCCTAACGATTGCGCAATTTCTACGGTTCTGTCAGTAGAATATGAATCCACCACAAATACTTCCTTAGCAATCAAAAGCATATTATTAATACAGCGCTCAATATGCAGCTCTTCGTTGTAAGTTAAAATAATGACAGAAATATCACTCACTGTTAATGCCTTATATTATGAGAGTATTAGTGATTTACCAGTAAATCATGAGCAGGCAAACGTTCGGATCTAGCAACTAAAAGATCAATAGGCTCTGGAAAACCAAAGGCAATCATCATAATTAATCGCTCACCTTTGGGGATTCTTCCCTCTGTACAAATTTTAAGCTCTCTATGATTCGGAATTGCAAGATTTAATGGGCAGGCCCCAAGACCAAGCGATTGGCATGCATTTAACACCTGCATTGCAAGTAGAGCGCCATCAACATATGCCTGATTTCTAGCTTTAAATCCGCTCCATGCACTTATTTCCGAAGAAATAACGAATAAATTATAAATAGATTCGCGAAATCCTTCAGCTCCTCTCTGCAAGCGCAATAGGCGGTCAATATCCTCAGGTTTTGAATAATAATGCACTCTTCCTGACTGCCGATTACATTGAGAGGGTGTTTGCCGCGCAATTTCCATAATTCGGATCAATAGTTCTTCTTCTACTATTCCAGGTAAAAATCGTCTGCAACTAAAGCGGGCTTTCAAAAACTCTTCGGCATTAATGTTAATTTTAATAGAGGAGTTTGAAATTTTTTTGAGCCCCCCTTTAGGTTGAATGTTTAGATTTTCACACCTAGTAATAAAATCATCGATCTGAAGCCCCAAATCTTCGAGATCAATTTGCTTCTCTGCATGCCAATTAACATAGGATTGAAGGCATCCGTAACTTTTTTCTAATGGAAAGACACCCCACTTATGATCATATTGACGTAGGTAATTCAACAATTTCAATATATTGGCTCGACCAAATTTCAGTCTTGGATTAGAAATGCTTAGTCCTTTTTCTACCGTATGAGCTAATAACAAAATATCGTAGTGTAATTGCTTGTTTTTTGGGCATAATGGAGAAGCGTTACTCCATCTAAATGCCCGAAAAAAATCAAACATATATTCTACCGGTATAATCAGGACATTGAGCAACGACTTAAAAAACATTCAAAAACCTCATTAATTAGCTGATATAGTTCTAGTTTTAACGAAAGCAGCAGGATTACCAGCAACGACAGTCCACTCACATACGTCTTTTGTTACAACACTTCGAGCTCCTATAACCGCACCCTTGCCGACGGTAACACCAGGTGCAATAAATGCTTCAGCGCATACCCAAGAGTGATCGCCAATTGTTATTGGCTTAGTCACAAGCGGACGCAGAAGCGAATAAATATCATGTGTGCCAGTGCATAGAAAAGTGCGTGTGCTAACAGCCACTTTGGAACCAATACGAATACGATCCATAGAATAGCAATCAACATTGTCAGCAAGGACAGAATACTCACCCATTTCCAGATTCCAAGGCGCCCACACAAAGCAAGAAGGAGAAACTCTGCTTCCAAGACCAATTTTTGCGCCAAAAACCTTAAGTAAAAAAATACGCCAAGAATTTAGGCACCACCGTGGTGTTGTTCTAAACAACAACAACCATACAGTATTCCAAATCAACCTAGCCAGTTTTATTCTCTTAGGAATATTATCTATATACTTATACTGAGAGAATGAGTCACTCACCAACAACCTCTTCTGCTAACGACAATTGTTGTTTCAGATATGAGGCTCCTTTAGAACGTAAATCTGCAATTTGCCCATTTACAACATCCCATTCAATCGAATCTTTTAACACTTTCGCAATGCTTTCTGGCTTCGAATCGTTCAAAAAGCGTGAACGTAGTCCAGCAAAATCAAGTAAATTTAGCACCCTGTTATTTAAGCCGGCTTTATTACCTTGTATTCCAACCACAACGAAGGGTTTGTTCAATAAAATACTTAGTGCCGTACCATGAAAGGAGTTAGTGACCACAAACTCGGCATTTTGCATCAAATATAACCACTGCCGTGGACAAGGATAAACAGTCTCACCAATTTCCTTCCATCGTCTATGTGGGTTATAAGGCGAGTATAGTTTTGCTCCAAAATTGTTAGCCACTGCTTCAGCCACTTCACCAATAATTTCTCTAGTACACAATCCATAACAAAAAACATGTTTTTCTGATGATAGTGGATACGACTTCATAATCCCTGAGTAATCTGATAACAATATCGTCGGATCGGGAACGCAGATCGGTTCTACACCAGTCAGATCATTTACAATCGAAACACCTAATCTCTCTCTTACCGATATTCCATCAAGTTTAAGAATCAAGCTTGCAAGCTCGTTATGATATTGAGCATCAATCTCACTCCGTCCAAAACTTGGCGCATAAGAAATACGGCGAACACGTTTATTATTTATCGAAAAATTCAAGAAATATACTGGATCAAGGCCAAACTGCTCCGACGGATTCCATATTTGATCACTACCGCATACCAATAAATCATAATTTAAGGATGCAGACTCCAAAGAGTCGATAGTTTTATATTCCGGTTCTCTTATCCCAAGAAATTCATGTCTAAAAAAATGGAAGTTTTCTTGCTGTTGACGATTACCAAACCATTTGTACTTTAGCTTGGAAAATTTAAGATAAATAACCTTGAGATTCTTGCGTGAAAATAAATCATCAAGCTGTATGCTACCGCCAGCCTCAACATAGTTAGGATGATAATTAACAAATTCAACTTCACAACTCTGATTCAAAAACCATTGCCTCAAAGCATAAGCTTGAAAAAGTGCACCAAAATTATCACTAAAGTGATAAGTCAAAATTCCAACTCTCATAACCATCCTTAAGCATCAAATAAATCTACTAACCTATTATAAAAAATGTTTAATACCCTAAACTTTCATTTGGCATGCACAAAATTTCGGGTCTGTAATTTTTGCATAACATACATATATTTTTCTTATGCCCGTGCATTATTAAATAATAATCAATCAAAAAATTACTCTCATTATTGCCACCTTTCGAATTCTGCACAAAACCTTAATTATTGAATTGACTCTGGATAATTGACATTTATGACATCAGATAATATTTGTCCCAAATGAGTCTCCTCGTCTTGTAATGAGATAAACCGTCTACTGATGTGTTTTGCAGGAACACCACCAACAATAACACAAAGGTTTGACATCTTTTGTAACTACAGCACCTACACCAATAATTACACTATCACTGATAGAAACACCTAACATAATAATGTCACCACCACCTATCCAGACACCTAAGCCAATATTCGTCAGCTTACACGGCGACCGCTAGAAATAATCGCCTCACTTTATCATAACAGTAATCGTTTTCCACAATTCGCACGACGGAACCTAACATTGTGCAGACTCTTAACGTTACACCACAGGAAATACAGTAACCTGGCGCTGCGTATCTATACCGCCAAGCTGAAAAGTCTCGACTGATGCAGGAGAATCCTCTCGCTAAAAGTAGGATGGACATGTTTAAGTCCTAAGCGTATACGCCAATAGTGGCGGCGCATTGCGCGAAAAGGTTCATGAAGTGAAGTTTTAATGAGTTTACAAACATCTACTATTTTTATTAATTTAACTGTTGAGCCTATGATTTTGATAACTTTACAAAGAACGATACTTTAGAAAATATCCATATATTTTCTAAAGGAAAGAATCTGGCCTTGGCCCACCAGATATTAAATGATCCAAAATACGTAAAAAATATTGAGAACCCGATTCAGCACTAAGGTGGGCACGAGCCCAATCTTTTCTTTGTAGTCGCATTGAGCTTGAAAAGGCTTCTCTAGAACGTAATTGAGAAATGGCTGCTGCAATATTGGATGGCGAATTAGGATTGACCATAATACCGGCAAGCGGATTATCCAAAACTATTGATGCACCAACACAGCTTGACGCAATTACGGCCGTACCCTCCATCAGTGCTTCACTAACTACTACCCCCCATCCATCGTCCATGCTCCGAGACGGCAATATTAAAAGATCAAAAGAAGCTATAAGGCCAGAAATTTCATTTTTAGGTATTACTCCCAAGAATTCAGCATTTACTCCCATATCTTTGCAAAGTCTAGTGAGGGGTTGTGTTTCTTCACCAGAACCAACTATAGTTAGGCGGGCCTCGATCCCAAGTTGATGCGTAGCAACAATTAAATCGTCAACCCCTTTCATTTTTATCAAGCGGCCCACATAGCCAATAGATAATGACTTCAATTTCTCTGGGATACAAACATTATTAGAAGGATCAACAAAATAAGCAAAAGGAAATACTTTCGACGGCGGGTAACCGACTGACTTAAACCATGAAGGTCCGTGTCTACCGATACCAAGGACTCCCAGACATTTTTGACGATGCCAGGATTCTGTCAGCCATGAATGTAGAAATCGCAATTCACCAGACAGCCCTTCTCGAACTCGTGGTTCTTGAACAATTATAAAAGGGTCTCCAGCAGATTTAACGCATTTCAGCCCCTCAATCAGCACATGCATCCAGCGAAAACCATAGAACACATGAATACTTTCACCTTTACAGCCTTTTACAGTTTGGTTAATAAACTCTGCTGTCGGCTCTACATAACAGTCAAACGGGAATATAGAATCCTCCTCCCATCCTAGGTTTTTTCTGCTTAATAACAAACCCTCATTAGCAAAACATAAAACAGTCACACCTGGGGATGCTTTTGCAACTTCACCAATAAATTCGGTAATATGCGCACAAACATAAGGTATCCAGAAAATTATATTCTTGTATTTGTTCATTTAAATTAATTTTTACTGATATGCCATTAGTAGCTATTTCTGAAAGAATGTTAATTACTGCTCGCAGCACAACTTTTAATATGAGCCATCTAAACAATAGGAATAATTTAATGATTCCAAATTACTATCGCACTGAATTTTGCTTAGTTTCTAAATATGTTTTCTTTATTATACAGCCGCGAATAGTACGATAAAAAATAGTTTCATTTAACTTTCCCCTAGAATAGAACATATATTTAGGTGTGAGCAATACCACTAAAATCATCAGTGATGCAGGATTTCCAATCCCTAGTAGATATCGTGCAACAATGGACTCAACAGCCGCAAATACAAAAATTGCCAAATAAAAATCCGATACAAATGTTCGACTTGCCATCCCTGCATGATAAATTTTAGTTACCATCAGCATGATGATGGCAAAAGTAAGGAATGCGCCAGATTCCCAGAGGGAATTGATATAGCTGCTGTCAGTTGCAATGCCGTATACACTAGTAATCCACGAGCGAATACCGTGCCCAAATACAACCCCATCGAAAGACTCCAGGGACATTGCAAAAATCACTGTCCAGTTGTCTGACCTGCCTGTTAAACCACTATCGAAGCCGCGATACGTTGAGTTAAGCTCAAAAAGCTCTGAGAAATAATCGGCAATTTTCTCTGGATTTGTTAATAAGATCATAAAAAAAAACAATACGCCAACTACGACAATATTGATCACCTTGCGACCTAAGTTCACACCATGCAATAAATGCACGGCATAGACAGCACCTAAAGCAACAAAGGTGCCGACAAAGGTCCCTCTAGAACTGGTTCCCCCTAATATAAATAGACAGGCAACGGAAGTCAGCATCGAGACAAACCAAAACTTGTCTCGCTTATCTTTATGCCAATATAGATAAACTACACAGGCAAGAAATGAAAATCCATATATATGGCCTGTTAAATTTGGGTGATTATCGAAGGGAGAAAACCTAAGTCTGCCCCCATCTTCACCTATGGCAAAATGTAAGCTTTGCACAAGCTTTTCGTATTCAATAAAAAACGTAAGTGCCGTCATGGTAATTGAGACATAAATAATCAGCCTGATCGTTTTTATTACGCCATTAACCAGTATTAAGGCACGGGCTGCAAGCGCGCAAAACATAAAGGCTAAAGTTTGCGGAATTAACTCAGGCTGTTGATTAAGCAAGAGAGCAAAGCAAGAGAAAATCGGTAACAAAAAACAGATAAGAGTGGTTGCGCCATCTAGTTTAAACAAGCGTTTATTTAATCGAGCCCTAACAATATCGATAGCGCCCGCCAAAATAAAAAAAAGCATACCAATTACTTGTATGACGCTGCCTTTATCGCCATATGTGCCAAACAAGGGTAGCAAAAATGCTATAAACAGGAACATAAAAATTTCTTCTACGAATCTAATTCATTATGTAATGTATTGACTAGACAAAAAAATCGAATATCGTCGAATCAATAGAACAGCCATAAGACTTTCGGAAATGAGAAGCAATACAGCAACCCATAGCATTTGATTTGTAAAAATCAATAAAGGCAACATCAAGACAATCATTAGAGTAGTCACCACTATAAATTGCCTGCTCTGGTTCCGTGTTCGATTAGCAGCCGTCAAGGTTTGGTTAAGCACTTGCCCGCCAATGTAAAAGGACGCTGCAATACATAGTGCAATCAACACGCTCAAATCCAAATTCAATTTCCCTGCCAACCAAACCCGCTCTAGGACATTCGCATAAAACACAGCCGCTACCCCAACCATCAGCGATACGGCGATTGCAGCAACTAACACTCTGCGAACGATCTTCGCTAACTGTGCAAGTTGTCTGCTGGCAACCAAATCAGTAAATTCAGGATTAAGTGAAGCCAAAACCACTGTAAGGGGCTGAACAGGAAGCCGCGAAATGGTACGACATGCGGCGAAGACCGCAGCAGAAGTCGGCCCCAGTATGGCCGATATAAGAAGTACGGGGGCATGCAAGGCTAATTGTTGTGATAAAGATATCAGCATAAACCCATGTCCAGCCTGCTTGACTGAAACCAATTCCACATTAGCATTCTTGTTCCGCTTTTTGCTCCGACCTGTTTTTCTTGCAACACTACCTCTCAATAGCAACCTTGGAGTATGGATAATAGCCACTGACGCAGCAATGAATCTTAAAGCTAAAGCTGTAACAGCTGCAGTTAAAATCCCTCGCCCCATCAAGGCACAACCTACGATCCCCATTAATTCGATTGATCGGACCGTATTGCTGACAAATATACCGGCTGCATTTTTTCCAATGAAACGCCAAACCGCACAATAAATTCCAATCAGTGGTTGCAAAGCAGCGGATATCGCTAATGACACAAAGACAACTGCTAACTGCATAGCCTGTTCGGGTGCTCTCTCATGCGCATAGTAGGACCAAACAAATAAAGAAATAGCCACAATGATTACAACAGTAGACAATGCCTTAAGAATGAAGTCACGAAGCACATTGCGAACTAGGATCCACGCCTCCTCTGCAGTGCGCGCAGTCTTCAAACATAGCTGATTTGACAAGGCTGTTGCCGCCCCAAAATCTGCCATCAGAAAAAACTGAGCCAGCGCCGACAGGGTCACCCAATAGCCATAACCTTCTGCTCCCCACTTTGCAACGGCCACAGACGGAATGAACATCGTGGACAAAATGGTCACCAGCTGACCATAGCCGTGAGCTGACATAGTTTTCAGAACACGGTAAATTTTCAAAAATCACCCCACCGATTCATAAATTAAAAATCACTTCTGTTTGCTCATAAGTGAGTAGCAATAAGTTTGTTTACATATTTTTACTAGCGTAACCTATTGATTATACCTATATTCCATTGCAAAAAATTTCACGCTAAGTACTTAATTAGATAAAAATCTCTTGTCACGCAACCTACTATATCCAGTAGAAATAACTGCTAGCTACTTCGAAGAACAATGAATATACATTTGCCAATCAATCATATCTTGTGCTAATTTTTCGCACGTTTGAGAAAAATTAGCATGGGACAACACTTTTTTTGCATCATAAACCTTGCTGTGGTTTATTTGATCCATCGCCAACGTTTGTTCGATGGCTTGTAATACGTGCAGTTGAGCGGCGTCCTGTAAGTTTGGCCAATAACCCAACCCCAGTATTGCCACGCCGTATTGAATAGGCTGCACCCAAGGCCCCAAATGCACAGCCCGTTCCATCCCGCCTGTCAACTCGTTATCGAATTGTTTTAATAAAAATTTACTAATCACCAATCGATTCCAAAGATAGGGCCAGGAAGGGGTTAGCCCCAAACCCCGGCGGGCATAGTTTAGGGCTTCAAGCGCATTATCATGCCAAGCCAGCTCCTGGATAAGGGGATCTTTACGGAATTCCAGTGAGTCTAATTTTTGGTAAAAAGCTTCCCCCAGTTCAAAATATCGCGCATAAGCGGGGCGCAGTTCCAAAGTTCGTTCCAGTTGCTGACGGGCTTGACGCCATTGTTTTGCATTTTTGTTGGACGAGTCTTTTTTCACCGTATCCAGGTGATGGCTAACTTGTGTCGAGTAAACATCTGCCAAAGACCAGCGGATAGCAATATTGGCTAGGATGATCAATCCCAAAATAGCCGGCAGGTATAAGGCGGCCTGTAGTCCCCGCGATAACCCCATGCCCTTATACGCAAGTCCGTCATTCCGGCAGGGATTGCCGGAATCCAGATTACAGGGATGTTTTAAGCTT
>Ga0207968_100564_pt1 | contig 13353 bp, 15 predicted proteins | sample LakWasMet21_HOW5_2_FD_183867 | JGI IMG/M metagenome (GOLD analysis project Ga0207968, IMG submission 183867) | Freshwater sediment methanotrophic microbial communities from Lake Washington under simulated oxygen tension - Sediment Metagenome... | ecosystem: Environmental > Aquatic > Freshwater >...
TAAGTTACTACCTTTGTAGTCATTTTAGCGCGTAATCCGCAAAAGCAAACATTATCTATAGGAGCAACCGGATCCCTCAATCAATACGATGCTGTTTATACGATGTATTGACAAAATTTGTCACAAAAAGACAAAAACACGCTTTAGTTACAAGCAATGCGTAGGGTGGGCAATGCTGTTTTGCCCTTCGACAACAATAAAACGCGGGCAAAACAGCACTACCCACACCACCCAGTAACCCATTGATAACAATATATTAACTAGATAATTAAGCAAAAATTACGTAACAACCTAATACTTTTCAAACCACAAAAACAACACTTGGCACGCTGTCTGCTTTAACTATTATGCACACTCATTATTGATCTTGTGCAGATCACTTTTCCCACTCAAATAAAGGAAAAACAATGAACATACAACTAAACAAACCACAACAAGGTTTTACCTTAATCGAATTAATGATCGTTGTGGCGATCATCGGTATCTTAGCGGCTGTGGCCATTCCGGCTTATCAGGATTACACCATTAAATCGCAAGCCACTTCCGCTTTAGCAGAAATAACACCGGCAAAAGCCGGATTTGAAGTGGCTGTAAATGAAGGAAAAACACCATCATTAACATCGACTGCCAACGGATTTATTGGTATACCAGCTACTACCACCTATTGTGACGTTACTCTAACTACTACAGCCCCATTTGCGATTACATGCACACTCAAAGGAGCAAATGCAACCTACCTCAATACAAAAACACTTACATGGACACGAACTGCTGAAGGTGTTTGGAGTTGCGGCACCACCATTGCTGCAGACAAACATAAACCTGGCACATGTGGTGCAACCGTAGCAGCAGCACCAGCACCAGCACCAGCACCAGCACCATAAAATATTAATTGAAAGATTAGCTTCAACTGCATAACGAACCGCTCTTGAATTCAGGAGCGGTTTTTTTTTGCTCGCAAGCACTTAAGACCCGCATGAATTACTTCTAAAGTTATAGAAAAGGGGGATTTAACTATGCAACAAAATCAATTAGCGCTTTGGGATGCCAAAACCGATCCATTATTGGCGGGGGGGCTTTCTTTAATTTGTCTATCGACAATAGTAGTTTTCCAAGGTTGGTTTAAACAGAATGAACTATGGTATTTCGCTTGGATTATGGCCTTTTTTATTAATGGCCCACACTTTTTAATTAGTTATTTATTATTTTACCGGCTCGCAGGCAGGCGTATTTATCAAGAAAAAAACTTTATTCTGCCGGGTATTTTAATTCCCCTTGCCATACTTTCAGTATGGGTATGTGCGGGAATCGGCAACAGTCCTTTAGTGATGAGCTTACTGCTGTATTCAATGTTTTTCTTGGTAGGATGGCACTATGTCAAACAAGGATTTGGAATCCTTATGGTGCATTCTTCAATTCGTAAGGTTTATTTCTCGCCAAAAGAACAGATATTTATTCGAATGTGTATTTACTGCCTTTGGATTGCATCTTTCTTAAGTATGTTTGGAGAAAACTCACGTTCAGAACAATATTGGGGCATGACTTATTACATACCGGCCTTACCTCAACTGTTGGTAAAAATTAGCCAATACGCTGCAATTTTTGGACTTCTCTTGTTAGTTATTTTTTTTACTTGGCGAAAAAAAAATAACATAGCTGACAGCCCAAGCGGTTTAATTGGTTTCTTTATTAACTACGTATGGTTGCTACCAACGTTTAAGAATCCGCATTTTGCACTCCTTGTTCCGATGTTTCATTCGTTACAATATTTATTATTTGCAGGTAATGTCGTTAGTAATATTGAACAACAAAATAATGAAAATAATTCTTCACATGGATCTCTTTTTAAGTGGTGGGCTCCCGCTTTTATTTTAGCGGCTCTGGGTTTCCACTTTATTCCCTTATATCTTGATAAATGGATAGGTGCCCCGTCTGATTTTGGCAATGCACAGTTTTATTTAATTGGCTTTATATTGTTTATTAACATTCACCATTATTTCATTGATTCGGTATTGTGGAAGCGAGACAGCGGTTTAATCAGAAACTATTTAAAGCCCCAAAAAAACCTCAAATCACCCGATGAATATGTTGAACATAAAAATGCAAAACTTATTACCAAATAGACAAAAGAACACTCACTCGGAAACGTGAACTTTTTGTCTGTTTTAGGTTAGCTAGCTTCATAAGGCAATGAACAAATGTTCCAAAAGGGCTACCAAACCACAGGACCTCGATTTTGGCAGTAAGGCGGAATTGCTCATTAGTAAGGTCTTGCTATGGGCTGTAAACGCCTAAAACCAAGCAATCTTAAAAAACAAATGGCTTAATTGGCTTATAAAGCGGTAAGAATGTGGAAAGCTTAGGCGTGTGACTCTGTGTCTTTTTTCACTACTGAAAAATTTAAACGCCGTTTCCCACGCTAATATACTGGGGTCATGCAATTTCATTGTTTATATTGAGCAACCACTTCAGCTGAAATCCGATAACCGACTTTATTGAGTTCGGCGATGACGTCTTCAGCATCTGCAATCAAGCTTTTGCGTTGCGCAGCAAACAACAATGCTGCCGTACCGACTATAACCAATTGCTTGCGCAAGGCTTGTTTACGCGCTAAGCCATCATCCAGAATTAGCAAGGTGTTGCTGTGTGTTTGTAAGGCGTATTCAATGCTGGATTGCTCACCTAATCCCAAACTTCTTGATAATGGATGTTTAAAAAAGCGAACCGATGATATGAACGCGCCTGGTTGGAAGCTACACCCATTAACTGGCAATCTCGCTGGACATTATTCCGTGACAGTAAACGGAAACTGGCGATTAACCTTTGCCTTTGAAGGTGAAGACGTCGAGCTGGTTGATTATTTGGATTACCATTAGGAGCAATAAAATGAGCAGAATGCACAATCCAGCACACCCCGGCGAAGTATTACGGGAATGGCTACCAGAAGATATGACGGTAACAGAAGCTGCAAAGGAATTACAGATTTCCCGCGTCATGCTTTCTAAGGTCTTGAACGGCAAGGCTGGAGTGACGGCCGGGATGGCCTTACGCCTTTCGGTATGGCTTGGCACAACCCCTGATGTTTGGCTTGGTATGCAAACGCAATGGGATCTGTGGCAGGCCGAACAGCTACCACGACCCTCTATCAAGCCTCTTGATAGACAGGCAGCTTAGCTTAATTAAATTATTACTTGATTAGCTAGCTGCTTCAGCTGATCAAGTTAAGTATGGAGCAAATGCGGTTACAAATTGGTTACATCTTACAAAAACGTCAGACATAAAAAAGGGCTGCTAATGCGCAACCCTTTGATTTTATTGGTGGGGTGTTAGGGATTCGAACCCTAGACCTATGGATTAAGAGTCGTTTAAATTCAATAACTTACAAAACATCACAACAATCAATAACAATAATATCAACTGTTTAGGCTGTATCGTTTTTTGTCATGTATTGCCACTTACTACCCCTTTTTATTTCTAAGTGTCCCGTTAGTGTCCACGTTTAAAATATGGGGCATTTGTCCCGCGCAGGGACAGCTTGTTTCTTAATAAGCTATTGATTAGTAATTATGGACTATTGATTTACCCAATCCATTGTTCCATACAACCTATTGAATAATAATAAAGGACATGGGATTAGCTATTCATGGCTCAATCAATTGTTCTATTACTAGCTTGTCCTACGTAACAAACACAAAAAAGCCGCATGATAGCGGCTCTATTCGTTTCAATTTATAACCCCACAAATTAACACTTTTTATTTTTGCGAAGGCCTTTTAATGTCAGCAAACCCAAGCCACTAGTAAAAAGCCAGAATGCTGCGGGAACTGGAACTGCAGATACTGGCGTCAAAATATAGCCGTGTGAAAGGCCATTAAATGAACCATAACCTGTAATTTGACCTAGATTGTTGATTGCCTTGGCTGTTATAAAATTCCAACCTGTTGAATTCTCAATAAGAGCATCATTAAGGTCTTTCATAACTCCATTATCGGTAATAAAAGCGTGAGTGCTACCCGATGCTGTATAGGACTGACCTACAACTTGCCCCGAGTCATTGATACTGTATCCCTCGCTCCTGTTTCCACCTAAAGTGCCCAAATCAATCATCTGATTATCACTGTCAGTTATGAAGGCATGGGTAAAACTTGAATAAACAAAGTTCGAGTATCCTGTTATCTGCCCTAAATTATTTATATCGCTTCCATGCCCCCAGCCAATTGTAGACCGATTCCCATTAGAATCGGTTACAAAAACATTAGAAATATCAGAAGACCCAAACCATGAATCGCCAACAACCTGCCCAAGGTCATTAATTCCATACCCTTCGCTATATTTCAATCCAGGCAAACCGCCTAGCCCTATCATTTCGCCCGTTGGACTAGTTATGAAAGCTCCACCGTTAGCAGTTCCGGCTACCTGTCCAGAAGTGTTAATTGCGTTGCCGAAGCTCATATTGCCCCCCAAGTCAGTCATAATATGATTGGCGTCAACAATAAAAGCATGTTGAGCAATGTAGGGATTGGGATGGTCAATAATTTTGTCAGACCATCCCGTAACCTGACCAGCATCATTTATGCCAAAAGCAATGCTATTCGGCCCTCCTAAGGTTCCAAAATCAAATATTTGACCGTTTGTGTCTCTAACGAAGGCATGAAAGATACTCTGGCTAGCGTTTGGCGCAACCCCCCCGGCCACTTGACCAAGATTATTAATCGCTATGCTATTCCAATATGCCGAACCCAAATCAGTAATGTTGTACCGTAAATCCGCATGAACAAAGTTACTTGCGGTAATCGAAATTAAAAACCCAATAATCTTTATTGCTTTACCAAACCGAATCATTTTTACAATCCTTGTTGCGAAATATAGCTCGATTATCAGCAGTGTTTTCGGTTAATGTCAATTCGGCTAAATTGTTGTGTATTGATTCAATGATTTAAGGTTTGTTATGGGTTGCGGGCTTAGGAAAGACAACAACCGCAAAAAAGCCCGAATTAAAGTACAGTGCCTTGTGTAACTTAGTTGTTATTATCGGCATTCCATCCCCGTATTAGCTTTAATACGGCAAGTTTTCCCATCTTTACAATCTAAACTCGTTTTGCATTCCGTCGAATTATTTAAATTTGATTCTTGAATAGGAGCGGCATAACTAGCTAGTGACTGACAAACTACCTTATATTTTGTTCCGATAGAGTCACAAATAAATCGGGCATCATAAATAGGGTAATGATTTTCCGGCCTTTCATTGAAGCACATGATTGTATTTGTTGAAGCTGGCCTAGAAGAAGTAAAAGTTTGCCCGCCATAAGTGGTTGTGGTGGCCGTGCCGTAAGCTGAATTGCCATAGGCGGTTGCGTTTGCATTAGTGAATGATTGTTTTGGTGTAGTGTATGAATGCTGAGTTTCGCTAGTGTTACCATCAATAACAGTGAAATATTTAAACCCCTTACTTAGAGTAATGTCAGCACTGCGAAGCATAGCAAAATCTGCTGTCCTGTCTGCCTTGGTGTAACCGTTACCACGAAACGAAACTCTAAAAATATTCAAGTCTAGTTGTGTTTCACTGTAGCCGCCCGAGAAGCCATCTGGCTTATATGAGCTTGCACATCCTGTTAGCGCAACAAAAATCAACATTACAACAAGATTTTGCATACTGTTAAATCCAATAGATATTTATAGGGTTACGGCAATAAGTCAGAGTATAGTCAAAAACTCAAACATAAATAGGCCAGACATTAGCTGGCCTTGTTTATAACTCGGTGATTAAAATAGGTTCTTTTACTGTTTGGGATTATCAAGTAATCCGGTAAGTATTGGATATTTTCCTTCAACTTTAAGCCTAAATTAACCCCGCAAACATATCAGCATATTGCTTTATCAACTCGGTATCAACTTCCGGCAAGTCATAACCTTTGAATTCATCTGGTAGGCATGAAGCCATTTTTTTGATTGCGCCCACATCAACTTTAATCTGCTTGCAGACTTCTATCAGCGCCAGCTCTAACGCTACTGTTTTGTTAAAGAATTGATTAGCAATTTGTTCCCCTTGGTGCTCGCCTTTATCGAATTTATCGCAAGCCACTATCATCAGTGCCCGATTTTTCCAATACTCAATACCGTATTGACCGACAAGGAATTGCAAGCCAAAGGCGCGGCGGTGGTAATCAGCATGAAGCGTTATATAGGTTTTGCGCTCGACCTGTTCCAGAATTGCATCGACTTCGTTCCCATCCAATCGGACAGCCGCATCAAAAGCTAAGGCTGCTTGTTCATGCGGTGTTAGCTTTGAATAAAGCTTGTTTACTTGGCTTGGCTTCATGTTCTGGACTCCAGCATTTTTTCAAGACGCTGCAAACGTTCGGCCATTTCCTGCAATTCAATCAGCTTGCCTTGATTCGATAGCGCCGTTATTAACTGACTACCAATATCCGGCGGTATCTGTCCGGCCATGGTTGCCTTAATAATTTCGCTACCCTGTTCAGTAAGTGTTCCATTCGTGGGCAAGCTAATAGGCATGGCTTGCGGTTTCAGTGCTGGGCATATCCTATCAAGTAACACCTTCGCCGCTTGTACATCGCCGCCTTTTGCTAAACTTACTAAGGTTTTGATGATTTCCGGCATGTCTTGTGAAATGGATTTTCTCAAGATGGTGGCCGGTGTTTTGTCTTTCGGCCTGCCGTTGGGGTTGCCAGATATTCCCGGCTTAAATTTTGTTTGTGTCATCTGTTTGGTTCCTGCTTAAAACAATGATTTTTTACTCGAAAATGCCTAGACCTTGAACCAGCTAAAACCGCTAAATTATTTTAGCGGTTTTAGCTGGTTCAAGGTATGCGTGTTTTCATAGAAAAACGGGGTTAATGAAATACTCTGGCAAAGGTGGCCGCCCACGGTTTCCAGTGGCAGGTTTACGCGTCATCATCAGCCAGTTTTCATCAATCAAGATATTACAGGCGGCTTCCACTTCCTGTTTATCCTTCAAACCATGCCAGCCTTTGTCGTAAACTGCTTTACTGGTAAATGGACTAGGCAAAGCCTTTGCTTTTATCTTACCGGCCAACCTTACCGCCGCTTCGTGTTCTGGACTCTCAGCCATGGCATAAATGCGCCTAGCGTGGCTTTCCAGGTACTTGCACCAATCAACTGCAAGCTGTGCAGATTGAGCCGATACATTACCGGGCGCTTTGCCGTCTGCAATTTCTATACAATGAAATATCAAAGCCAGACTAGGCATAAGTGAACGAAACTTGCCGAAGTGTTCCACCATTAAAGGGTTTTCTTCATTTGTTAGCTTGATGGTTTGAAGTTCGGTAAGCCATTGGTTAAAAACTGTTTGCCCGTATTCATCAAAGCGAAAATAAGGCCGTTCGTCATACTCGCCTTGGCTTGCCCCATGTTGAATAAAATCCAGCTCTGCCAAACCCTTTACAATGCTGTAGGCGCGCTGCTTGTCGGCCTTATTCGGTAGCGTGTCGATTAGTTGCCAGTGTTCCGGCTCGTCAGGCCACACGGCAAGCTGTAGGCGCTGCATTAAGCCGTCATTGTTGCCTTGTTGGGCTTGATACAGATACCGCTTTAACTTGTCGGGCTGTATGCCGCCTAGTAAGCTGATACAGATTGATTTCGCATCAGTAACACCCCGGCCAATCTTGCAATCAGTGTATGAACCGTTACCATTCCAACCTTCCAGAAAATAGGCGCGTTCGTCTTGGCCGTCCTCTCTATCCCATTTCACAAGTAAACCGGTTAGTTCATCTCTGAAAACCAATATGCCGCGCGGGTTCTGAGTTTGTAAAACAGTCATACTCTGTATGCTGCTTTCGTTGGTTTTGAATAAGCGCCGGGTGGCTTCCGGTTCTGCATTTTGAGTCAGGTCTAAATAGTCAGCCTTTAACTTTTGCATGTCGTCAGGGTTGACCGCTCTATCTTTACCCGCGCCTTTAGCTACTTTGGATAACTGCCCCTTCACATCATCAAGCATGGCTTTATTCGCTAAACTATCAAACTCAGCCCCGGCTTTTTCTTGCTCGAACAATTCGCCATATTCAGCTTGTAGGCGTTCGAGTAATTGCATGGGTTCTTTCATTGAAGGCGATTTAAGAACAACCGAAGGCCGCCCAATACATGCACCCCATACATTCGGGATCACTTCCCAATCATCAAGGCGTTTAGGCCGCATACCGCACCCCGCGCCAATAATTGAACCTGTAATAACAATGGCTGATATTGCCGCAAAGTCTGCCGGTGTTTGCATCCGGTGACTAACATCCTTAAGCCATGGCCGGAACGGTGCCGGTATCAATTCAGGCGGTAGGGCTTGCACAGATGGAATTTTGCTTTCGATTTCTCCCGGTTTTTCCCAGTCAAAAACGCTAGAGTATGAACCAGCTAAAACCGCTAAATTCCATTCTTCCGGCACTGATTGCGCTTTTTTAAGTTCTGCCTGTAATTCTGAAACTGCCCACGTTTTCGAATCTGCCGGGAATGCTTGCAAGCCGTCCCAATCAGGGGAATGACTCTGTAGCCAGTCCACCACATCGCCAGCCGGTGGCAAGTCTGGCAGGTTCAACACCTTAACTGTAGGCGGTAATTCTAAGACCGATAGCACCGCGAAAACATCACGCATAAAGTGTGTGCCGGGTTCATCATTATCGGGCAATAGATAAACAGTTTTGAAGCCATTTAACGGCATCCAATCGGCTTTGCTAGCACTTTGACTGCCACCTAATGAAGTAACAGCACACACGCCAATACTTTGCAGCGCCGCTGCTGATTTTTCGCCTTCAACAATGAATACCGCTTTATCTTTGGGCTGTTCTGCCAGCTTATCCAGTCCAAATAATGGCCGCGGGTTTAACTCGATTCCAGCCGCAAAGCCGGAACCATTGGCCTTAAAAAACGGCACTATGTCTTTTTTGCCGGTGCTGTCCTCATACCTGCCAACCACCCCGAAAGGCGCGCCATCCGTAGCGCAATAGTTCCAGGCATGAATTAACGGTTTGCCTTGGTATGTTTGCGGAATGTTCATAATAAGCCCCATTCATTCGCAAGCCTATTCATGGCATCGCCAAAATTAACCGCATACAAGGCCATAGTGAAGGCCACCACATCGCCGCCGTAACTAGCGCAAGCAAAGCATTTGTAAGCGCCTGTGGATAGATTCACACGGAATGAACCGGGTTTGTTGTCAGAATGGAAAGGACACAGGCCGCCATCATTCCAGCCAGCTTTTTTCAGTGGCGCTGTGGGCAATTCGTAACGATAAAAATCTAACGGGCTTAGTGAGTTCTTGATAAAATCTACATTCAGTTTTTTGTATTGGGCTGCTGGTTTCGCATAGCTAGCGGCCTTTTTAATGTCCTTACGCATGGCTGCCCCCTAGCCATTCATGCGCCAACACTCTATCTTCTGGCATAAGGCTATAGCGTCCGGGATAACAAGCGTTGCCGTCTTTGTCGTATCTCTCCACACGTTCACAAGGAATTGTTAAACCTTTGCTTCTTAGTCCTGCGACAAGTGCCGGGCCATTTGAACAGCCTGCGATAGAGTCCAGGTTTTCACGCATAATGCCGCCACCATTCATTAGAGCCAATAAAGCGCGTTTTTCTCGTGGGGTTAATAAGCGGCTCATTACACACCGCCTTGGTTTTGTGACTCTACCCAAGCAAAAAACTTGGCTTCATCAATTAGAACCTTTCTGCCAATTCGAACAATAGCGCCTGACTTAGCAAGGCCGTTGGTGTGTTCGTTGAATATCCAGGCACGTAGGCCGCCGGTATTGAAAGCGGGTTGTTTTTCGGTGAACTGTTTTACCGTTGATAATGTTGGCATTTTAAATGACTCCAAAAAGAAAGTTTTTTCCCTGCTTTTGCAGGCTTTCCACAAGATTTCTCTTGCTTCGTGGGTCATCATCCAGAACAAAATCACGGGTATGGCTTAGAACTAATACCCGTGATGATAGGCGTGATTTTTAACTCTTTACCCGTGATAAATGGTTGGCAAGAGTTTCTTTTTGCGTATCGTGAAGCCTTCCTCTAGTGTCAATCCATATAATGTGAGTGTCGGTGTAGTCCTGAATAAAATCGGTTGTGTCTTTGTCATCCTGAAAGTATTTCCATAATTCATCAAAGCTTGGTTTCTGGCTAAATGTTTTAACAGCGGCTTCAACTGCACGGCTTAAATTGGTTTTTCGTGTACGTTGTTTATTCACTCCATTGTTTATCTTTGCCGGGTCATTGGCTGCGTGACTATCACCGCAATCACTCGCCACGGTTTCGGCCTGTGGTTCATGCTTTTCAATCTCCAGTCGAACAATGTCGCTAATCTGTTTAAAATTATCTAGCCCTAATCTGAAATCATCTGGAACCGGCAGGCCTCTAAAAATCGCCCATTCAATTAGTTTTCTGGGTTCGTAATAAAATTCACCTTCAATAGATTTATAAGGAATACCACCGGCCACGGCATCGGCCTTCAATTGTTTTTTCCTTATCCTGATTTCCTTATAAGTTTCTTCATAAAAAAGGGCTTCATAATTGGCTTTGTAAACATCCTCATCAATCCCGAACATTAAGCATATTCCAAACAATTCAGACCATAGCTGCATATCAATAACTTTCAGATAATCCATCACAAGCCCCCGAATATTTTAGCATTCATACTGGCAACCACATTTGAAACATGACCGTCTGAAAGGTGCGCGTAACGCTTTACCATTTGAAGGGTTTTGTGTCCTAGCACTTCGGCAATTTCAGCCAGTGAAGCGCCGTTCATGGCTAAATAAGACGCTGTACAGTGCCTAAGGTCATGCCAGTGAAAATCGACTATTTCAGCGGCTTTCAGTGCTGTTTCAAAGGGCTTGCGTAAGTCTATCGGTTTGTCTTTGTGGATATTGCCGGGGAATAATAATTGAGTGTCAAGCCGCCTAACTTTGGCATGTTCGCGCAACAATTCCAGGCCATGCCCGGCCAATGGTACGCGCCGCCGTTCGCCGTTCTTGGTTTCGTGCAAAATAATAACGCCGTCTTTAAGGTTGACATCAAGCCATTTAAGCCCCATCAATTCGCCTTGTCTCATACCTGTTGATAAGGCCAGAATTACACACATATAAAGCTGTTTATTGCTGGACTGCTGGCAAGCGGTTAATAGTTTGGCGCGTTCTTCATCATCCAGGAATCGAACACGGCCCCGCGATTCCTTCGGCTTTTTGACTTTTCGCATGGGGGAATTTTCCAGCCATTGCCACTCATTCACGGCAATAGTAAAAGCGTGGCTTAATGCGGCCATATATCGAACGACTGTGGCCGGGCTGCGTTGCTCCCCTCGTGGTGTCGGTTCCGTTAATAATTTATCTCGACACTCAACAATTAAAGCCGGTGTTATATCTGCTAAGGAATAACTGCCAATTTCAGCTTTCCAGCGTTCCAGTTGTGGGCGTTGTGCATAGGCTTGTTTAGGCTTGGTTGGTAATACGTCCTTAATGTACCTGTCCACCAAATCGGCTAAAGTATGCTTTTTGGCTTCCGCTGTTTTAAAGTGCCGCCCTTCTCTGATTGCCGATTCTGTATCTTGAATCCATTTTTTAGCGTCTGTTAATCGCTTGAATGTTGCGGTTTGAGCTGGATAACCCTTTAGCCTGATTTTTACCCGGTAGGATGTTTCGCCGCTCTCAGTGGTGCGTTTTTCTATGGTTGCCATGTAATCCCCTTGGGGGCAATGGCGGTATAATTTGCGGTAGCCATTGCTTAACCCTGCTTGTTAAGTGATTGGTTAGGGTTTGGCGGTGTTGGTAGCACTTCCAAGCCCGTTTTTTTATCTCAGTGAAATACTACAACAAAGCACAAATAATCACAACGATAGATACATAGTCTTTTGACCTATTTAATCAACTTATTGTTTTAATTGAAAATAGTTAAATATCTATAACAAATGGGACACTTAAGGGGCATTAAAAAATAAAAACGTCTTGAATTGGCTATTTTTTAGCCATCTTTCAGGGTGTTGGGATTGGGGAAATTTAGCGGTTTTAGCTGGTTTAAGGTAGGCACGTTTTTGGATAAAAATTCGGCCTGTTGTATTGCGGCTTGTTATGGCTTTTTATTTTAAAGTGTCCCGTCCGTGTCCATCGGGCAATAAAAAAGGCCTTCGATTTCTCGTAAGGCCTTGATTTTATTGGTGGGGTGTTAGGGATTCGAACCCTAGACCTATGGATTAAGAGTCCACTGCTCTACCAACTGAGCTAACACCCCTTCTGAAACATAAATGTCCAGAACGGGGCGAATTCTAAAGGATTTTCAGGTTAATTCCAAGAAAAATAAGCTAGTTCTTTGTTTTTTAACGGTTTATTTTAATTTTGACAGGACTTTTGCTAATTCCTGACTGAGTGTTGCTAACGTCGTATTAAGCGCTTTTACGGTACCGACGGTGGTCGCATTTTCTGGTTTGGCTTGGATTTTAGAAAAGCCATTGCTGACAACAGTGTGCGTTTTTTGATCCATGATGGCCCAGTTGGCTTCAAGATTGGCTGACTGTTCTGGCTTGGCGTCGAAACGACTGATCTGCACGATGATTTGGTAATCAATACTGCCGTATGCACTCCAAGGGTAGGCCCTAATTATTTGGCTGGGTTGTAGTGCAGTTAGATTTTGGGCTAACACTTCGGCAATGTTGTCTTTTAACGGTGCGGCCCATTGCTGCAATTCGGCGATTTGCAGGTTGTTATCAGCATCACGGGTCACCAATTGCTTGCGCTCAAGCAATGCAGGAATTGATATGGGGCCGATGCCGATAATCAGTTTTTTTACTTGCTGATCAGCGCTGACGGCAGGCACATCAAACTGGGGTTCCAGGACATAAAATTGGGTGGGCGGCGTCGCAGTACAAGCTGAAAGCAAGCCGCCTATGACGATTGATTTAATAATGCGTTTAGCCATGCTTATTCCCCTTCCTTACCGCGCAGTAGTGAGTCTGGATGCTGTTCCAGATAATCGGTGAGTTGTTTTACTGAGCCGGCGGCGCGGGTCAGTTCTTGCAATAATTTCTCCAACTCATAATGTGTGCTGGCGCCAGGTTCTAAGGTGTTCAGCACTTTTTGCGCGGAATTCATGGTTTTGTCAGTGGCAGTTAACGTGCTTTGGGCCGTGACCAGCATATCTTTGGCGGCTTTAGAGGTGCCTTGCAGCGATTGCAGGGTTTTATTGACCTCTTCACTTAAATTATCCAACGGTAATTTGGCGATTTTATCCATGATGACAGTGGCGGAACGAGTAAGTTGATCCAGTGAACCGGCCGTGGTGGGGAACTCAGGATAGATGCTCTTGTTGTCACTAAGCACTACCGGAATTTTCGGATAAAAATCCA
>Ga0207968_100566_pt1 | contig 13311 bp, 10 predicted proteins | sample LakWasMet21_HOW5_2_FD_183867 | JGI IMG/M metagenome (GOLD analysis project Ga0207968, IMG submission 183867) | Freshwater sediment methanotrophic microbial communities from Lake Washington under simulated oxygen tension - Sediment Metagenome... | ecosystem: Environmental > Aquatic > Freshwater >...
AATGATACGTTAAAAACAACTGTTAACGGTTATTCTTTTATGCCAAATCACAAAGTGGTATTTGAAGAAGGTACTGGTACATGGTGTGGATGGTGTGTAAGAGGTGCTGTATACATGGATTCTATGTCTACTGAACAACCTAATACAACTGTTTTAATTGCTGTACATAACGGTGATCCAATGACTGTTACAGCTTATGATGCTGGTATTGGTACTCTTATCTCTGGTTACCCAACTGCTTTATGCGGTAGAGCTACTGAAATTGGCGATCCAGGTGATATGTTCGACATGTACAATAACCATATTGGTGATTTTGCTGTGGGTGATTTAACATTAACTCCTACTTATAACTCAACTTCTAGATTAGCAACTATTGTTGTTGATTCAAAAATGGCTTCTTCATTTACAAACAATACCAGCACTACCGATTACCGCATTGGCGTTGTGTTTACTGAAGATGGTGTTACGGGTACTGCTTCAGGTTATGACCAACATAACTACTACAGTTCTCAATCACAAAACTTACCATTATCAGGTGCAGGCCATAACTGGCAAACAGAACCATCAACAGTTCCCGCAGCTAGCATGAAATATGATTTTGTTGCTCGTGCTATGTTAGGTGGATTTACTGGTTTAGCAAACAGTTTACCTAATAGCGTTGTTGCTGGCGCTACAACAAGTAATACATTTACTTATACTGTACCTGCAGCTTACAATACAAACAAAATGAGAGCACATGCGCTTTTAATTGATGCTAAAAACAACATCATTTATAACGCAAACAGTACTTCTTATTTAACAACTTCTGCTGTTGGTATCGAAGAAACAACATTAGAAAACATAGCATTTGGTTTATACCCAAATCCTGCAACTTCTAATGTAACAGTTGATTTAAACTTAGTTTCATCTGAAACAGTTTCTATCAATGTTTATAATGCTTTAGGCACATTAGTATACTCTGATGTAAAAAGCAACTTGTCTGCTGGTCAAAACAAAATTGTTTTAAATACTGAGTCTTTTGCGAATGGAATTTACAATGTATCTATTTCTACAAAAGAAGGATTTACAACTAAAAAATTAACTATCAATAAATAGTTGATAATTAAAATCTAAACAATAAAAGCTCCAATAAATTGGAGCTTTTATTGTTTTATTAAAGTCTTAAAACATGGCTAAAAACAGGATTCGGTACATTATAACATCTTTGATGTTGGTTTATGCATTTACTTGTAGCAACATCATTGCGCAATCATATACATTTAATCCCAGTACCATATATATTACAACTGTAGATACCAGTGAAAATAATTTTGGAGGTATTGAAGTACTAAATACAGGGACACAAAATCTAGATTTAACGTGGAGATTAACGTTAAAAGATACATTAATCGATTCCCACTTTGAGATATGCAATAGTGGCATTTGCTCTCTAAACCTACCTTATAGTGGTATTATGCCAACAATAGCCCCTGGAGAAATTGGATGGATAAAATTTCACATGTTTACGGGTGTAACAACTGGAACCAATACAATTAAATATGTTTTGAAAAATGGCACTATTCAAGCAGATACCTTAACCTTCATCATCATTGTTGATAATACCACAAAATTAGAAGAATTAGAAAATATTACAGAAGCGACGCTATTCCCAAACCCCACTATTGAAAACCAAACAACGCTTCGTTTAAATCTAAAAGACCCGTCAGAAGTTGCCATTTCTATTATTGACGTTTCGGGACAATTAATCTCTGAACAGAGAATATTGCAGCTGCAAGCCGGCCAGCAGTGCATACCTATAACTACAAGCCACTTTGCTCAAGGTATTTACACAATAAATATTTTAACTAAAAATGGCGTAACCAACCGGAAATTAATAATTAACAAATAACGTATTTCATTAAAAATCCTATTTTTGTAGAAGCTTGGCATAATGCCAAGCTTCTATTATTTTATACCATGCTAAAAAAAATATTCTTTTCTGTAATCGGATTATTTTCTGTTCTCTCATCCTTTTCTCAGGTTTTATATACCGAACGTTTTAATAATTTAAGTTTAAATACCGGAACTTATACTGCAAACACAGGAACTCAAACTTATTTATATAGTGATGTTTCTAATGGAATGTTTACCATCAATAATGGCAATAAAATTGCTGACACCTTAACGGGTAATTATCCTTTTAGAGCTAATGGACAGAAACTAAAAGCCTGGTTAACTTATAAGGCAGCCAATATTGCCGACACATTTGCTGTTTCTACTTCGTGGCTTAAACCAACAAGCACGGCAGATAATTGGTTAATTACACCAACCATTAATAATATTGCTGCAAACACTGTATTAATCTGGGAAGCAATGGCGCCAGATGCGTCTAATTCTGATGGCTACGAAATTTATGTAACTACTAATACTTTCACTACTCCTGTAATAGGAGATTTTACTCTGGCCAATAAACTATTCAGTACCAATGGCGAAAATAGTTCCTGGCAATCACATGGAGTTTCTTTATCTGCTTATGCAGGGCAAAATATTCGTATCGCTTTCAAAAACAACTCTAATGACAAATACCAATTATGGATTGATGACATAATCGTAGAAAATTTAGCAAATGCATTTGATGGGGTAGCCGTTTCAAATGATGTGTATAAATATTCTACAACGAACCTTAACAATTCGATCATTGCTACTTTCAAAAACAATGGACATACCCCTATATCTAATATTACCATTAATTATCAAGTTGGTACAAATCCTGTAGTTACCGAGACTCAAATTCTTTCTACACCCATACAATACTTAGCTAGTAAACAATTAACTTTTACTACACCTTTCATTTCTAGTATAGCGGCTTACTACCCTTTAAAAATATGGGTGAGCGCTTTAAATGCACAAACAGATCAATTACATGCTAATGATACTGTAATAGGTGGAATTACCTTATCATCTTCTGTTCCTGCTAAAAAAATTCTGTTAGAAGAATATACAGGTGCCTGGTGTGGATGGTGCCCGGATGCTAATGCAACATTAAGCTCTATTGCTAGCACAAATACAAATGTTATAGTAGCAGCCATTCATGACAATGACAATATGAATATTATTGAAGGAGCAACTTTAATTGCAGATTATGCCAATGGATTTCCAAGTGCTGCCATAGATCAATATTATTTTAGCTCAAATCAAACAGTGGGTATAGATAAAGCAAATTGGAATACTTATGTTGCCCAACGTCAGGCTATGAAAGTGCCTGCAACTGTAACTTTTACTAACTTAATTTATAACGATCTTACTAAACAAATAGATGTAACGGTATCTGCAAATTTTGTAGGAGATGTAAAAGGTGATTACCGTCTAAACTTATATGTAAAAGAAAATAATGTATTTGGTCCAACAAATGACAATACAGATAACAACTGGAACCAACATAGCCATTTATATAGTACACCAAGCTCTCCTTACTATCAAATTGGCTCTTATTTAGACCCAACAACTTATTTGATGAATGCAAATGAATACAAACATCAATACGTCATTGATCATATAGCAGATGGCTCTTACGGCCTTTTAGGAACTATTCCATCTACATTGATTGCTAGTGGACAAAGTTTTTCTAAAAACTATTCTTATGTTTTACCAACTCCGGCTTCTGGAGAATTCAGATACACTCCTAATAATATCTATTTAATTGGTGTATTAACAGAATACAATGCAGATACCAAACAAAGAGCTGTATTAAATGTAGAGCAAGTAAAACTAAAGCCTCTTGATCCTGAAACAACAGTTGGTATTAAAGAATTTAGTGCAGAAGAGGTTCAGTTAAGTTTATTTCCAAATCCTACTTCTGATATTTGTAAAATACATTATAATGTAACAGAAAGACAAGACGTAGCCATTACTATTTACAACGCCTTAGGTGAGATTGTCTATTCTGAAATAAAAAACTCACCAATAGGAAACGTTGAACACCCTTTAAACCTGAGTCGTTTACAACAAGGGGCTTATACTGTTACCTTGTCATTTAAAGATAACTCTGTTTCAAAAAAATTAACCATCATTAAATAATCCACAATGATCGTAGTAACCGGTGCTGCAGGCTTTATAGGAAGTTGTTTGATTTCCAAATTAAATAAGGAAGGTCATACTGATTTGATATTAGTAGATGATTTTTCGTTTGAAAAAAAATCTGCCAACTATAAAACAAAACAATATGCTCAAGCAATCGAACGTAAGGTTTTTTTGGAGTGGGTTAAAGAACATGCCAACGAAGTAACCTTTATGTACCACATTGGCGCAAAAACAGATACTGCTGAATTTAATGTAGATCTTTTGAATGAGTTAAACTTAAACTATACCAAAACTATTTGGAATATTTGCACTCAACATAACATTCCTTTAGTGTATGCTTCTTCGGCAGCCACTTATGGCTTAGGTGAATTTGGTTATGATGATGATGAATCGAAGATCAATTTATTAAAACCACTTAATCCTTACGGAGAAAGCAAAAATGATTTTGATAAATGGGCCATTACACAAACAAGTACGCCTCCAAAATGGGTCGGATTCAAATTCTTTAATGTGTATGGGCCTAATGAATTTCATAAAGGACGAATGGCTTCTGTGATCTTTCATTCTTTCAACCAAATTAAAGCAAATGGTGGAGTGAAATTGTTCCGTTCACACAATCCTAATTATACAGATGGCGGACAATTACGTGATTTTGTATATGTGAAAGATGTGGTAAATGTGCTTTACTTTGCCTACACATCCAATATGAAAAATGGCATTTATAATTTAGGAAGCGGTAAAGCGCGTCCTTTTTTAGATCTAGCTAAATCCACTTTCAAAGCCTTAGGTAAAGAACCTAACATTGATTTTATAGACACCCCTATTGATATTCGCGACAAATACCAATACTTTACTGAAGCCAATATGGCTAAATTAATTGCACAAGGTTATACAACACCTTTTACAAGTTTAGAAGATGGCGTGGAAGATTATGTAAAGAATTATCTGGTGAATACGGTTTACTTATAATCCAGTCAGCAATTCAATGAATTTACTCAAAGAATTACCCGGGCTTTAAATAACTAATTAAAATCAATTCTTATGAAGAAAGGTATTCGATTTGTTGTTCTGATAATTTTCTCTTTAATTCTTCATCAAACTAAAGCTCAAACAGAAACTCCTTTTTTTGGTAAAAAGCAATTTATTAATGGTTACGAAAAAGCCTTGCAAGGAGAATCCATTCCTTACTTTTCGGTATATTCCAAATACGCGAAAGAAGCATTATTAACCCGCTGCACGGATGGTAAAAAAATAATTGAATGGGAAACTTCTCCGATTCCAACTGACATAAAAGACGAGTATGCTTATTTTACCTGGATTACCGCTTACTCATGTGGAACAAGCAGTGGCATTCGTAACTTTGATCTTTATATTGATGATGCTTACGTATTAACATTTACGACCTATCCAAAACAATACCATCAGTATCTTTCTTATGCAGGAAAAGACAGTACAAAACTAGTTTTAGAGTACAAAGTAAAAGACCGTGCCGATGATGCTCATGGCTTTGCACATTTAAGAGTGCCTTTACAAAAATACAAAAAAGGTAGTCCCTTAAAACTAAAAGTAGTGGGTCAAAATCAAAACAGTAATGATTGGTACATGACTTTTAAATATTCTTTTAAAGAAAAAATTGAAGTCAACGCTTTTCCATTTTTGCTCAAAAATGGCTTACAACCTTTGCAAGTTACCGTGTTACATTTTGGCAATCCTACAACACTCTTTGTAAATATTGACGGAAAAGATAAAGAAAAGTTTTATGTTAAAAATGGATTTAATGTTTTTGAAGTGGCGGTAAATGCAGTAAAAGAGCTCACAACCATGCAAGTTGAAGCAAAGTTGGGAACATTTCTTAAAATAAAAACTGCTATCAATCTTAAGCTAATAAAACCTAAAGAGATCAATCTGGTACACCATGCACACACAGATATTGGCTACTCACACATTCAGGAAGATGTTATTAAAATTCACACAGCAAATATCCGACAGGCTTTAAAACTTATTGATAAAACTAAAAACTATCCGGAAGGCAGCCGCTTTATCTGGAATATTGAAAGTTCATGGGCCGTAGAGAATTTTTTAAGTGAAGCCACTGAACAGGAAAAAGAATTATTTTTTGCTGCAGTAAAAAATAAACAAATCGAAATATCTGCAACCTATGCAAATATATTAAGTGGCTTAAGTACTCCTGAAGAAATGCATTGGATCACAGAATACTCACGAAAATTACGTGATGAAAAAAGGCTCCCAATAAAAACCTCGATGTTAAGTGATGTCCCGGGTATAAGTTGGAGTATGATACCGGCTTTGGCTCAATATGGTTTTAAATATTTTTCGAATGGTCCGAATTATGTTGAAATGTTCCCTGATAAAGGAGATCGTGTCGGACATGTCGTACGCGAACAAGGCAATAAAGCTTTCTGGTGGAAATCAGCTTCAGGTAACGACAGTATTTTAATGTGGACTTGCGGCAAAGGTTATTCCTCATGGCACGAATTAACTATTGGGGCAATTAATGAAAAAGGTCCTGAAAAAATTGCAGCCTACTTAAATGAGCTCGACTCCATTAACTATCCTTATTCCATGGTACAATGGCGCTACAACATTGTGGCTGATAATGGCCCAACCGACAGTACCATTTGTGATTTTGTGAAAACGTGGAACGAAAAATATGAGTCCCCAAAATTGGTGTTGGCAAATGTTACTGATATGTTTGAACGTTTTGAAAAACAATATGGCAAAATGATCCCAACCTTGAGTGGTGATTTTACCCCTTATTGGGAAGATGGCGCCTACTCTACTGCAAAAGAAGAATCTGCCGTGAGAGAACTCAGTGAAAAATTTTTAAAGCTTGAAGCTATTGCTAAACAAAAAAACATTTCAGTCAATAGCGACCTGTTATATCAAGCTAAACGAAATATTCTATTATTTCATGAACACACCTGGGGTGCATGGTGTAGTATTTCAAGGCCGGATGATGATTTCACTACACACCAATGGCAATATAAAAAACAATTTGCCGATTCAGCAGAATATTACATGAACAAGATCGAAAGTGTAGTTTTAAAACCTAATTCAAATCCATATGAAATAACAATCGTCAATACGCTTGCCTGGAAGCGGAATGGTTATGTAGAAGCAACGTACCCTACGGGTTTTAAAGGGAATGTAATTATTGATGATAAAGGAAATAAAATACCTGTACAAAAACTTTCAAATAATAAGCTTTGTTTCATTGCTAAAGATATTCCTGCTAACGGTGAAAGAATATACAAGCTTGATAGCAAGAAAAGCACATTGTCATATACCTTTCAAACAAATCTTTCATATCAACTTGATAGCTTATCAGGAGCTATACAACACTTAAAAACTGCGGATAAAGAATGGGTAGATAATTCGCAATTCAAAGGTTTATTACAAGCCTTATACGTTAAAGGATTTGATCCGAAATTATTTTCATCAACGTCCGTTAAAAAAATTGAAAGGATAGAAAATGGTCCCGTTGTAAAAAAACTGCAAATTACCTGTGATATGGAAGGTGCAAATAATGTAGTTTATGAAGTCGCCCAATACAGCACTCTCGATCATATACAACTTTCCGTGATCATCGATAAGAAAACCATTCGTGAAAAAGAATCCGTTCATATTGCTTTTCCTTTTTCTCTACAGGATGCTATAGTTCGCATCGGTATGGATGATCATTTTATTTCACCGGGTAAGGAACAAATTGCCGGCGCTAATAAAGATTTTTTCTCGGTACAACGTTGGATCGATGTTTCCGATAAACAAAGAGGGGTAACCATATCGAGTCCACAGAGCGCATTATTTGAAATTGGTGATATGGTGAATGAGGAACTCAATAGTTCGGGATTTAAAACCTGGAAAAAAGAAGCTAAATCTTCTTCAACCATTTTTTCTTATGTGATGAATAACTATTGGCACACCAACTACAAAATAGATCAGAATGAAAAAGTACGTTTTGATTATTACCTCACATTCCACAGTGTCTTTGATGCCTTAAAAGCTAAACAATTTGGTTATGAAAGCACCCAACCTTTGACTCAATTTGGAAGTAAATAGCTTATAGTTAACTAAGCCCTATTACAAATGCTATTGCCTGTAGGATCAATAGCCCATCTACCCACAAGTAATAATAAAAATCATGTCTTTTCTCATTGGTTAACATAACGGTGATTCCGGTAAGTAGTAATGTGCCTAATTCACACATCAAGGCAATGTTATTATTTGTGAAGAAGTAGAATGTAACTCCTGATATCACCACTAATAACAAACAAATGACTTTAGTAGCTTTTAATCCAAATTTATTCGCGTAAGTGTTAATCCCATTCAAATAATCAGTTTCCATATCTTTGATATCAAACAAAAAGCAAAGTAACGACACGAAACAAAATTGAGAAATAAAGTACAAATAACTACTTGGTGTGATCAAATCATGCTCTATTAATGGCACTACCGCACAACTCACTGTCCAGATAAAGGCAATCAAAAAAGGTTTAATATACCCTTGTTTACGCAAATTAAAAGGGGGCAAATAATAAAAAGTAGAAATCACTTCTGCTCCAACCATGATAATAATGGATATCCAACTCAAATTGTTGCACAAAAACAAAACAATCCCCAAACTAATAACAATACTGATCAACAATTTTTTTCGATTTTTAATTAACCATTGAGATCGTTCTGTGCCAACATTAACCGGGTTGATCATATAACCACGCTGCATATTATATTGCAAATACGTAGAAAGTAAGATGAACAACAAATAAGAGTTATTGGCAAAATTTACCGGAATGGCAAATAAGCTATAGGTTACAAATACATGTGCCAAAGATGCTAATGCAATAAACGCATTAGCATACACTAATAATTTCACAAAAGGCGAAATAATATGTGTTTTAGTTCTCAAAAATCTCAATAGCGTTTTGAGTCGTAATTTTTGCTACCTCCTCCGCACTAACGTTTTTTAAAGTTGCTATTTTTTCTGCTATTAAAGGAATATATGCACTTTCGTTGCGTTTACCACGATATGGTATTGGCGCTAAATAAGGGGCATCTGTTTCTAAAACAATGTCATGTAAGTTCAATTGCTCCACCACTTTATCTAATCCTGAGTTTTTAAAGGTAACGACTCCGCCTATCCCTAATTTAAAATTACCTAAAGACAATATTTTTTGTGCCTGAATAATATCTCCGCTAAAACAATGAAAAATGCCTTTCGGTAATTTTTCGAACGACTGAAGAATTGCAAAGATCTCATCAAATGCATTCCTACAATGAATTACAATGGTATAATTAAATTCTAAGGCCCAAAATATTTGTTCTTTAAAAGCTAATTCTTGCTCCTTGGCAAAAGTTTTATCCCAGTACAGATCAATCCCTATTTCTCCGATAGCTGCAAAACGTCTAGTATCTAACCATTTTTTTACTAGGTCTAACTCTTCTCTGTAATTTTCTTTAACCGAACAAGGATGCAAACCCATCATTGGGAAACAATGTTCCGGAAAATGGATCTCTAATTGTAACATCCCTTCAATACTCTCACTATCCACATTAGGCATATACATCTTAGTCACAGACTTAGCAATGGCATCATTAATGCGATCATATCGGTCGGCATTAAACTCTTCCGAGTACAAATGGGTATGAGTATCAATAAACATTGTGAGTTCTGTTTTTTTTGTAAATTTAAGCATCTTTAATCATAGGTGTGAAAATTTTAATTGTTCGTTTTAGTTCTATTGGTGATATTGTGTTAACAACACCTATTATACGTTGTATTAAGCAACAAGTTCAAAATATTGAAGTACATTATTTAACAAAACAAAAATTTGCTTCAGTTATTGAAAACAATCCTCACATTGACAAACTTCATGTTTTAAAAGATTCTTTATCGGAAGTTATACCACAACTCAAAAAAGAGAATTACGACTATGTGATCGACCTACATCACAACCTGCGTACCTTAAAACTAAAATTTGCTTTAGGGAAAAAATCATTTTCCTTTAATAAACTCAATTGGGAAAAGTTGTTATTGGTAAATTTTAAGGTCAATAAACTCCCCAACAAACACATTGTTGATCGTTATTTTGAAACGGTAACTACCCTTGGAGTAACTAATGACAATAAAGGCTTAGACTATTATTTTAATGATAAAGATATTGTTACCATTTCCAGCTATTTGCCTGCCGAGTTTCAAAATGGGTATCATGCTTTAGTGGTTGGTGGTTCTTATTACACAAAACAAATTCCTACTAATAAACTTCTGGAAATCTGCGGCAAAAGTTCAAAGCCACTAGTATTATTAGGTGGTAAAGAAGATTTTGAAACGGCTGAAAAAATTCATCAAGCCTATAAAAACACAACTGTTAATGTTTGCGGGAAACTGAACATTAATCAATCAGCCTCAATTATAAAACAAGCTCAAGCCGTTATTACTTCGGATACCGGCTTAATGCATATTGCGGCAGCTTATAAAAAAGACATAATTTCTTTATGGGGAAATACGATTCCTGAATTTGGAATGGGGCCTTATTTAGCAGGAAAAGATTCTCAATTATTGGAAGTGAAAAATTTATCGTGCCGACCTTGCTCAAAATTAGGTTACAAAAAATGCCCCAAAGGGCACTTTAGATGTATGAATGATATTGTGATCCCTGAACTTTAATTATTTATACAAACAAAGCCTTTAATTCTGTTGCTTCATGCGGATCCATTCTTCCCGCTAAAATTAAAGCTAATTGTCTTCTGCGTAAAGCGCCTTCATAACGCTTTTTCTCTTCTTCTGTTTCGGGGATAACCGGTGGCACATGTAATGGCGCCCCATTTTGGTCAATGGCCACAAACGTAAAAATGGCTTCATTGGATTTGGTTCTCACTCCCGTAACAGGGTCTTCTACAAATACATCAATAAACACTTCCATGCTGCTTGTAAAGGCGCGCGAGACTTTAGCTTCTAAGGTCACTACGCTGTTTTGTTTAATAGGGGTGTTAAACGATACGTTATTAATACCAGCAGTTACAACTACTCGTTTGCAATGACGCCCAGCAGCAATAGCAGAGGTAATATCCATCCATTGCATTAATTTTCCACCAAATAAATTACCTATGTGATTTGTGTCATTAGGCAACACCACTTCTGTATTAATGGTTAAGGATTCAGCTGGTGTTTTTGCTTTAAGTGCATTCATAGTATTGTATTAATACTGTCAAAAATACTACCTTTACGTCAAATAAAATAATATGGAATATAGTTACATAAAAGCCTTACATATCATCTTTGTTGTAACCTGGTTTGCCGGGTTGTTTTATATAGTAAGACTCTTCATTTATACAGCAGAAGCGTATCAAAAAGAAGAACCTGCAAAAAGCATTTTAACACAACAGCTCTTAACTATGCAACGCAAGTTGTTATATATCATTACTTGGCCATCGGCTTTCGGTACGGTAATTTTTGGAACATGGATGTTGCTATTAAACCCTGTATTACTAGCGCAACCATGGATGTGGTTGAAATTGATCTTTGTTGGTTTACTTATTTTATATCATTTACAATGTCAGATGATTTATAAACAACAATTAGCGGGGGTTTACAAATCTTCTTCTTTTAAACTACGGTTGTTTAATGAATTAGCAACTATTTTTTTAGTATCGATCGTGTTTTTAGTAGTGGTAAAATCAACAGGTGGGTTCGTTTGGGGAATGTTAGGCTTATTTATTTTTGCAGGTTTATTAATGGGCGGTGTTTATATTTATAAAAAACAAAGGCAACAAAACGAAGTAAAAGATGAGGATAAAACAATACCACCACCTTTAAATTGATCCTAACAACTAATGTTCTCATGAATTCGCTTAAAATATAAAGACATGGAACAACGAAAAAAAATTATTCTCATTGGCGGTGGCTTTGCAGGTTTGCATGTAGCCAAACAATTAACTAATAGCGCCTATGATGTGCTGTTGATCGATAAGCAAAACCATCATCAGTTCCAACCTTTATATTATCAGGTAGCTAGTGCACGATTAGAACCTTCCAATATTTCGTTTCCTTTCAGGAAAATCTTTCAGAGATCAAAGAATATTCAGATTCGTTTAGCAGAAGTTACCAAAATAGTTTCAAATGAAAATAAGATAGAAACCGATATCGGCGACTTTACTTATGATCATTTGATCATCGCTACGGGTTGTAAAACCAATTTTTTCGGGAACGAACAAATTCGTAAATATGCTCTCTCCATGAAAACCACGGAAGAAGCTATTGAGATCCGCAATAATATTTTACTAAGTTTCGAGAAATTAATATCTGCTAAGCCAGAAGAAAAAGAGTCCTTGCTAAATATTGTTTTAGTTGGTGCGGGTCCAACCGGTGTTGAATTAGCCGGTGCCTTCTCTGAAATGAAAAAACATATTTTACCTCGGGATTATCCTAATATCGATTTTTCGAAACTAAATATTATTTTATTAGAAGGGAGTAAGCATACGCTCAATAGTATGAGTGAAGAATCCAAGGCAGCTTCGCGAAAATATTTAGAAGAGCTGGGGGTTATCATAAAAACAGAAACTTTTGTGACCAACTATGATGGCAAAACGGCAACCTTAAATAATGGTGAAACAATTTTAACCACTAATTTAATTTGGGCAGCCGGCGTAACAGGAAATATCATTGAAGGAATAAACCCCGAACTAATTATCAGAAACAGGTATAAAGTTGATCGTTACAACAAAATTTTAAGTACAAAAAATATTTATGCCATTGGTGATATTGCTTACATGGAAACTCCCAAGTATCCAAACGGACATCCTCAATTAGCAAACGTAGCCATCAATCAGGGGAAAAACGTAGCAACTAATTTTTTAAATCTATTAAAAGGGAAATCCTTAAAAGAATATGAATACAACGATCTGGGATCGATGGCAACTATTGGAAAATACAGAGCAGTAGTTGATTTACCTTTTATAAAATTTCAAGGCTTTTTTGCCTGGTATGTGTGGATGTTCTTACATTTGATGCTAATATTAAGTGTACGCAACAAGCTTTTAATCTTTTTCAACTGGGCATGGAGTTATTTAACAAAAGACTCTTCTTTACGATTAATTTTAAAAAAGAAAGAGTAATTACTGGCTAAATAGATAAAACTAAAAAGGTCTGCATGATATATGCAGACCTTTTTTAATATTAATAGAGACAATTAAGCGTCAGGTTTTTGTTTCTCAATTATTTTTTTTACTGAATCT
>Ga0207968_100567_pt1 | contig 13287 bp, 12 predicted proteins | sample LakWasMet21_HOW5_2_FD_183867 | JGI IMG/M metagenome (GOLD analysis project Ga0207968, IMG submission 183867) | Freshwater sediment methanotrophic microbial communities from Lake Washington under simulated oxygen tension - Sediment Metagenome... | ecosystem: Environmental > Aquatic > Freshwater >...
CGAGCAGGTTGTTGACGCCGACCAAACCGAGTGTGTTACCGCCCAGGACGCCACCGAGAAGGTTGTTGACGCCGACCAAACCGAGCGTGTTACCGCCCAGCACGCCGCCGAGAAGGTTGTTGCCTCCGACCAGACCGAGCACGTTGCCGCCCAAAACGCCACCCAGAAGACCTTGCGGGCCACCGACAATGCCGAGAGGAAGACCGAGAAGTTGCGCGACCACAACTTCAAGTTTGCCCACAAGGCCGCCTGCTGGCCCGACGAGAACGGTTGGCAGGTTGCCGGTCAGGCCGAGCACATTGCCAACCAAGCCTGTTGCCAGACCTTGTCCGCCGGCCAGGCCGCCGACAATGCCGACAGGATTGGCGAGCGTGCCGTTAACCGTCGCCAGCACATTGTGAACCGTCGTGCCCACGGAGGCGGTGGCGTCTTCCGCAACCGCGAAAACGCCGACAAGTTCTCCGTTGACCCCGGCGGTCGTGGTGGGTACCAGGGTATTGACCGCTGCCTTGACATTAGTGGCCACGGCAGGTACCACCGTATTCAGTGTGCCGTTGAGATTGTTCACCACGGTGGGGACAAGGGCGGCGGGTTGGATAACAACGATATTTGTCGTCGCTTTGCCGGTAGCGGACGCCGAGTGGCTGTAACCGACAGCGGAAGAGGCGAAGAGGGCGGCGGCAACTAAACTCAACTTGGTTTGAGGCAGCATGGGGATCTCCTAGGGGATTGGATTTTTGTAAATGGTTGTTTACGCTACGATGTTTTTTCAGCCAGCCATAGGGTGGGCTGAGTACCGGATTGTAATGATAGGGTATTAAAAAGAGCTTAATTTGCGCTGAAGAGGATGCCGCGAATGGGACAAGGTCGGTCCTAAATGTCGGTGGTGGGTGTCGGCAATCTTAAGGATATATTTATAAGATATTGAATAAGTTGAGTAAAATTTCTTGCTCAGGGCGTCATGAAGAAGGTGGATTCTTATCAAGATTGTGAAACATTTTGCGGTATTCGTTGATGCCGTCGGGTAGAGGATGCGCGCGGCTTGCCCGCTTTAAGAGTGCCTCGCTTCAATTGCTCAGTACAATCTGGTTCCGCCCCAACGACTTGGCTGCATAAAGTCCTCTATCGGCCTTGTTAAGTAAGCGTTCGATGTTGGCTTGTTCGCCGGTCAATATCGCGACGCCGAGCGAAATGGTTACCCGCAGCGTTAAATCGCCTTCTATCTGAATCGCGGTGCTGGCGACGGTGGTTTGCAGTCGTTCAGCAACTTCCAGCGCGCGCTTCTTGTCTGTTTGCGGCAAGAGAATGGCGAATTCCTCGCCGCCGATTCGACCGATCACGTCAACCTCGCGCAGTGTTTCCCGCATGGTCTGTGCCGTTTTTTGCAGGACCAGATCGCCGGCTTTATGCCCATGAACATCGTTGACCGTTTTGAAATAGTCGATATCGATCATGATGACGGCCAGCGGATTGGCATAACGTTGCACTCTCGCGATCTCATGTTGCGCCAGTTCCATAAAATAGCGCCGGTTCGGAAGGCTGGTCAGATAATCGGTATGCGCTTGCCGTTGAAGTTCCTGCTGAAGATTTTTTAAATCGGTAATTTCCTGAACGGCGCCGATCAGGCTCGTCGGCTGATCATGGGCGTCCCGTAATAGCGATGCGGATAAATGCACCCAGACAACGGCACCGTCTTTGCGGATGAAGCGTTTTTCGATGTCGAAATTGTCAACCAAACCGCTGACCAGCTTGTTCAGCATCAACGTTTCAGGCTCCAGGTCGCCGGGATAGGTTATTTGACTGCAACTGTGTTTGTTATTGAGTAATTCATCCCGGCTGTAGCCGGTAATCCGGCAGAAAGTATCATTGACCAGCTGGAAGGTCCGATCCGGCGCGACATAAGCGATGCCGACCGCCGCGTTTTCGAAGATGCCGCGAAATCGTTTCTCGCTGTTTATCAGGGCCTCTTCGATTTCTTTGACCCTGTCGCCATCGGCATGTGAGTCGTCGCTCCGTAAGTGATTGCCTTCCGCATCGCGCCGCACGCAATGAGCGTGCTCAAGTATCCGTTGGGCGGGGCCGCTCCGGAAGGCCGAGCTGTCCGTCAGTTCGGGTTCGGCCGCAAGCTGCCCCAGGATCGCGTTAATTGCTGGCCAAGTCCGTTCGCTATGCTCGGGATGGCTCCAGTCCGCCCAGTGCCGATTATGGAGTTGGGCGTCGTCAAACGAGTAATCCAGCTTGCCAGCGAAGACCTGATCGTGCCTGACTTCGCGGGTCACGGTATTCCAGCCCCAATCGACCGATCGGTTACCGGTTGTGCTTTGGCTAGGATCTTCCTTGCGTGGCCTCGATTCGCTTTCTTGAGGAGGCAAAGCAGTCAAATATCGGCGGAGCAAAAAGTAAAGGAGGCCGGACGTGGCTAAAACAAAGAGCAAACCTTTTGCCAGGTTGAACAGGGCGACTTGCCGATCAACACCGACCGCATCGAAAAACAAGGCCTCGCCTAGAAAAAGCCAGCTTGCCGAAAACGCGGCATAAATCAGCACGATCCTCGCCGCAGCGTGCTCTGGACGCTTTTGCGCAGGGCTCGGCTGGCGCCGCCCCTTCTGTTTGTCGGATGCGCTCATGGTAGACGTTGTCCCTCGGTGATTGTGCGTAAAGCCGATTCAACCCCAATGCGCGGCTTGCGACAACTATCGCAACTGCGGTCAATTGGCGGCATTTGAGCCGCCGAATCCGCAGTTGCTCGCGCCAACAAAGCCTCTCGCTAAGCAAAAACCTCGCTCAAAAAATGCTTCATCGCCAGCCACGAACGCCGATCCGCGGCGGCCTGATAGACGGTGCCGAAGCCCGGGTCGTTCGCGACCGGATTCGTAAAGGCGTGCATCGTGTTGCCGTAAACATGCAGTTGCCAGTCCGCGCTGGCCCGGGTCATTTCCTGTTCGAAGGCGAGGACTTGCTCCGGCGGCGCCATCGGGTCGTCGTGGCCGTGCAGGGCCAGTACCTTGGCCTGGATCTTCTTGCCTTCGGTATTGCCGGGCGCGCCCAGGAGACCGTGAAAGCTGACCACGCCCCTGATGTCCGCGCCGGTCCGGGCCAGATCGAGCACGCAGAGGCCGCCGAAGCAGAAGCCGATCGCCGCGCATTGCTTGTCATCGACCCAGGGCAAGAGTTTGACCGCGGCCAGCGCGGCGCCGATGCGTTGTTGCAGCAGCGCGCGGTCGTCCATGAAAGGCCGCATCAGTTTGGTGTTTTCCTCTGGGTCCGAACCCCGCACGCCTTTACCGTACATGTCCAGCGCAAAGCCGACATAGCCGAGTTCGGCGAGTTTGACGGCCTTGTTCGCGACAAAGCCGTCGCGCCCCCCCCAAGCATGGTTGATCAGCACGGCCGGACGGCGGCCTTCGATCGCATCATCGTAAGCGAAAAAGCCCTCCAGCAAGGTATCGCCGTCCAGGTAGTTGACGGTGTTTGAGACGATCGCCATTGCGTTCTCCTAGGATTTCGCCATCGATTTGATTTGGCCGGTTTCGAACAAAGCGTTCAAAAAGCCTTCGGATGCCGCTTCGACCATGTCCAGCACGCGCTCGAAACCGTAAGCGCCGCCGTAATACGGGTCGGGCACCTCGCGCGTGCCGAGATGCGGCGCGTAATCAAGAAAATAATTGATTTTGTTCCGGTGCTGAGCCGGGCAGGCCGAGGCCAGGATCGCGTAATTGTCGGCGTCCATCGCCAGGATGTGATCAAAATCCTCGAAATCGCCGAGCACGAATTTCCGGGCGCGCAAGTGCGAGATGTCGACACCGCGATCGCCTGCCGCCTTTTCAGCGCGCAGGTCCGGCGCGTCGCCGACGTGATAGGCGTGGGTGCCGGCCGAGTCGATCGTGAAATGCGGCGCCAGCTTACGCTCATTCACCAGTTGGGTGAAGACGCCTTCCGCCGTCGGCGAGCGACAGATATTGCCCATGCAGACGAAGAGGACTTTGATTTTTTGCATAAACGCTTGATGTCCGGAATGAAATGGGACCTATTGTAATGCGAAGGGGGGAATCAGAAAAGGTGTAGAGCGGAGTATTCTTCACGGGTGTGAATTTTTTCTTGACGCTTCAAGACGACCGGTCGTATTATTTATGCATGGAGACCAAATCACAAAAGCAGTTTAACCGCGACAACCTGTTGAGTCAGGGGGTGGCCCTGTTGATGCGGCAGGGCTATCACGGCACCGGACTGAAGGAGATTCTCGATGCGGTGCAGATTCCGAAGGGGTCTTTTTACAATTATTTCGGCAGCAAGGAACGTTTCGCGGCGGACGTGATCCAGCACTACATCGAGCCGTTCATCCGGCAACTGGATGGCCATCTCAGGAATCCGGAGATCGACGCGCTGAGCGCGCTGAACCGTTATTTCGACGAACTGATCGCCGCGCTTGAGGCCGCCCATTTTCAAGGCGGCTGTCTGCTCGGCAATCTGATGGGCGAGGTCGGCGACACCAGCGACCTGTGCCGGGAGTCGCTGCAAGCGGCCGTGCATCGCTACCGTGATTTATTGGCGCAGGGACTCGGGATCGCGCAGCGGCAAGGCACGGTCAGAGCCGATAAAGCGGCCGAGGCGATGGCGGACTTGCTGGTCGATGCCTGGCAAGGCGCGCTGTTGCGCATGAAAATCGAACAGTCGTCCGAACCGCTGAAACAGTGTTGCCGGGATTTGCTCGGCGATTATTTCAAGACCTGATCTACCCGGCATCAAACAGCCGGTCATCCACCCCAACGAGGAGAATTGCAATGCCGAAATACATCATCGAACGCGACATTCCGAACGCCGGCGCCTTGACGGGCGAACAACTGCAAGGCATCTCGCAAAAATCGTGCAGCGTGCTGCACGCGATGGGTCCGCAAATCCAGTGGCTGCAAAGCTATGTGACCGGCGACAAGATCTATTGCGTTTATATCGCGCCGGACGAGGCCAGCATCAGGGAACATGCGGAGAAAGGCGGCTTTCCGGCGAATCGAATCTCAGAGGTCAAGACGGTCATCGATCCGACCACCGCCGAAAGCCATTAACCTTAAAGCCGCAGTGAGTCCACGAAAAGCACGAAAGACACGAAATAAATCAAAGTGGTAGATCGCGTGATTCGATCACCCGGAGGGTGTCGCTTTGCTAAGCAATAACTTTTTGAATTTTTTCGTGATTTTGGTGTGTTTTGTGGATCAACTGATTTTTCTAGGCTTAATTAAAATAAAAACACGAGAGGTCAGTCATGATAAAGCATAAACACCCGCTGCGCGCCCTGGTTCGGGCCTGCGCCTTTGCGGCATCCACCCTTGCCCTGGCGGGTCTTGGCAGTCAAGGCGCCGTTGCCGATGAAACCTGCCAGTCGCCGTACATGGCCAAGATCGTCGGCCAGGAAGATTTCGTCTATGTCTGGACCTTGGGCGCGGAAGGCGTCGGCGACGAGCAGGACAAGCTGGTCACGGTCGATGTGAATCCCAAATCCAAGACTTACGGCAAGGTCGTCAGCACGCTGTCGGTCGGCGGCCGCAACGAGGCGCATCATTCCGGCTTCACCGACGACCGTCAGTTCTTGTGGGCCGCCTCGCTCGACACCAGCAAGATGTTCATCTTCGACGTGCACACCGATCCCTCCAAGCCGAAGCTGGTCAAGACGATCACCGATTTCGTCGCGAAAAGCGGCGGCGTGGTCGGTCCGCACTCGACGTATGCGCTGCCGGGACGAATGATCATCACCGGCCTGTCGAACAACAAGGACCACGGCGGTCGCACCGGCATCGTCGAGTACACCAATGACGGCGACTACATCGCCACGCACTGGACGCCGACCGACAGCGACCTGCAGGGCGCGGCCAAGACCGGCAAGTATGCGGACGGTTACGGCTACGACCTGCGCGTACTGCCGCGGCGCAACCTGATGCTGACCTCGTCGTTTACCGGCTGGTCGAATTACATGATGGACTTTGGCAAGATGCTGAGCGACCCGGAAGCGATGAAGCGCTTCGGTAATACGGTCGTGCAATGGAATCTGCACAGCAAGCAGCCAAAAAAAATCTTCGACGTACCCGGAGCGCCGCTCGAAATCCGTTGTGCCTGGGGCGAGAATCACAATTATTGTTTCACCAGCACCGCGCTGACTTCCAAGATCTGGTTGATCTTCGAGGACGACAAGGGCGAATGGCAGGCGAAAGAAGTCGCCGATGTCGGTGATCCGGCCAAGGTTCCGTTGCCGGTCGATATCTCGATTTCGAGCGACGACACCATGCTTTGGGTCAATACCTTCATGGACGGCAAGACGCGCGCGTTCGACATCACGGATCCGTTCAAGCCGAAACAGGTGTACGAGCATAAGGTCGGCGCGCAGGTGAACATGGTGTCGTCGAGCTGGGACGGCAAGCGCGTGTATTTTACTTCGTCGCTGCTGGCGAATTGGGACAAGAAAGGCGCGGACAACGAGCAATTCCTGAAAGGCTATGCCTGGGATGGCAAGCAACTGACACAGAAATTCGCGATCGACTTTACCCAGGAAAAACTCGGACGGGCGCATCAGATGGTGTTCAATGCGTATTCTTTGTATAGCTTGAATAAGCCGCAGGTGATCGAAAAGTTGCTCGCGAAAAAATAGCGTGCATTAGCTGAAGAACTGTCTTAGTCTGAATAGCTCGGCAGGGAGTTGCGAGACTCCCTGGTGGGCGATTCCGCGCATCATCGATGCCAATCGGCTTTTTCTAGGTGTTTGCGTTAATTGATTTATTTATTCCAATCTAAAAAAGGTGCCTATGATGAAGCCAATGATTTTAGTGATGTCGTTAGCCACGTTATCTATTGAGTTGATTTCGCCTGTGCATGCACAATCAACCGACTATTTCAAAGTCAATGCCGCCTTAAAATGCTACGATACTTCTCCTATCAGCTTCAAGCCAATTGCTTATCGCAACAAAGAATTGATTGCGCTCGCTACACACGAGTCCGGTGCACAATTAGTTACCGAGGGTGGCACTTTGCAGTTGCATGTCGTGGATAAATGTGGGACTCCAATCGGGGCGCCGATACTGAATTATTTAAATGATAACTGTGCCTTTACAGCAAGCATTTCCACAGGAAAACGCGCTTGCGTGGAGCAGATGGGGTTTCTGGGAGGGGATACTCCGGTAGCCAGTGCCTTCTGTAAGGAAACCGTTAAACATAACTTATCGGCGGGCAATGGTGAGCCAATTAACGGAGCGGATTTCAAAAACCGCAATTGTAAGGTACAAATTTTCTATGCAGATGGGCTGATTTGCGACGGTTCGGTCAATTCGGGCGGAAAACCGTTCAAACCTGACAGCAGTTGCAAATAAGTAGTGCCTCGGATTTTTTAAGCATACAGCTTACCTTTGCCATAGACGGGTTTTGTAAATCCGTCTGAGGCAACGCGAGGTACAAAACCTGTTTATTGGCTTTTCCGCTGGTCCTTAATTCCCTCATACTGCATGCTTTTCGCGGCGCGGTTGCGCTTCACATCCTGTTCCGGCGCGCTGCCGGTAAACGCCTCATCGACTTCGGCCTCCATCTTTTTCAATTTCTCGTCCATTTTGGCGTCGGCCATCGGCACACTGGCAGCGACTTCCGCCGCCTTGATTTCCTTCCGATATTCGCTGATCGCCTGTTTGGCGGCCGGTTTGTTGCCGGAGCGCACCATGTCGCTGATTTTTTTCTTCACGAGCCCCAGATTGTTTTCGAGCCAGCTTTGCTGGTACACGTCCTTGTCGATCGATTGGAGCGCTTCCTGACGCAGTTCCGGCGCGACGACGGCCAGCTTCAGTTTGGTCTGGTCGAGCGGGGTTTGCTGCGCCGCGCCCTGTACGCTATAGTTCAGTTTTATCTCGCCCAGCGCCAGATTGCCGACTTTCGCATTCGGAATCGAAAAGGTCATCACGAAATGCTTGGCACTTCCTGCCAGCAGTTGACCAGTCGGAATACTGATCGTCGAGGCATTGATCGCATTGACCGGATAACCGCTCGCATCGACCAGGCGCACGCCGCCGGATAGATTGATTTCGAGCGTGCTGCTGCTCGCATAGATCTGGCGCGTTTCGTTCAGGTCGCGGTTCAGGATGTTGCCGAGGCCGGAAAGGCCTTCAAGATAGGAATAGTGCCCCATGCCCTGGTCGGCCAGCTTGGCCATCAATGTTTCGTTGAAACCGAGTCCCATCCCGATCGTCGACATGACTGCTCCACTCCGCGCCGCGCGCGACGCTATTTGCCCGAGCAGTTCGGGATCGGTAATGCCCTGATTGGCCTGACCGTCCGACAGCAGCACGATTTTGCGGGCGCCTTCGCTGGCGCTGTGTTCGAGCAGTTGCAAGGCGGCGTTCAAGCCATCGCTCATATTCGTGCCGCCGCTCGGCACGACCTGGCTGACCATGTTGTTCAGAATCCCTTTGTTCATCGAATTGACCGTCACCAACGGCGACTGCACGATCGCATCGTCCGAGAAAGACACCAGCGCGAAGCGGTCGCGTTCGTTCAGTCGGCCGATGATGTCCCAGACCGCGGCTTTCGCGTAAGGCATTTTATTGTCCTCGGACATCGAGCCGCTACGGTCGAGCACGATGATCATGTCGGTCGCGCGCGTCCGCATACCGACCTCGGGCAAGGACGGCGCGCTGATGCCGACATCGAGAAAGACCGTGTTCGCTTCGTTCTGCACGAAGCGGGTCTGTGAGAGTTTGGTGCTGATTTCGACCCGGCGGGGTGGCGTGACCGATGTCGCTTCGGTATTGTGCGTGAACAGCAGCGGCAGCAGTACGGCCGTCAAACGGCCGAGTCCAGGTTTTAAAAAGGTTTGGAAAATCATGTCGGGCTCCAGGTTGTTGGTGGGTTCGGAGCACACTGTAGCGGGCTGGCGCCTATCATTACAGACACGCGGATGTAAAATCGGCGCGCGATTTTTTACATAGCTTTTACGGTCGATAATTGCCAGAATGTTAGGGTAAACGCTGCGTAAACCCTGAAGGGATGTGTGATGAAAGTGAAACCCGGATTATTGATTGTCGAGGATGAAGAGGCAATCTTGGTCGGCCTGACCGATGTATTCGTGTACCACGGCTTCGAGGTCGATACGGCGAAAGAGGGGCGGGAAGGCTTGCGCAAAGCCCAGTCCGGCCGCCATGATTTGATCATTCTGGACGTGATGCTGCCTTTCATCGACGGCTTTACGCTGTGCAATAAAATCCGCGAGCGCGACCGCGACCAACCGATCATCATGCTGACCGCGAAGTCGTCCGAAGAAGACATCATCACAGGACTGACGCTCGGAGCGGACGACTATATCGCGAAGCCGTTTTCGGTCCGTGAACTGGTGTTGCGTGTCGAGTCGGTATTGAAGCGTTCGCGCAAACGGGTCCTGCAGGCGCAGAGTCTGCACATCGGCGGCATCAACATTGATACGGTCAATCTGCTGCAACTGGACGTTCCGGAGCCGCTCGCGTTTTCGCGCCGCGAGATCGACATTCTGCATTACTTGAATCACCATGCCGACCGGCCGGTGTCGCGCGAGGAACTGCTCGAAGCGGTCTGGGGCTACAAGCAGGCGTCGGCGATCGAAACCCGAACCGTCGATATTCACATCGCGAAGCTGCGCCGCAAGATCGAGCCGGACCCGAAGAACCCGCGGTATCTGCTCACCTTGCGCGGCGAAGGTTATCGTCTGGTGTCCGGCCAATGACCCGGCGTCGGCCCTATCGAAGCAGCGGATCGGCCAAGAAACGGCTGGCCTGGATGCTGGCTCTGTTTCTCGGCGCCTTGTCGCTGCCGGCGTACCTGCTGGTCGCGCGCGTCTATGCGCAACTCGAAAGCGAAATCTATTACAGCGCCCGCGACGGCGCGGCGCGGTGGGTCGACAGGATCGATCAGGCTTTGCAGGCCGGCGTGCAAAAAGAGCAGGAGCGCCCGATCGCCGAATACAGCTTTTTCAACGTGCTCGAAAATCCGCTGTTGCAGACCGAGGGGTTGAAGTTTTCGCCGTTGTCCGAAGTACCGCCTAAAACCGGGATTGCAGGTCTGATCGGTTATTTCCAGATCGATGCGGACGGTTCGTTTCATATCCCGGCGCTGCCGGACATCGGCCGGGGTAAACAGCCGGTGTTGAGCGCCGAAGAACTGGCGAAACGCCGGACCTTGAAGGCGACATTGCAGAATTTGCTGGCTACCGAGCAAGCGGCTCCGAATGAACAACAGGCGGCCAAGCCGGCTCAGCGCGACGAAGCCAAACAACAATACGTCGTCAGCAATCTGCCGGAGCCAGCGGTCAAGGACGCCGCCACTGTCGAGTCGAGGTCCGAGGCGGTGATCGGCAAACAATTGCAGGAAAAGAATATCGATACCGGGAAATGGGAAAAAGAACGCAAACAAAACGTCTATCCGGCCAAGAAGAAGGCGGATGCGACCGTTTATAAAACCCGTAAGGAAATGGTCAAGCTGCCGGAGCAGTCGCTGGCAGGCTCGTTGTTGAGTAGTCCACAAAACCAGAGAGGTTTGGCGCCGCCGGCCGCAATCGCACCTGAAGCGGATGATAAGGCCGCCGTCTCCTCTGCAGCCGCTTCTGTGCGCTCGGTTCGATCCCCAAAGCCGGTCGTGTTCAGTTTCGAAAGCGAAGTCGGGCCGCTGCAGTTGTTGAGCCTTTCCTCGGGGCATCTGTGTTTTTACCGGCAGGTCTGGCATAACAAGAGCCGGTTCATTCAAGGTTTTGTGGTCGACGGCGCAGCCTATTGGCGGACCGCCGTAGAGCCATTGTTCGACGGCGCGCCATACAGCAGCGTGTTGATCGCCGATCAGGGCCGGGTCGTGCAACAATTCAAAAAGCAGGATGGCCAGCCGGAAACCTTGCTTTACCGCAGCGCGTTGTTGCCGCCGTTTCAGTCGTTCGAGCTGATCGTGAACAGCCAGGGCCTCGATCCGGGACCCGGCAAACAGGTGGTCGATCTTCTAGCCTTATCGCTCGCATTGGTCCTGTTCGGCGGCGTGCTGGTGTTTTACCGCCTGGGGTCGAAGCAGGTCGATTTGAACAGGCAGCAGCAGAATTTCATCTCCGCGGTCAGCCACGAGCTCAAAACGCCACTGACCTCGATCCGAATGTACGGCGAAATGCTGCGCTCCGGCTGGGTTTTGGACGAAATGAAGAAAAAATCCTACTACGATTTCATTTTCTTCGAGAGCGAGCGCCTGTCGCGTCTGATCGCGAATGTGCTCCAACTGGCCAAGCTCGAAAACGGCCAGATGCCGGCCGAACTGAGGCCGATCGCGCCGGCGTTATTGTTGCAGCGCGTCAAGGGCAAAATCGCCGCGCAGATCGAGGCGTCGGGATTTGAATTGATCTGCCAACTGCCGGATACTTTGGAAGGCATCACGGTCAACGTCGATGAAGATGCTTTCTACCAGGTCGTGATCAATCTGGTCGATAACGCGATCAAATTTGCGGGGGATGCAGCAAATAAAACGATCGAGATCGGTTTCAAGGCCGGCGAGACGCGCCGAGAAATCCTGTTTTTCGTGCGCGACTATGGCCCCGGCATCAAAAAGGATCAATTGCGTAAAATCTTCACGCTGTTCTATCGCGCCGGCGACGAAATGACCCGCACCCGTCCCGGCACCGGCATCGGTCTCGCGCTCGCGAAACAACTCGCTGTCTCGATGAGCGCCAGGCTGACCGTCGAAAACCGGCAGCCGGGGGCGGAATTTCGGGTCGTGCTCAAATTGGGGGCTTGAAGTTGGTTTACTGATCGGCTCGCAACAAGTCTTCTATCGCGCGAGTTAACTCTTCGGGTTTGCTGACCGATCCGTAACGCGCCACGACGTGTCCCTGACGGTCAATCAAAAATTTGGTGAAATTCCATTTAATCGCGGTCGAGCCTAAAATGCCTTTCGCTTGCGCTTTAAGGTATTTAAAAAGTGGGCTGGCTTGTTCGCCATTCACCTCGATTTTTGCGAACAGCGGAAAACTCACCTGATAATTCAGGGTACAGAATGCCTTGATTTCTTCCGCGCTTCCGGGTTCCTGCGCGCCGAACTGATTACAAGGGAAACCCAAGACCACCAGGCCTCGATCCCGATAACGCCGATATAAACTCTCCAAACCCTCATACTGCGGCGTAAAACCGCAGCGGCTGGCGGTATTGACGATCAGCACGACCTTGCCGCGATAATCGCCGAGAGAGACCTCGGTTCCGTCCTGAGACGTTGCCTTAAAATCATAAATAGAAGTAGTCATCGCATTCTTTCCTTCTCAATCTCGGTGTCTTTGCGCATCGGCCGGCAATTTCGTGAATATAGGATGATTGGCGAGTTGATAGCTTTCGGGATAAAAAACGCCGCCCAGATACAGGCCGTGGGGTGGGGCGGTGATGCCGGCCAGCGCGCGCTTCTTGACCGTCAGTAGTTCTCGTGTCCACTCGACCGGCTGCTTGCCGGAACCGATCGCGATCAGGCTGCCGGCGATATTCCTGACCATGTGATGCAGAAACGCATTCGCGGCGATGTCCATGATCACCCGATCGCCTTCGCGGTAGACATCGACGAAATGCACCTGCCGGAACGGGCTCTTCGATTGGCAGCCTTGGGCGCGGAACGAGGAAAAATCGTGGTGGCCGATCAGGGATTGCGCCGCCCGATGCATCTTGTCTTCATCCAAGGGTGAGTAGCACCAGGTCGTCTGCGTCGGCGTCAGCGCCGATTTGACCGGCCGGTTCAGGATGATGTAGCGGTAGAAGCGGGCGATCGCGCTGTAGCGGGCATGGAAGTCGCCGAGCGCAGGTTTGGCCCAGAGGATGCGCACGTCATCGGGCAGATGGGTGTTGCCGCCCATGACCCAGGAATACGGTTCCCTCTCGGCGGTCGTGTCGAAATGAACGACTTGTTCGAACGCATGCACGCCGGTGTCGGTACGTCCCGCGCAAATCACCGTGACCGGCTCGTTCGCGACTTTCGCGAGCGCCCGTTCCAGCGTGGCTTGAATGCTGCGCTTTTCGGCTTGAGTCTGCCAGCCGCAAAAGGCGCTGCCGTCGTATTCGATGCCGAGGGCGATGCGCAAATGCCCTCTCCGGAGGGAGAGGGTTGGGTGAGGGGAAATCAAAGAATCACTCATTCTTATCCGTAATTGTTAAAACAGCCAAACGGATAGACTCAAGAACTCCTTCCAAATTATCTATCACATCATTATTCCAAAAGCGTATGACTTTGAATCCTCGTTGTTCAAGAAATATGTCGCGCTGGTTATCGTAGAGCTTTTGTTCGGTGTGC
>Ga0207968_100568_pt1 | contig 13285 bp, 13 predicted proteins | sample LakWasMet21_HOW5_2_FD_183867 | JGI IMG/M metagenome (GOLD analysis project Ga0207968, IMG submission 183867) | Freshwater sediment methanotrophic microbial communities from Lake Washington under simulated oxygen tension - Sediment Metagenome... | ecosystem: Environmental > Aquatic > Freshwater >...
TAGCTAGGAATAGGCTTTGCTAACATTGTTGAGTATTGTTCCAAGGTATCTGCTATAAATCGATAAAAGTGCGCGCATTTTACGCGCTAATCATATGATTAAGAAGCTTTTTTATAGTTCAATTACATGAATATTTGAACCAAGCGGCTTAAATGCTACTATTTTCACAACAGCCACCCGCAATATTGCATACAATGTGAGCATGACACACTTACGAAAACATACGAAAAATTATGTGTGACTACGCCAGTTTAGTAAAAACTTTGCATCAATTTGCAGAAAAAGCCAAAGACAAACCACTCACCGTGGGCGAAGCCTTAGACACATTAGACGAAGCTGGCTACGCATTTATCTGCATCATACTGGTGTTACCCTTTTTGCAGCCTATCCCGTTAGGCCCATTCACAGTGCTAGGCGGTGTAGCCTTTGCCACCCTGGGCTGGCAATTATTACGCGGCCACGAATCACCGATATTGCCTAAACAAGTATTGGCCATTGAGTTTAGTGAAAGCACCTGGAAAATGCTAGCCAAAGTCTGCCTGGAGATTTTAGGTTTATGCAGAAAAATCAGCAAACCACGCTACCCAAAAATTGCAGCAGGCCGGCGCGGCCAAAAAATAGGGGGCTTTATCCTACTGGCAGCGGGCGGGTTAATGGCAATCCCGTTTGGGGTGCTGCCATTCAATAACTTTTTACCCGGCCTGGCTATCTTATTTTACTGCATAGGCGAACTTGAAGATGACGGCCTGATGTACCTAATTGCTTTCTTCTGGCTTATCGTTACCACCATTTATTTTAGTGCGTTCTTTTTTGCGCTTTGGTACTTTGGTGAAAAGGCGTTAGCGTTTTTTAAAATACTTTAAAAACACTAATGCGCCCGATACTAATGTCCACAAAGAATAGTACGGAAAATATTTAAGTGACGAGCACACCCTGAGTATTTGTAAGTTATTAATTAATAAATTAATATTGAAACGCAAGACAACCAAAATTAGAAAGGCCTGCGGGCTCCAGGTTTGTACATCCTTTTTCCACTTACCCATGTAAAGACCTATCGGTTTCTATAATTATTGTTATGCATATTTTCTTGAGAAGATCATAAGGAAAAACCAATGAAGTCTAGTAAGAAACCTTGGCCATTACGGTCAACTCACGGCATCAAAGACAGAATTAATACTAATCCAGACTTTCAGCGGCCAGCTGTCTGGGGTAAAGCACAGAAGCAGTTGCTTATAGACACTATCCTGCGTGATTACGACATACCTAAGCTATACTGGCGTAAGGTTTCCTCTAAGCCAGATAAGTACGATGTCGTCGATGGTCAGCAGCGCCTTAGGGCAATTTGGGAGTTCTTCGACGGTGAGTTTCCATTACCGAAAAACGCCGAGCCTATTGACGGCGAGGCAGTAGCGAACCTTCATTACGAGCATCTTCCTGACGACTTGAGAATGCGGTTCGATGTATACGCCCTTGATATTGTTATTTTAGAGGAAAGTGATGAGGACGAAGTTCGTGAGATGTTCTTGCGGCTACAGAATGGCACCTCACTAAAAGCCCAAGAAAAGCGGAATGCATATCCCGGCCAAATGCGCACTTTCGTACGTCAACTTGTAAGTCATCCATTCTTTCAGTCTGTTGGTTTTGCCAACTCCCGCTTCAACCACGATCTCGTCGCAGCGCAACTGGTATGTCTAGAACTGGCAGGAGAACCGGCTAACATCAAGAGCGCTGACCTGAACCGAATGTACGAGGATCACGTCGACTTTGATCCAAAGTCATCTGAAGGCAAGGCTGTCCAACGAACCTTGGGGATTCTTGCTGAAGCCTTTCCTGAAAAAACGCCCGAGTTGGAACGATTTAACGTTATATCTCTTTACTGCATGGCATCTGAGATGCAAAAGCAGTATGCGTTTGATCAAGTGCGACCCATTCTGCAAGACTGGTTTCTAGGGTTCGAGGCTGACCGTCGCGCTCAAGAAGAAAAACCGGACGACGAAATTGATGCAGAGTGGGCAAGCTACAAGGAGAAAATTAGCCATAGCACCGATGCTGCAGATTCAGTTCGATGGCGCATGGACTTTATGTTGAGGCATTTCTTAGAACGATATCCAACAATCCAGCGTAAAGACAATCAACGTAGTTTCACACATATGCAGAGGCTCGCAGTTTTTCGTCGAGATAAGGGGCATTGCCAACTCAAGATCAAATGTACGGGTGCCAAGCTAACCTGGGATGATTGGCATTGCGATCATACAATACCTTGGATTGCTGGCGGAAAAACAACTGTTGAGAATGCCCGCGTCGCCTGCTCGGCCTGCAACCTTTCAAAAGGCGCCCTGCTACAAACTTAGTAGCCATATATGCCAAACCTAAAACTCACCTGTCCCAGAACATGCACACGAAAAGAAAGTCACATTGATCTTATCATTACAAAACTCCATCCCATCCGATCTTATCGTCAGAAAATATGAAGTTCAAAGTGACTGGCAATAAATCTAGTCCACTATTCAAGTTAGGCGTGCTAAAACGCAACCCTTAATTCAAACGTTAGGTCTCTATGCACATCCAAACCGCACCAGACGAATTTGCCCAACATTTGACCGACGTTTTCCGACTGTTCGGACCAATCTCTTTGTGCCGCATGTTCTCTGGCTATGGCATTTATCACGATGGAATTATGTTTGCTTTAGTTTCTCAAGATACGCTGTACTTGAAGGCGGATGCCGAAAACTCGGCGGACTTTCGAGACCAAGGGCTTAGTCAATTCGAGTATGCTCGACAGGGAAAAATCATTGGGCTATCCTACTATCAGGCTCCAGAAATCGTACTGGAGGACACCAATGAAGCTGCTCTCTGGGCGCGTCGCTCGTTTGAAGCCGCGCTACGTGCTAACGCATCAAAAGCAAAGACTGTTCGAAGCCGTCATAAACAGGAAATCTAACCCATCATTTAAGCGACACGCCTAACGGCACCCATTAACTCAAACGTTAGCCAGATTAAATCATGAAAGTCCTACCACTTGAACTAAGTGTCGCTTGCGAAGCTGACGCTAAAGAAATTGCAGCCCTCGTGAACAGGGCTTATCGGCCTTCCGCGCAGGAGGCGGGCTGGACACATGAAGCAAACCTCATTGCTGGTGAGAGAGTATCTACCGAACAAGTGCTTTCCCTATTTCACGAACAATCTACGATTTTGCTGTTACGTCTTGGGCGCGCTATCGTAGCGTGTGTGCATGTGCAAGGTGGTCAGTCTGGTGCTTACATTGGCATGCTAGCGACTAATCCAGCAATGCAAGCGCAAGGTATTGGTAAGCAAATGTTACTCCACGCAGAGGCGTATGCTATTGAACATTACGATGCCTCGTTACTCAAAATGTCGGTTCTGTCTTCACGGCCGGAGCTATTGGCTTTCTATAAACGGCGCGGCTATGCTCTTACTGGACAGGTAGAAGAATATCCATTGTCGGCCGGTGTCGGTCAGCCAATGGTCACTGGCATTCAAGTTTTGTCGTTGGAAAAAAGCGTCAACCAAACCACCGCTCGAGCAAGAATCGTAAAAATTTAGCCTAAACAGTTTTATCTATCTGCGTTATTACTTTATATTTAAAACTTACATTTAAATAACGCTTCTAAGGGATGATGCGCCGCAGGTGCATGCTCAACGCAATATGGCAGAAGCCAGCAAATCAAAACAAAGTTTATGAGCCACGGTTATTATCAACTTCCTAATGGTCGGGTTGCCAGTATAGATGGTGAGTGTGACTTTCCACCGCTAACTGAAGCACTCAACGAGCCCAATGGCTTAATCGCGATTGGCGGCGATCTATCCCTGCCCCGCTTATTAGCGGCTTATCACCAAGGTATTTTCCCTTGGTTTAGTGAGGATGAGCCTATTCTGTGGTGGAGCCCCAGCCCGCGCATGGTGCTCTTCCCCAACGAGTTAAAAATATCAAACTCACTACAAAAAACGCTAAAGAAAAAAAATTTTGAGGTGAAATTCAACACGCAATTTCGTGCGGTCATTACTGCTTGCAGCAGCACCCTGCGCGGCCAGCAGGCTGGCACCTGGATTACCCAGGATATTATTGATGCTTACTGCAGACTGCATGATGCCGGCTTTGCGATTTCGGCTGAGTCTTATTTGGATGGTGAGTTGGTTGGCGGCTGCTACGGAGTGCGCATAGGCCAAATGTTTTATGGTGAAAGTATGTTTCATCATAAAACCGATGCATCCAAGGTTGCCTTTGTGAGTTTGGTACAGCACCTAACAGCCCAAGGCATTGGCCTGATTGACTGCCAAATGAAAACAGCGCATTTAGCGAGCCTGGGCGCACGCGAAATTGACCGTGCAGCATTTGCAGCGCAATTATCTACACTTACCAAGGCCAGACCGAGCAATATAGAGTAAAAATAGGGTTATACTTTTGCCATGAGCTTACCTAGCGATACGCCACTGCACAAACTGCAATTTTACGTCACCACGGGCTACACATGCGGCTACCTGCCCAATAGAATGGCGCAAAGCCTAATTGCCGCGCCACAGCACCTGGTGGATGCAGACGTATACAGTGGCTTGATTCAACAAGGTTTCAGACGTAGCGGAAAGTTCTCTTACAGGCCGCATTGCGAGAACTGCCAAGAGTGCGTGCCGGTAAGGGTTATTTTAGAAGCATTTATCCCTAATCGCAGCCAGAAGCGTGCGTTTAGACAGCACCAAAATCTCACCACCACGATACTGCCCATAGGCTTTTATGAAGAGCATTATGCACTCTATGCCAGCTATCAACGCGCACGCCATAGTGATGACAAAACCGCAGATCAAATGGAGCCTGATTCTGACTCGCAAGAGAACGATGTTGAGCAGTACCAGAGCTTTTTATGCCAATCTAACGTAGAAAGCGTTCTCGTTGAGTTTAGAGATGGCGACCAGCTAAAAATGGTGAGTGTTATCGACATTGTGCGCGATGGCATCTCCGCGGTTTACACCTTTTACGACACCAGCGACAGTGCAACCAGCTATGGCACTTACAACGTTTTATGGCAAGCACTATGGGCGCAAACCTTAGACTTACCCTACCTGTATTTAGGCTACTGGATTAAAGACAGCAGAAAAATGGCTTATAAGCAAAACTACAAACCACTGGAAAAACTGATAGACGGTGAGTGGCGTTAGACCTCTGCTAAAGCTCTAATATCGCCAGCAAGTTAATGCTAGCTACTACACCCAGCCTTACACCACTTACACTATTTCATTTGCCGGCTTACCAATAAAGTAGCCTTGTGCGTAATCAACACCATAGCTTCGCAGCAGCGTCAGGCAGCGCTGATCGCCCACAAACTCTGCCACCGTGCGCTTGCCAAAGCCGCGAGCCACTTCTGTTAAAGCTCTCACAAATATTTGGTCATCTGTACTATCGGCAAGATTACGGATAAAAGAGCCGTCAATTTTCACATAATCCACAGGGAAGTGCTTCACGTAGTAAAAAGAAGAGAAGCCAACGCCAAAATCATCTAACGAGAAAGCGCAGCCTAAAGCGCGTATCGTTTCAATAAATGCTTGTGCTGTTGCAAAATCAGCCACAGCTGCAGTTTCTGTAATTTCAAAAATAATATGTGAAGGCAATTCTGGGTGTTGCAAAAATAAGCTTTGCAGTAGCGTCAGCATATTTTCATCATTCATGCTGTGCCCAGAGAGGTTAATGGCAACTTTGCGATCTTTACCTTCGGCCAACAGCTCTGCCCAACGCTTGATGACAGTGCGCACTACATAATGGTCGATTTGCTTGATCAACCCTGAGCGCTCGGCAAACTCGATAAACTCACCCGGCGGCACCATCGCTCCATTTTCATCCACCATGCGCACCAGTGCTTCGTAGTGGCTAATTACATTTTGATGAATATCCAGAATAGGCTGATACTGCATGATAAAGCTTTGATCACGCAGCGCCTGTTTGATGCGGTCTTCCCACAACACTTTCTGCTCAAGTTTCTGCTGCAAGTGCTCACCTTCAGAAAACACGTGCAGGCGTGCGCTACCCGTCAGCTTAGCCTGATACATGGCGATATCAGCATTAGCCAATAAGCGCTTAGCATCATGATTATTAGCGTTAACGGTCACAATACCGATACTTGCGGTGATGTGGTGGTCACCCGCCAGCCCAGGATATTTAATCTCCCCCAGCTGCCGGTTAATTTCTTCGGCCAGCTTGATTGCTCTTGGCAAATCGCAATCGCGCATCAAGATGCCCATTTCATCACCGCCCAGCCGTGCGAGGACATCCTGCGTGCCGCAGATGTTGGACAAAATATCCGCCACGGTACGCAGCACCATGTCACCTGCCGTATGCCCTGAAATATCGTTAATATATTTAAAGCCATCCAGGTCCAAATAAAGCAAGGCATCGCACGTAGCAGTCCCATTCAGTCTCAGCAGTTCCGCTTCCACCTCCTGCATAAAGCGCTGGCGATTGATTAAGCCGGTCAGCTGGTCATGCTCCGCTAGATATAGGCTCTTCTCTTCGCTTCTTTTGCGTAAGGTGATATCAACCCCTACCGACAGTATCTGCACCTGCTCCCCATCCATACGCGAATGGTGCCATGCAATTTCACGCTTCACATCGTGGTTACACAGCACAGCACACTCGTGATAATGGTAGTCAATGCTGTTTGAAATAATGCCCTGATACACTTGATGCAACTGCGTACGTGCATCTGGCTTCTCAAATGCATTGATTAAGGATTTACCTTGTAAACTGCGTTCATCCCAGCCCAATAACTGTTCACCATAATGATTGATGCTGGTTACCTTACCGTCCTTATCCTGAGTCACAATCACCACTTGCGCCGTATCTAAAATACGCTCCGAAAACGCGTTCGCTTGTGTGATCTGGCCTAGCATGTCCAGAATCTCAGATTGATGCAGGCTCGCATCATTTTCAAGTGACTGTAGACGATCTGTCAGCTTCAATGCTGCCTCGGCGAGTTGGTCCACCTCATCAAGCAGCACTGGGCGCTTACGTATTTTAATTTGGGCACGTACAGCCTCAAACTGCCGCTGCCCCAAAAACGGAATCGCTTTTACTGCATCAGTAATACGCTTTAAAGGGGTGTTCAATAAGAAGTAAATCGCCAGCAGCATGCACACCGAAAAAATAAAACCAAACTTTAGGCGCTGCAATGTGGACTCATGCGTCTCCAGCACTTGTGTCGTTACATTTTCAATCACCACTACCATGGCTGGCACATTCACCAATTTATGCTCAATTGGAAAGAACACGACCTCATAATATTTATCGGCGAAAGCCACGCGCTGCCAAATCGGCGCTCCTTTTACCAAGGGAATACTTTCCATCTGCTGTAACAAAGGCAAATTGGCATTGGCGTTGGATAGCCCAGAAATACGTAAACCCAGCTTAGGCAAGGCATTTTGGTAATGATCAGCTTCGCTTTTTAATACAAAGCCTACATCTGCACCAGAAAAACGATTAAACGATAAGATTAAGTCCGCCATGGACGATGCGACTACAACCGCCCCGCTCACTTTGCCATTAGTGAGCATAGGCGTTGTGGCATACTGTAAGCACACCTCAGTGCAATCTATCCATGCTAGGCTGGACTCCAGCCGAATCGCCTCGGCAACTTGCTGGGCTTCTAAGGCATTTTGCTGCCGCAAGCCGGCCCACTCCGCCAGCATATGCTGGTGCTGATCGTAAATACGGATTGACTCTAAGCCGTAATCCAACTGCAACGAAGCTAACGCAGAGCTCACTCTGGGCCCTAGCCATTTTGAAGCAGAAGCATCCGTTGCTGCCAGCGTACCATCCACACTCACCATGGTTGCCACGAGTGAAGAAACTTGCGAGGTTTTTAACGAAAAATCTGCCAGCATCGCCTTAAACTGCACAAGGTAGCGCGCATGCACAACATCACGCTCATGCTTGAGGCGATTAGCCTGGCTCAAATAAGCCCAGCTAATCAACAGCAGGGTAAGCGTCACAAAAGCTAGGCCTAGCAAGGCCATAATCTTCCATTTAAGGCTCAAGAAAATATCTGATTTTTTGCTCAGTGACATCATGTTTTATTTAGCCTGAGCGTTTAAAAGCGATAGGAAGCAAGCAGAATCAACATATCCCAGTTTTTTTCCAGTGCGGCAGGGTTTGAGTTTTCCAGCGGTGATAACCAGCCTGCACCATTGATCCGATGCGCCTCGGCACGTAAGCTAAAACTTTCATTCACGTCATAGCGCACCCCAGCAGACCAATCTTTACTATAAAGCATAAAATTCGGGAGCCCTGTTGTCGCCTGCCATTCCCTGCCGTGGCGGTCTGAACGGTCTCTATAAAAAGCATCATAGCGGGTAAAAACCTCCCATTTAGACGCTGGGCGGTAAGCTGCCTGCACATAAAAGCCATCTGCACTTGTTTTACCGTCCGCGAGCGGGCCAAACCCTTTAAACTCAAGAAACTCTAGTAAATACTCGCCGGTTAGGCTCCATTTTTCAGCATTGTATTGTGCAGACAACAGGTAAGGCACTAAGGTGATATCACCACTTGATAAGAAGTCAGTGGCTTTTCTATCGTATGCCAACTTAACATTGGCCGCTGTAAACCCAAGCCGCCACTGTCCATTATTACTATCAAATGAGAAGTTCACCAACTGCGTCAGTTTAGAGTCTAATCGACCCGGCATGTCTTTACCTAAGAACGTAGCCTCTGTGGATTTTCCATCTGCCTGCGGATACCCTAAGTAATACTTGACGCCAAAATTACCATAGTCAGAAACCGCGTTATGATAAAGCGATAAACCATCTGCAGCTTTTTGTAAGCGGCGCGTCACATCAAAGTAAATAGGCTGCGGCAAAATAGCTGAGTCACGGGTAAAAGCAACGTCACCAGTTTCAGCATAAAGCCCATAGGGTACCCTCACCCTACCCACACGTATGCCAGAACTACCCCAATCACCAGCAGCTACGGTCCAGTCAACAAAGGCATGCCCAACCCGCAATTCGCCATTGTCGTTTTCACCAGCCTTACGCGAAATTAATTGTGTTGAGAACTGCAACTGAGGCAACGCACGATACGTGGCATTTAAGCCAACCTCACGAAAGTCATAACTAATATCATCACTACTTTTACCCAAAAAGTTATTACCCGTGGTGTTCACCATCCCTTGTGTAATGAATCCATGTAGTTGCAGCTTGCCATCCAGCATATCAACCGCGCCAGCTACGCTGGGCAACAACACAGAAAACGCCAGCATCCATCTCGCAAATAATTGCTTATGGCAAGTTTGGTTCGAGCTAGGCCTATTGCGATATTTGAAGTATGCGTACATCTTGGTTCACCTCTTGCAACAATAGATAACCTACGCTACCTGGCGTAGCCTTCACTTTCGCGAGCATTTCTTGTGCGGATGTCACTTGCTCAGGGTATTGCCCCAGACCAGCGAACACCTGCCTGTCCCAAGCGCGCCGCAACTGACGTGGGAAAAATTTCAATACTTCTTTGCTAAAAACTTCATGGGTTGGGCTTGAGTCTGAGAAAACATAGACTTTTACGGGCGTACCATCACTCCACTTGGTTTGATTCATCACGAAAATAGCGCGCAGTGTATTGGCACTAATGACACCGGGGTTAAATGATGAGGAAGCAATGACCGCGACTTTAGAGCCAGCATTAGCATCAACGCTGGCAGCAAGCGCTGGTGGGGGAAAGAGGAATACAATTTGAATAAATATTATTAGCTGCCAAATTCTCATTATTATTTACTTTGTGCAGAATATTTTTACCAATTATTACTGAGATATTTAAATAACGCCACAAAAAAATAATGAATCAAATTTAATGATTAAAACTATTCTTCAGTGGCAGCAAAAACAAAAAATAGCGCCATGATTCTTGGCAATTACAACAATGCTACAATTGCGGTTATTGATTGTCGTAAATTATCTTAAAAAAATTGAAAAAAATCGTTATCTTTGGAGTGGGCCTGATTGGTGGCTCGGTTGCGCTCGCTTTGAAAAAAGCAGGGAGTGCGGCACAAATTATAGGGGTGGGTCGCTCCACTGAAAGTTTACAGTCCGCACTGGATTTAGGGGTGATAGACGTTGCCTGTAGCGACATCGCCCAAGCCCTGCACAATGCAGACATCGTGCTGATTGCCGCGCCAGTAGCGCAAACCGCCAGTATCCTTACTGCAATCAAGCCAGCATTAGCAGCAAACACCGTGGTTACCGACGCAGGTAGCACTAAAAGTGATGTACTTGCCTGCGCACAGGAAATATTAGGCGAACAATTTAATCAGTTCGTGGGCGGCCATCCAATTGCAGGCGCTGAAAAAAGTGGCGTGACTGCCGCCACTACCGATTTGTATCGCAATAAAAATGTAGTGCTAACACCAACCGAGGCAACCAACGCCGATGCAGTGCAACGTGTGCGTGAATTATGGCAGCATTGCGGCGCTAACGTCACCGAAATGCCGGCAGCAACGCACGACAGTATTTTTGCCGCAGTCAGCCACCTGCCACACCTGCTTGCTTTCGCGCTGGTAGACGATATTGCATCACGCCAGAACGCAGAGCAGCTATTTGGCTTTGCCGCCAGCGGCTTTAGGGACTTTACCCGCATTGCAGGCAGCCACCCTGAAATGTGGCGTGATATCAGCCTCGCCAATAGAGCTGCACTATTAAATGAAATCACGGCATACCAAGATGAACTGTCGCGATTAAAACAAATGCTGGAACTCAGTGACGGCGATGCACTGCATGCGTTGTTCGATCGCGCCAGTACTGCGCGTAACAACTGGGCAAAGCTTAAAGAGCAATAACCAACAATAAAGAATTAATTATGGAACAACTCACACTGGCCGCAGGCCATCAGGCACAGGGCACGCTTGCCCTACCCGGCTCAAAAAGCATCTCCAATCGCACACTATTACTGGCAGCGCTCGCTAATGGCACCACAGAAATCCGTGATGTACTGGCGTCAGACGACACCTCTCGCATGCTGGAAGCGCTAGAAACTCTAGGCGTAGAGTTAGAGAACTTTGCTGAAAACGCATGGCGTGTAACTGGCTGCGGCGGCAACTTCCCTAATAAAGAAGCTAATTTGTTTTTAGGTAATGCAGGCACTGCGTTCAGGCCACTCACCGCAGCCCTAGCATTGGCTGGCGGCAGCTATCAACTGTCTGGGGTTGCACGCATGCATGAGCGCCCGATTGGCGATTTGGTCGATGCGTTAAAACAGGCAGGTGCTGATATTCAATATTTGGGTAACGATGGTTTCCCACCGCTAAAAATTGCTACACCTGAAATAGACTTATCCAAACCGATTAAAATTCGCGGTGATGTTTCCAGCCAATTCCTTACCGCATTACTGATGGCATTACCACTAACCAAACAGCAAGCCACAATTGAAGTGGTTGGTGAGTTAATTTCCAAACCATATATTGAAATTACGCTCAATTTAATGGCAAAGTTTGGCGTGCAAGTAGCACGTAACGGCTGGCAAAGCTTCACTATTCCAGCCAATAGCAATTACATTGCCCCACAAGAAATTTTTGTAGAGGGAGATGCCTCCAGCGCCTCATACTTCTTGGCCGCAGGTGCCATTGCAGGCAATGTTACAGTTGCAGGCCTGGGTAAAGACAGCATTCAAGGTGACGTACGCTTTGCAGATGCGCTAGCGCTGATGGGCGGCAATATCAGCTATGGTGATAACCACATCACGGCAACTAAAGCAGCCAATATCAATACCATAGACATTGACTGTAACCACATTCCAGATGCCGCGATGACACTCGCAATTGTGGCTTTATTTGCAAAAGGCACCAGCACCTTACGTAACATCGCCAGCTGGCGCGTAAAAGAAACTGACCGTATCGCCGCTATGGCAACTGAGCTACGCAAAGTAGGCGCGGTTGTTGAAGAAGGTGCAGACTACATTACCATTACACCGCCGGCAGCCTTAGTGCCAAACGCAGTGATTGACACCTATGACGACCACCGCATGGCTATGTGTTTTTCACTGGTCAGCTTAGGCGGCGTGCCCATCATCATTAATGACCCAAACTGTGTAGCTAAAACATTCCCTAACTATTTCACCGAGTTTAAAAAACTGGTGTCATAACCCCGCTATACCGATAGTTACTAACACTAAGATAAATTTTACAAATGAATAATACGCAAGCACACTCAATCCCCGTCATTGCAATTGATGGCCCTTCTGCCTCCGGTAAAGGTACAGTGGCACAATTGGTTGCCGACAAACTAGGCTTTGCCTATCTGGACTCCGGTGCCCTCTACCGCGTAGTTGCGTTCGCAGCGCATCAAAAGAACATCGCCTGGGATAACGCTGACGCCGTAGCGGAATGCGCAAAGTCCTTACAAATCAAATTTATACATGATCAGGTACTGCTCAATGGTCATGACATCTCCAGTGAGATTCGCACCGAACTCATGGGCAAAGGCGCATCGCAAGTTGCTGTGCATGCTCCTGTAAGAGCAGCCTTAGTCGATTTACAGCACAGCTTTTTGCAGGCTCCAGGCTTAGTTGCCGATGGCCGCGACATGGGCACGGTAATTTTTCCATCTGCACCGCTCAAAATATTTCTTACTGCATCAACTGAAATTAGAGCAGAACGCCGCTACAAGCAACTGCTAGGCAAGAGCCAAACTGCAAACTATGAAAACATCCTGCAAGACCTGCAAGAGCGCGACGCCAGAGACAAAGGCCGTGCGAGCGCACCATTAATCATGGCCGAGCATGCCATCTTGCTCGAAACTGACAACCTAAGCATTGCAGACGCAGTAAACACAGTACTGGATGCCTATAAAAAGTGTAACAACTAAGCTCAAACTCATATATAAAGTAAGACCTTAGGCTATATAACTCAAAAATTAAGACGGCAGGTATTTCGAAATAAAATCAAGATTACATTGCAAGCTCTTGATTTCACCAAAAATAGTACTTAAAAACTATTTTTATACGAAAAAAACATGAAAAATATTAGTAAAAATTCATTAATAGTCTTTTATTTTTCAATGTTTTAGTTATAATTCCATCTTTGGGTTGCATAAACCCGGTATCGTCCTACCCATCATCACCGATGCGTAGCTTTTTAACTACCCCACTGCTAGGTGGGATATTTTAGGTAATTTTAATTAATGGCTTCTACTTCTAATTCTACTGCTTCATCTATGGAATCTTTTGCTGCGCTTTTTGAAGAAAGCTTAGCTCGCCAAGAAATGCGTTCTGGCGAAGTGATCACTGCTGAAGTTGTTTCTGTTG
>Ga0207968_100569_pt1 | contig 13285 bp, 15 predicted proteins | sample LakWasMet21_HOW5_2_FD_183867 | JGI IMG/M metagenome (GOLD analysis project Ga0207968, IMG submission 183867) | Freshwater sediment methanotrophic microbial communities from Lake Washington under simulated oxygen tension - Sediment Metagenome... | ecosystem: Environmental > Aquatic > Freshwater >...
CCAACTTATCCAGCTTGGTTTCACGTTCTTCCGCAGCAAACAGGCTTTCTTTGATCATGAGATTTTCAAGGCGGTGAATTATGCGGTTATTATCTCATGATGCTCGGTTTTTCGAGGTTCCCTATTGTAAATGTCTGCATGTGGATACGACAGCAACAAGCGTCTGGAATATCTGAGCACCTTGGCTAATGTGTTGACATTGCGTACGCTAAAGCGTACCCTTTCTTCCTTATCCTATTAGGAGTCCTTTATGCAAACACTCAAAGCCAGTGAAGCCCGCGCAAATTTATACCGGCTGATTGATGAAGCGGCAGAATCTCACGAACCCATCATTATTACAGGTAAACGCAGTGCCGCTGTCCTTATTTCCTCTGAAGACTGGAGTGCCATTCAAGAAACGCTTTACCTTCTATCTGTTCCGGGTATGCGCGAGTCCATCAGAGAAGGCATGGCGGAGCCTCTCGCAGAGAGCGCGAGGGAGCTTGATTGGTGAGTTGGCAGATCGTTTATGCCAAACAAGCACTCAAAGACGCGAAGAAATTATCGGCAAGCGGGTTAAAGCATAAGGCTCAAGAGCTATTGGCTATTCTTGAAAAGAATCCCTTCCAAAATCCACCGCCGTATGAAAAGCTGGTTGGAGACCTTACTGGAGCCTATTCAAGGCGGATCAATATTCAACACCGTATCGTTTATGAAATATACGTTCAGGAAAAAGTGGTTCGTGTCTTGCGTATGTGGACGCATTACGAATGAACAAAAGCTAACAACATTTTCCGTTGTTGCGTGGCTGAAAATAAACCAGCCTAACCCTTCGCTCGAGCTGACCTTCATCGGCACGGCACTTGGGCCGCGCAACGCCTTGGTCTATGCTGCGCCGGGCGCGCCGGCTGTCATAACAAAAATACGCTCGCCAGTCCCAGGAAGATAAAAAATCCCATCGCATCGGTAATCGAGGTCAGCATCACGGTCGCGCCGGCGGCGGGGTCCTTGTCGAACTTGTGCCGTAGCAGCGGAATCGCGAGGCCTGCCACGACCGCGACCAACAGATTCAAGAACATCGCGAGCGCCATCACGCCGGCCAGGGCCTTGTCCTTATAGAGGAAATAGGCGATCGACCCCACGACCAGGCCGATGAAGGTGCCGTTCAGCAAGGCCAGGGACAGCTCCTTTCTGATCAGCCGCCCGACGTTGAGCGGGGTGATCTGACCGAGGGCCAGCGAGCGGATGATCAGGATGCTGGTCTGATTGCCGGTATTGCCGCCGGTCGCGGCGATGATCGGCGTCAAGGAGGCCAGGGCGACCAGTTGCAGGATCGCGTCCTCGAACAGGCCGATGATCCGGGTCGAGATGAAGGCGGTCATCACGTTGATCAACAGCCATGACCAGCGGTTCCGGGCGCTCTTCCAGACGCTGGAGAAGAGGTCTTCTTCCTCGGAGACGCCGGCCTGGATCAGCCGGTCCTCGTCGTTTTCTTCGCGGATATAGTCGAGGATGCTGTCGACGCACAGCCGACCTTGCAGTCGGCCTTCGTGATCGACGACCGGGGCCGAAATCAAATCGTAGCGCTCGAACGCGCGCGAGGCCTCGGAGACGTCCTGATCGACCTGGAACTGCACGAAATCGGTCACCATCACCGCCGCGACCAACTGCAACGGCGCATGGGTCAACAGCCGCGATAGCGGCAGCACGCCTTTCACGACATCCTGCTGATCGACCACGAACAGTTTGTCGGTGTGGCCCGGCAGCTTGCCGAGCCTGCGGATGTAGTCCGCGATCGCTTTCAAGGTCAGGTCCTCGCGGATCGTGATCATGCCGAAATCCATGAACGCGCCGACTTGGTCGTCCTCATAGGCCAGTACCGCATTGACATGCTGGCGTTCCTCGCTGTTCAACGAACGCAGGATTTTCAGCATCGCGTTCCTGGGCAGGTCATCGGCCAGATCGGCGATCTCGTCGGCGTCCAGATTTTCGGCCACATTGGCGAGGTCCTCCGACTCCATGCTCGAAATCAGCGTTTGCCGGACCGCGTCGGAGACTTCGACCAGCACCTGCCCATGATGACTGGTTTTGATTGCATTCCAGGCCAGTTTGCGCAGATCGAGTGGCAAGGATTCGAGAATGTAGGCGATGTCGGCCGGATGCAGCGCGGCAAGTTTCTCGTGCAGACGGCTTTCCTGCTGTTTGCGCAAGACGGTTTCGAGCAGTTCGTGATGCGCGCCCGGCGTTCTTTCGAGCAGCGATTTTTCCAGTTGCTGTTTTTCGAGCAGCGTGATCACTTCCCGGAGCTGGTGCTGTAAAAACTGTGCGGGGCTGAGGTTGTCCAAGGAATCCATAACATCACAGGGTCATAGGCAGCGGGGATTGACCGGGTACGACGCGCCTGTGCCGGCTGGGCGGTCGAATGGCGAGTGCTGGGGCTCATTATAAGCGATAAAATCGATATTGGTATGAAATATGCGTAACCAGAATGTGCTAAGATCGGCTGAGAGTCAGCCCGTTAGATAGCATAGAAAAACTATTGATTTTCGGGCAAATCCACTTATAGTTAAGGCTTCATCAAACATATTCAAGGAGTTTTGCATGCAGCATTTTCGGCTTTCGATGATCGTGACCGTCCTCTGTGTCGCGATCGCGCTCTATTGGGGCGGTCCGACCGGCGCCTTTATCGCTCTGATTCTGGGCATTCTGGAAGTCAGCCTGTCTTTCGACAACGCGGTCGTCAACGCGTCGGTGTTGAAGCGCATGGACGAACGCTGGCAGTTTTACTTCCTGACCTGGGGCATCATGATCGCGGTCTTCGGCATGCGGCTCTTGTTTCCGATCCTGATCGTTTCGGTCGCGACCGGCATCGGCTTGCTGGGGGTCGCCGACATGGCGCTGCACGACTCGGCGACCTATGCCCAGCATCTGGCCGCTTCGCATGTGCAGATCGCGGCCTTCGGCGGCATGTTTTTGCTGATGGTGTTTTTCGGTTTCATCTTCGATGAGGGTAAGGAACTGCACTGGCTCGGCGACATCGAAAAGAAACTCGCCGGCTGGGGCAAGCTCGAATCGATCGAGCTGATCGTGGCGATGTGCTTGTTGTTGGTCATTCAACACTGGCTGCCGGCCGAGATTCGTCTGGAGGCGATGGTCGCGGGTGTTTCCGGCGTGATTCTGTTCGTGATGGTCGATAGCGCCTCGGCCTTGTTCGAGGACGAGGACGAGGGCGAACAGTTCGCGGACGCGGTCAAAAAATCCGGTATGATGAGCTTCCTGTATCTGGAAGTGCTCGATGCCTCGTTCTCGTTCGACGGCGTGATCGGCGCGTTCGCGATCACCCAGGACGTGATCATCATCATGCTCGGTCTCGCGATCGGCGCGATGTTCGTGCGCAGTCTGACCGTCTATCTGGTGCGTCAGGGCACCTTGGACGAATATGTGTTCCTGGAGCATGGCGCGCATTATGCGATCGGGGTGTTGGCCGGCATCATGCTGATGAGCATGAGCATGCACATCCCCGAGGTGATTACCGGCCTGACCGGCGCGATCCTGATCGGGCTGTCGGTGTATTCTTCGATCCAGTACAAAAAGGCGCAGGCATAAGGATTGGCGGGGTACGCTGCGGATGCCTTTTTGCCGTTTCCATTGACTGAAGACCGCAAAAAGGCTCGCGCCATCTATCCTGCTCACCATGCTCCCGATTGATCTTTTCCGGCAAGCCCTGCTCGCGATCAAATCCCAGCCGCTCCGGGCCGGGCTGATCATTCTGGCGATGAGCATCGGCGTCGCCTCCGTTTCGATTTTGGTCGCGCTGGGCGAGAGCGCGCGCAACTATATCGTGCACGAGTTCGAATCGCTCGGCACGCATCTGGTCATCGTGCTGCCGGGCCGCAATGAAACGACCGGCGGGCAGCCGCCCATCTTCGGCGAAACGCCGCGCGACATGACCTTGGGCGATGCCGAGGCGCTGGCGGTCAGTCCGCATATCGCTGCGATCGCACCGCTGACGATCGGCTCCGCGCCGGTTTCGGTGGCGGGGCTCGAGCGCGAAACGAATATTTTCGGTTCGACCCAGGCGCTGCTGCGGGTCCGGCACCTCACCATGGCGCAGGGCAGCTTTCTGCCCCAAATGGACGCCGATCAGGCATTGTCGGTCTGCGTGATCGGCCAGACGATCCGCAAGGAATTGTTCGCGAAGCAGCAGGCGATCGGCCAGTGGCTTCGGATCAACGACCGGCGTTTCCGGGTGATCGGCATTTTGGCCTCCGAAGGCGAGTCGATCGGCGTCGATTTCGACGAAATGGTGATCATTCCGGTCGCTTCCGCGCAGGCCCTGTTCGATACCGAGTCACTGTTCAGGATTCTGGCCGAAACCAAGTCCGAGCAGGCGATGCACAAGGCCGTCGATGAGATCAGGGCGATCATCAAGGCGCGCCATGAAGGCGAGGACGATGTTACGATCATCACCCAGGACAGCGTGGTCAGTACCTTCGACAAGATAGTGACCGCGCTGACCCTGACTGTCGCCAGCATCGCCGCGATCAGCCTGGCCGTCGCCGGCGTCCTGGTGATGAACGTAATGCTGGTCAGCGTGACCCAGCGCACCGCCGAGATCGGCCTGTTGAAAGCCCTGGGCGCGACCCGGAGGCAACTGCATGCGCTGTTTTTGACCGAAGCCGCGCTGCTGTCATTGGCGGGCGCCACGGTCGGCGCGCTGCTCGGGCAACTCGCCCTGGCCGGCCTGCAGGTGCTGTATCCGAAATTTCCGCTGGCGCTGCCGGCCTGGGCCTTGTTCGCCGGCCTGGCCGTGGCCTTGCTGACCGGGCTGACCTTCGGCTTGCTGCCGGCGCGCAAGGCCGCCAAACTGAATCCGATCGCCGCATTGGCCAAACGCTGACCATGCAGAGCCTGGATTTATTGCATTTCTCCTACCGCTCGATCGTCAGTCACAAACTGCGCTCGGCATTGACCGCGCTGGGCCTCGTGATCGGCATCGCCGCGGTCGTGATCCTGACCTCGATCGGGCGCGGCATCCATACCTTCGTGCTGGCCGAATTCACCCAGTTCGGCACGCATCTGTTGTCGGTCAACCCCGGCAAGAAAACGACCTTTGGCCTCTCCGGCGCGACGATCAGCACGGTGCGGCCGCTGTCGCTCGACGATGCGGTCGCGCTGGGCAAACTGCCGTCGGTGATCGCGGTCGTGCCGGTCGTGCAGGGCAACGTGCGCGTCGAGGCCGGCGTCAAACAGCGGCGCACCAATGTGCTGGGCGTCGGCAGCGCGGTGCCGGTGGTCTGGCGCATCAACACGGCGGTCGGCCGCTTTCTGCCCGCCGAGGAAGGCAACCCGCGGCCGCTGGCCGTGCTCGGACACAAAATGGCGGTGGAATTGTTTGGCGCCGCGAATCCCCTCGGGCAACGCATCCGGATCGGCACCGATCGTTACCGGGTGATCGGGGTAATGGAAAAAAAAGGCCAGATGGTCGGTTTCGATATGGACGACACGCTCTATATTCCGGCCGCGAAGGCGCTGGAACTGTTCGACCGCGAAAGCCTGGTCGAAATCAATGTGCTTTACAAGCCCTCGGTGACGGTCGAAGCCGTGCAAGACGCGGTCAAAAACCGGCTGATCGCTCGCCACGGACTCGAGGATTTCACGATCATCACCCAGAATCAGATGCTCGCGACGATGGACTCGGTCTTGAATATCCTGACCTTGGGCGTCGCCGCGCTGGGCGGCATCTCCTTGCTGGTCGGCTCGGTCGGCATCCTGACGATCATGACGATCGCGGTCTCCGAACGGGTTTCCGAAATCGGCCTGTTGCGCGCGGTCGGCGCGGAAAGGCGGGTCATTTTCCGGCTGTTTCTTGGCGAAGCGCTCGCGTTGAGCGTGGCCGGCGGCCTGGCCGGCGTGTTGATCGGCATTCTGAGCATCCGGACGATTGGCTACGCGTTGCCGGAGTTGCCGGTCGAGCTGGCCTGGAACTATATTCTCTCCGCTTTCGGGCTGTCGCTGCTGATCGGCATCGCCGCCGGTGTCGCGCCGGCGATCCAGGCGGCGCGGCTCGAACCGCTGGAGGCCTTGCGGACCGAATGACGCCAGGGGTAAGCCAGACCTCGATAAATTGAGGCCTCCGGATGCGGGGCAGTTCGGGTATACTGTGCGGATTTTAATTCTGACATGACACCCATGAGACCGAGCGGAAGACAACCCGATCAACTGAGAGAAATCAAATTCACCTGCGGCTTTACCAAACATGCGGAAGGTTCCGTGCTGGTCGAGTTCGGCGATACCCGCGTGCTCTGCACGGCCAGCGTCGACAGCCAAGTGCCGCGTTTTCTCAAGGGCAAGGGCGAGGGCTGGGTCACGGCCGAATACGGCATGCTGCCGCGCTCGACGCACAGCCGGATGGGGCGCGAAGCCAGTTCCGGCAAACAGGGCGGACGCACCTTGGAAATCCAGCGCCTGATCGGTCGCTCGCTGCGCGCCGCGGTCGATTTGAAGGCGCTCGGCGAAAACACGATCACGATCGACTGCGACGTGCTGCAGGCCGACGGCGGCACCCGCACCGCCGCGATCACCGGCGGCTTCGTCGCCTTGTCGTTGGCGGTCAAAAAGATGCTCAAAAAGAAGCAGATCAAGACCAATCCCCTGCACGGCCAGGTTGCCTCGGTCTCGGTCGGCATCTACAACGGCGTGCCGGTGCTGGATCTGGACTATAACGAAGACAGCAACGCCGAAACCGACATGAATGTGGTGATGAACGACGCGGCGGCCTTCATCGAAGTGCAGGGCACCGCCGAAGGGCATGCGTTCAGAAAGGACGAACTCGATGCGATGCTCGATCTGGCCGGCCTCGGCATCAAGCAACTGATCGAAAAGCAAAGGGCGGCGCTCGAAAAATGTTGATGCTCTCGGGACACCAAAAAATCGTCCTGGCCAGCGGCAATCCGGGCAAAATCCGGGAAATCCAGGCGCTGCTGGCCGATCACCCGATCGTGCCGCAAGCCGATTTCGCGCTCGGCGACGCGGAAGAAATCGGCACGACCTTCGTCGAAAATGCGATCATCAAAGCCCGGCACGCGGCCCTGCACAGCGGCCTGCCGGCGATCGCGGACGATTCGGGGCTGGTCGTCGACGCGCTGGACGGTGCGCCCGGCGTGTATTCCGCGCGTTACGCGGGGCCCGGCGGCAGCGACCAGGACAATCTGCAAAAATTGCTCCAGGAACTCGACGGCGTGCCGGAAACAGAGCGCAGCGCGCGCTTCATCTGCGTGCTCGCGTTCATGCGCCATGCCGCCGATCCGACACCGGTGCTCGCCCAGGGCGTTTGGGAAGGCAGGATCATGACGCGGCCGGCCGGCGGCAACGGCTTCGGTTATGACCCGGTATTCTGGGTGCCCACGCACGGCTGCGCCTCGGCGGAGCTGGCGCCGGAAGTCAAGAACGCGTTGAGTCATCGCGGACAGGCGCTGCGCAGCCTGACCGCGATGCTGAAGGCAATCGAAACGGGGACGGCGGCGCCTGATTTTTGAAGACGTCAGGCGAAGGATTAACAACCTCTCGACGGTGTTGCATCAAGACGCTTAAGGCCGGACATCGGTCCGGCCAATCCCCGCCGCCGTTGCCGAAGAAAAGCCTTGCATCCCCGCGTTTCTCTACCGCTTTACTTGACGATCAAGCTGTTATTGACCTGCTTGACGCCTTTGACGGTGCGCGCCAGGCGCACGGCGCGCTCGGCGGCTTCCTGGGAGTCGACGAAGCCGCTCAACTGGACGATGCCCTTGAAGGTTTCGACATCGATCTGCATGACCTTGAGTTTGGAGTCGCCGAGGATCGACGCCTTGACCTTCGTGGTCAGCACCGAATCATCGAGATATTCACCGGTGCTTTCCGATTTCTTGCTGCTGGCACAGCCAGTAAGGGAACCGGCCAGAGTGGCAACGATCAGCAGCCCCAATAAAAAACGCAGGAATGAACTGAATTTTTTCATGATATTTCCATAAGACATAAAACTAAACGTAATAACTTGATTAATCGGTCACAGCCGAATTTACTTGACGATCAGGCTGTTGTTGACCTGCTTGACGCCCTTGATCGTGCGCGCTAGATGCACGGCCTGATCCGCGGCCCCCTGGGAGTCGACGAAACCGCTCAACTGGACGACGCCCTTGAAGGATTCGACGTGGATTTGCAGAAATTTGGTTCTGGCGTCGCCAAGAATCGAGGTCTTGACCTTGGATGTCAACAGCACGTCGTCAAAATATTCGCCCGTGCTTTCGTGCAGATTGCTGCCCGCGCAACCGGCGAGCGCCAGAACGATCGACAATCCGCCTACAAAACATTTGAGCGCATCGAATTTTTTCATGATATTTCCAAACCACATGAAGAGTCAAAAGTAATGCCCTGAAGATACAAGAAAAGCTGGGACAAGTCTGACATGGTTATATTAACATCATGTTAACTCGGATGAAATATTGACGCTACGGATCGGCCTATTTTGATGATCGCGATCCACGCGATCGATACCCAAGGTCCCCGGCATGGAAGGGCGATCTTCATTGCCCGCGGGCGGCGCCGGCCAGCGGCCATCCAGTCGGCACGGCGATTCCGGGCGAAGGCGGCACGGGTTAATGTTTGCATCATGTTTCGGTGCGGGAATACACTATCGTCAATCGCGCGGACCCATTCAATGCCTTTCCCAAGGAATGGCGTCCCGGAACACGATTGCAACACCCGATATCCATTCCAACGCCGCATAACGGAAGGCATTCATCATGTGTAAAAGAGCACCGAATTGGGACAATCTCGATCCGATCGCTGGCGGGCAGCTCGTAAAGCGCCGCAAGACGAAGGATTATTACCAGCAACAGCGTATGAAGGGGCTGACCGACAGCGATCTCTTGGCCAGCCATATTCTCGCCAAGGTCTGGTCAGTCATGCGAAGGCCGGAGGACAGCCCCTACCAAAAGGCGATCCAGACGGCCTGTGTCGCCGTATCGATCGATCCTTCCGGCATTTACGTCGGCAGCAACTATCTGTCGAAGTCGATGGTGACTTCCGCCGCCGTGCAAGGCATCCTGCAAGCGGAGGCGCCGGGCTGTTACACGCAAAATGTCGCTATCGCCGATAATTCCGATGACAAAAAGCACGCCGAAATGCAGGTCGTCGAAAAGTTATGGAACGTCTACAAAAATGCGCAGGAGATCAAAAACGCAAGGCTTTTCATCGGGGTCTCCAAGCCGTGCTGCCCGCGCTGCGCGAAAGTCCTCGACCTGCTCGGAATTGTTTATACGGCGAAGCATGCCGACGAGCCCGATAACTGGGAACCACCGAATATTCCGGGCCTGATGTAGTCAGAGGACGCGCCCGCGCCAGGTCGGGCAGCCATCCTGTCAGGCCGGGAGCAGTCCCGGCCTGATGTTTTCCGAGGTGTGGCAATCCATGTCATGGGGCGACGCATGAGGAGCCTTTCGCAGAAATTTCGCTTCCGAGCAAAAGGACTAAGCGAGACAAACCACCTTACCACCACAGCACTCTTTTCCCGCCTTTCCTGAGGGCGCTGTCGGGATCGTTGTGGTCGTTTCGCCACTGCGGATGATGGAAGTGAATCACAAAATCGCCATTGTACGAGATCACCGCATTGTTGAAATCGACCCTGCCTATGGTTTGCCAGTGAGTGACTGTCTGCCTTTCCCCGCCCACTAATGCAATACCCAAGCGTTTGCCGGTATCGGAGACCGAGATGTCGAAGCTGAGCGCGCGCTGGGGAAGCGGATTGCCCTTGTCGAAGAGATAACTCATCACCTCGTTGCGCGCATCGTCTTCGCCGGAGATCGGGTGACCGGGCGCCATTCGCAGGCGCATGAATTCCGGCGCCTGGGTCGCGACGCCGGCCGGCTTGCCGAGTTCGGCGATCGGACAGACTTGGCGGACCGAGGGCTTCAGATCAAGAAACTTGAATAACACGCCTTCTTGCAACAAGGTCGGCAGTTCGTTGCCCCGATTCAAGGCCGTCACATGTGGGGCGTTAGTCAGTTCCGCGCCGGTGATCCGGGTCGCCGTCGTGCCGCCGAGGTCATCCGCGAGAATCACGTTTGGGTCGGCAGTAACTCCTGATGGTTTTCGTCGAGGGTCGGGAAAATCTTCAAGAACAGGCCGTAGCTTCTTCTGACGCCTCCCAGCGATTTCGTCACGCCCGCGCTGATCCGGGCGACGGCCAAGCCCCGGCTGCCTTTTTTGAAATAGCCGGTATAGGGGGTGTCTTCGCTGACCTGCCAGGTACCGAGCGCGCAGACGCCGTTCGGGCGCAGCAAACGCCGATAGCCCCGGCCGTCCTCGCCCCAGCGCAGGTCCGCCGGGGATTCGAGGGCCCGGATCGCGGCCAGGGCGAATTGCGGCGGCTGCCCGCCCAGCAGGATGCCGGCATAGGTGCTTTTGTTGGTGGTTTTATAGTACGGCAGCGGCGGCTCGTTCGGGCCGCCCCAGACTTGTTGATAGGGATTGGGGAACAGGGCGGTTTTGATGTCGCTGAAACGGGAACCCTGATAATCCCGATCTTCCGGGGTGATGCCCTGATTCCCGAAAATCTCCTCTGGGCCTGGAATTTGACTCATGATTGACCTCGTATGAAAGCGGTGGGATGGGGTCGTCCGCGGCCGAGTTCTTCGCAGGCGCAAGGGCCTGTCTGTCGACATTGTATCTAACTAATATTGTTAGCTTTTTAATGTAACACAGAGGGGGAGGGGCAACAAAAGCTTTTGAGGTCTTCGGAAAAACAGATATTGAAATCTAATAATATCGTTTTTTTAAATTAAAACCCTTATTTAAAATTCTTTCCAACAAGACTTTTTGCATGGAGTACAGACATGGCCAATCACGTTGACAACAGTCAGAACAAACAGCAACACCTCGAAATCGTGCGCCAGATTAGTCAGATGTTGGAAGGCATCCGTTTTGGCTCTATCGAAATCGTCGTGCACGACAGCAAGGTCGTGCAGATCGAGCGCAAAGAAAAGTTAAGGCCCGATCATTCCTACAAATAGCACGATCGAAATCTAGCGGAACACCGAGGATTGACAGCATATTTATTTGGCAGCGTGTGACCGGACGACCGGAAAAGGCTGTGCACCGAGAGCATTATGAAAACGAGTCAACTTCTATTGTTAGCGACAGCCGTCAACGGCATGATCGGAATCGCCGCCCCGGCGCCTGCCTTGGCCGCGGGCGAGTCTGACGCCGAATTGAAAGCGAAAATCGAAGCCAGAAAAAAAGAAGTTAAACAGGAAATTGCCGCCGAAGCCGCCCAAAAGGATGGCTATTACAAGGAGCCCGGCAGTTACGGCACCAAGCGGCTTTCAACGCCGCCGCCCTATGCGGTCAATCTGAGCAAAACCGGCATCGATGCGGTCAGGGACATTACCTGGCTGGATGTCGGGTTTGAACAACGGACCCGTTACGAACACCGCGACGACGATATCCGCCGCAGTAACCCTCTGCCGAATGCGGGGCCCGCCGCCAGAAGATCTTACGCGGGCGGCGTCGATGAGCCGGTGTTGTTGAAAACGCGCGCCTATCTGGGGTTGAAGGAAATTCTGGACCCGTTCCGTTTCGCGGTCGAGATCCAGGACTCCCGGCGCTACAACAGTCGCTTTGCGCCGGATAACCGCGATGTGAACGAATTCGAGTTCATCACCGCATATGGCGAATTGTTTTTCAAGGATGCGTTGGGCAAGGACGATCTGGGCAATAACCGGCCGCTCAGCATCAAGGCGGGCCGCTTCAATTTCGAATTTCTCGACCGCCGCCTGATCGCCAGCAACGAATGGCGCAATACCACCAACACTTTCCAGGGCTTTCAGGCCGCCTTGGGCCAGGACAAAAGCGACTGGAGCGTTGATGGGTTGGCGCTGCAACCCCTGGATAGGTTGAAGTACAACACCGACAAGCCGATTGAACAGCAATGGTTTTACGGAGCGATCGGGCACTGGCGTAAATGGAGCAAGTGGGTCACCCTGGAGCCTTACTATCTGGGCTTAAGAAAGGAGGACACGGGCATAAAGGGCGATAAGGACAATCGGAATATTATCGCGCCCGCCCTGCGTGCCTACGGTTTTATCCCCGGTACCGGCATTAACTGGGACATGGATGCGATGTACCAATTTGGCCACAGTAATGACAGAAACACGGGGAAGTATCAGCAACAGGATGCTTTCGGTTTTACCTTCGAGGCCGGCTATACCTTCGACCATCCCTGGAAGCCCAGAATCAGCGCACAGTATGGTTACGCGAGCGGCGACAAAAATCCGAACGACGACAAGAACAACCGGTTCGAGCGCTTCTTCGGTTTCGCCAGGCCCTGGAGCGCGGATGACTACGTCGTGATGGAAAACATCAGCGCCCCTAAAATCAGGCTGGAGTTTCAGCCCACCAAAAAGCTGAGTATCGACACGGGTTTCGGCCTGTATTGGCTGGCCAGCGACAAGGACCGCTTCAACAACCTGTTCAGTATCCCGGACCCCAACGACTTTAATCGCGATAAAACCGGTAAAAGCGGCGACTATGTCGGCAACTCGTTCGATATCCGGGCGCGCTACGAACCGTTTGCCCATGTCAAAACCACCGTCGGTTATTCGCATTTCACGAACGGCACATTCGTGCGCAACCGAATGGAGGCCTCGAATGGCGGCATTCCCGGGTCTTTTAGCAACGATAGCGACTTTTTCTATCTGGAACTGACGCTGAATGCGTTCAAATGACCGGGTTATTATCTAAAAAACAGATAACCGGTTCTGAATATATCGTTTTTTATTGAAAGTCGCAAAGCCTAAGATAGCGACAACTCTTTTATATTCCTTAACAGCGAGTGAGCAAATGAACACCAAAACCGTATTCAAAACAGGCCTGCTGGCGGCGGCGTTGCTGCTCAGCGGCGGCGCTTTCGCGAACCGAACCTTGCTGAACGTCTCCTACGATCCGACCCGTGAGTTGTATCAGGACTTCAACCAGGAGTTTGTGAACTACTGGCGGCAAAAGACCGGCGAAACGGTCGACATCAAGCAATCGCACGGCGGCGCGGGCAAGCAGGCGCGTGCGGTCATCGACGGTCTGGAAGCGGACGTCTTGACCTTGGCGATTACCTACGACATCGACAACATCGCTAGAAGAACGAGCCTGTTGCCGAAAGACTGGCAATCGCGCCTGCCGAACAAGAATATCCCTTATACCTCGACGATCGTTTTTCTGGTGCGCAAGGGCAATCCGAAAAACATCAAGAACTGGGACGACTTGGTCAAGGACGGCG
>Ga0207968_100577_pt1 | contig 13151 bp, 16 predicted proteins | sample LakWasMet21_HOW5_2_FD_183867 | JGI IMG/M metagenome (GOLD analysis project Ga0207968, IMG submission 183867) | Freshwater sediment methanotrophic microbial communities from Lake Washington under simulated oxygen tension - Sediment Metagenome... | ecosystem: Environmental > Aquatic > Freshwater >...
AAATCGAGTTCGTATAAACTGTTGGCCAACTAACCTGTGTACTTAAAGAATGGCAGATTAAGCCATTGAACCGCAAAAAAGAAGATGAAAATTCGCGTTATTATAAAAAAACTATCGAACCCTCGCGTTAGACGACGATTAAAAATTGCCCTCTGTATTTGGTTTGGGGGGATTACGCTTGGCCTGATGTTCAAGGTTGTCTATGACATTGGCTATTTTGACGCGGAGTCACTTAAAAATGATAAAATTGCCGAGCTACCGACTGCGAATCCCGTGCTGACCATCGAATCCGCTCAGCATATCGTGTCCAGAGCGCTTAAAGAAGACCCTGCCAACCCAAAAACAATTGTCGATCAAATCATTGATAAAGATCGCAGGATTTCGAGCATTATCATTGAAAACAACAGGATAAAAAAAATTGCTTGGATTATCGATATGCATTTGTTTTTTATCGGCGATCTCTTCAATGACGAAGGTTATAATCTAAACGAAGGTATTGAGCATCAATATAATGTCAATCGTGATAATTTCAATCGACATGAGACGGTTGCCGTTGAAAGTCGCTGAGCCTATTCCAATCCAGTTTGACAGACGGATTGCGACAGAATCGGCAAGTGACCCAGATAGTCGTTTTTCCGGGCCAGATAATCATCGACAAATGCCTGCATCGACTCGGGTTCATAACCGCTCTGCACACTGATCGCTAGTTTTTTAAAGCCTGTGCCCACCACATTTGCGCCCGACTTGATCTGAAAGTGTAAAAAAGCCGAAGCGCGCTTGCCATTGACTTCCATCTTCGGTTCCATCATTGCCACGGCCGCTTGCCGAAAATCGAGATGATCGAATGACAGGGTCATGCTTTCATAAATCACCAGCGGTCGAGTGAGGCTGAACATGACGTTTTCCTTGGCCAATAACGGCACCAGCACATAGGGAAAATTTTGTCCCGAGAAAGCCACATAATCGCGCGTAAAGCTTTCAATCAATGCCGAATCCCGGCTAATGCTTCCCGATCGTTCGATCTGCAAATAGGTTTTACCCTGATTGTCGTTCACATCGATCCGTTCGACATCGGTGTCGGGAAAGTTCAACAACACCCCATGCCCGACCATGCCGGAAAAGATGAAGTGCATCTGTTGGCTCAGGCCATATTTCTCCAATGCCAGTGAAAAAAGCAAATCGCCGGGTACGCAAAAACGTTTCGCATCGACGTCGTGTAAAGGGTTGAAATCATGCGCCACTTCTTTGGCGAACATGCTGGCTTGTTCGGCCGCGATACCGACATGGCCCTCATGGAGGCAATAAAATTCTTTTAAAAACATAATGTTATTTATAAATGCGGGTAAGATGGACCATTCTACCACACCGCTTAATCCGTTTCACTTAATGACTTCGCCAAACGGCTTGCCGACGACGCAGAGGCGTCCTGCCGCACACGCGAAACGACGGTGCCTTCGCAATGCCCCGGCAGAAATTTTTTACGCCGAATTGAACCTTTTATGGAGTATCGGGAATCTATTAAGGAAAGCTTATGATGTCGAGGGGTGAAAGCTTTTTTCAGACAACTCAATTTCCCATTCTCGAAGGTAAAAAAACGATGAAAACAACAAAACACAAAGAATTGGCCATTTTATTGGTAGGAAGCTTGGCGGTAGCGACTCCGGCTTTTGCGAAGAATGGCGGCGCGGACGACAATTCGTCAAGCTCTTCGAGCGTTTCGAATTCATCCAGTTCGGCATGCTCATCCAGTTCTTCGGGCTCTTCAGGCCGATGCAAAAGAGCCTTTACGGTCAGCGGGGTCATTTCGGCGCCAGGTCTGGAAACCGCTTTCACCTGTACGAACATGGAAAAATCCAAATCCGCGATTCTGCGTGTCCAAATCTTTTCGGCGACGGGCGCTGGCTTAAATACCAATGTGTCTGACAATGGCACCGTGGTCGTCGGAGCGGGCGAAACCGCAACGATTGCCACCGGCAACATTGAGAGCATCAGCGGGGAGACGATCATTCAGCTGACAGGCGCTGTTAATCCACCGGGCGCGGCTAGTGTTACCGGCACAACGTCCAAGATGGTTTGCAACGCTTATTTGGCGGGCAGCGGCGCCACACCGGCGTTTATGCCTTTGCCCCTAGTCAAGGGGACGGTGCAGAAGGGCGATTAATGCCGGCCAACCTTAAAAATCGTGCCCCGGTCGGGGCGCGGCTTTTTATAGCCGTCTGTCGGCCAGGAGCAGGCCGTCAAACATAGGGGGAAATCGCATCGATGACCTGGCGTCCGCTGATACGGCGGGTACACTCGAACATGCGGGGCGTTCCCTTCTGATCGGGACACCAGTGCCAGTCGCTGGCGTCCAGGCGATAGCGGTTAAAACAGCCGCTGCAGACGTTTCCGTCCGGAAAAACCCGGATGCAGTCCTGCATCTCCGTGTAGGGATACGAAAAGCCGCTGATCAGGCAGGTTTTAACACCGGTTGCCCAGGCCAGCCAGCTCAAGCCGCTGCCAACGCCGATAAAGAGGGCCGCGTGCCGGAGATAGTGGGTCGCCGTCTCCAAAGGCCCTTCTTGCAGGCATTTGACGCCTTTCGGCACCCGGTTGCCCCTGTGTTCCTTGCCTTCTTTTGACAACGACACGACCGTGTAGCCCTTGTAGCGCAGAAAGCGCACGACTTCCTCCCAGCCTTTGGGATTGTTCCAGTATTTCGCCTGGCAGGTGGCGTGCACGCCGATGCAGACATAGGGGTTATCCAGTGGACTCGGCAAATCGGGGATCTTGATCAGCGGTCTGGTTTCACGAAACGGCAAGCCCAAAATATCGAAGGCCGGTTGCGCCAGCGGTTGTTCGCGAAAATCCGAGGGGTTGTTGCCGTAGTCATACTGCCCCTCCTCCTTGTAAAAAAGGCCGATACGGTACATCGCATAAAGATCGTGGACCGTTTCTCCCGGTTTGATGAAGTCGATGTCCGGGTAGTTATCCTGGAATAGCGCGTTTAAAAATGTCGAACAAATCACCCGGCAGCCGTGCCGTTGACGGAAATCCTCCACCGCCGGCAGCCAGGCCAGCGTATCGCCGAGCGAGCCCGACTCGAATGCGATATAGACGCGTTTGTCGGTGCAATCGAAGACATGCCTAAATACACATTCGTTATCCCTCTGGCGATAAACTTCGATTCGCCAGCGCACAAAATAGTGATGCGGCGTTTGTACCCAACCACCGGAGGCAAGCTCACACTGCATCGTGAGTGCCGGATCGTCAATGTCCTCGATCTGCACCCGATAGTGTTCGCTGCCTGCGCCGGCAATTTCCAGATAGGCGCCATCGATAAAGTTGCAATGGAATGCGGGTGAAGCCACCTCGCTGGGTTCCGGCGGCGGGGCGGAATTGAGTGTAGCCATGTTGCGAGCCAGTTTATGTTGAATCTTAGCGAAGAGCCGTCATGATGCCATAGATTGGGATTGCTCGCGATAGTGACGATTCGGTCGTCAAGATCCAGTTGATCAAACCGCCGCAGATTCCTAATCCAGGCCCTGATTGATCATGTGCGTCGACAGATCCTGCAAGGCCTTTTGGATATTGGTTCTCAGCCGCGGGTCCATGGTCATTTCCTCTAGCGCTTTATTCATGCACAACATCCACTGGTCACGCTCCGCCTCGCCGATGGGGAAGCGTAAATGCCGGGCGCGCAGCATCGGGTGGCCGAATTCGTCGATGAATAGATTGGGGCCGCCCAGCCAGCCGGACAGAAACTTGAACAGCTTGTCCTTGGCGGAGGCAAGGCTGGGCGGGTGTATCGCGCGTATGCCTTGCGCCTCGGGCAGCGTATCCATGTAGAAGTAAAACCGGTCGACCAAACTGAGAATGGCCTGTTCGCCGCCAATGGCGGCGTAAGGCGTGAGGGTTGTCATTGCGAATTGCTCTTAGTAGGAGGGATCGCCGTTTATACTATGGCTTGCGGTGACATTATTCAAGGCTTGATCATTTGCCGGCGCTATGGGTCGAATAACTCGCGATCAGGTTGCGGTAATCGGGAATGTGGTTCGAAAACAGCGCCCCCAGGCCTTCAATATCGTTCCTCCAGTCGCGATGCAGTTCACAGGCGACGCCGAACCAGGTCATCAGTTGTACGCCGGCCTGAGACATACGCTCCCAGGCGGCATTACGGGTGATTTCGTTGAAGGTGCCGGAGGCGTCGGTCACCACAAATACATCAAAACCTTCCGCAATCGCCGAGAGCGCGGGAAAAGCGACGCAGACCTCGGTCACGACGCCGGCGATGATCAGCTGTTGTTTGCCGGTCGCCTTGACCGCCTTGACGAAATCCTCGTTGTCCCAGGCGTTGATCTGCCCAGGGCGCGCGATATACGGGGCTTCCGGGAAGGTTTCCTTCAGTTCGGCAACCAGCGGGCCGTTCGGGCCGTTTTCAAAACTGGTCGTCAGCAGGGTGGGCAGCTTGAAATATCGGGCCAGGTCGGCGAGTGCCAGCACGTTATTCTTGAACTTGTCCGGATCGATGTCGCGTACCAGCGACAAGAGGCCGGTCTGATGGTCCACCAACAGAACCGCCGCATTATCTTTATCGAGACGGGTATAAGGTTTTGCCATGATGATTCTCCTAAATTACTTGTTGAAGTTAAAGGTGTCGAACGAGTCGTTGGGTTCAAGACCGTCCCGTTCGACGGGGTGCTTAACTCAGTCAGGGGCAGGAATCCTGCCGAACTTGCCCGACCGGTAATCCTCCATGGCTTGCTGGATTTCGTCCTGGGTGTTCATCACGAACGGCCCGTAACCCACGACCGCTTCGTTGATCGGTTCCCCGGCGAGCAATAACAGTTTTGCCTCGGCGCGGGCTTCGATATCCAGGTAATCGCCGGCACGGTCGAAGACGACGAGTTGGGCCTCTTCCGCGGAGCGGTCGCCGTTGACCCGAATGCTGCCGCTCAGGACGACCAGCAAGGTATTCCACCCATTCGGCGCGTACAGCCTGGCCTGGCCCGGATGCAACCGAATGTCCAGCACGGTCAGCGGCGAAAACGTGAAGGCCGGACCGGTCGTATCGCCATGGCGGCCGGCGATCACCCGTACCGTTCCGGCGCCGCCAGGCAGTTCGACTTCCGGAATAGCCTGGCTCAGGATCGCTTGATAGCGCGGTCGGGTCATCTTGTGCGCCGCCGGCAGATTGACCCAGAGCTGAACCATTTCGAGCATGCCGCCCGTTCGGGTAAAGCTTTCGGAGTGAAACTCCTCGTGCAGGATGCCGGCCCCCGCGGTCATCCACTGCACGTCGCCCGGCCCGATCACGCCGCCTTCGCCGGTCGAGTCGCGGTGCGCGACTTCGCCCTGATAGACCAGGGTGACGGTTTCGAAGCCCCGGTGCGGATGTTCGCCAACGCCGCGGGGCTTGTCGGCTTTCTCGAATTGCGCCGGGCCCGCATAATCCAGAAGGAGAAACGGGCTGACCCTGGCGGCCTGGCCGGAGCTGTATGAAAACAACGAGCGCACGGGAAAACCGTCGCCCACCCAGTGCCTTGAAGGCGAGCTTTGAATTGCGATGACTTTTTTCATGGCTTGCTCCTGATGCATGTGATTGACGATTGCAGTATATTGACCAGACAATTGATTGTATAGATAGCAAAAATCGATTAATTAGTCCCATAAATAGAACAATAGGGCCATGCAGGATCTGAACGACCTTTATTATTATGTCAAAGTGGTTGAGCACGGCGGCTTTGCCTCCGCCAGCCGGGCGCTCGCTATCCCGAAGTCGAAATTGAGCCGACGGATCGCGCTGTTGGAGGAGCGTTTGGGGGTCAGGTTGATTCAGCGCTCGACCCGACGCTTTTCGATCACCGAGATTGGACAACTTTATTACGGGCACTGCAATGCGATGCTGATCGAGGCCGAGGCGGCCCAGGAATCGATCGATGTGATGCGCGCCCTACCCTGCGGAACCGTCAGGATGACCTGTCCCCCGGCGTTGCTGCACGCCCATGTCGGCAGCATGCTGGCGGACTTCATGGCGTTGAATCCTTCTGTGGCGATTCATCTTGAGGCCTGCAATCGCAGAGTCGATCCGATTGGAGAAGGCATCGATCTGGCGATCCGTGTCCGTCAACCGCCGATAGAGAACAGCGATCTGGTCATGCGCGTTTTTTCGGATCGCCGGCAATGTCTGGTCGCCAGTCCCGCCCTGATCGAAAGATTCGACCTGCCAGGCGCGCCGGCGGATCTGGCGCAATGGCCCAGTCTATCACATGGCACGCCTCAGGATGAGCACGTCTGGATGCTGTCGGGCCCCGATGACGCCCAGGTTTCGATACGCCACACGCCGAAGTTCATTGCGAACGACATGATTGCGCTGCGCTCGGCGGCCGTTGCGGGGATCGGCGTCGTTAAGCTGCCCGCGATGTTTATCCAGGACGAGTTGGCTGACGGGTCACTGGTCAAGGTATTGCCGGCGTGGGCGCCCAATCGGGAAATCATTCACGCGGTGTACCCCTCCCGCAGAGGCCTGCTTCCTTCCGTGCGGGCATTGCTGGATTTTCTGTCGGCACGGTATGCGGCATTGGACGAAAAATAGAAGATAAATTCGCTTCGGGGTTTTCAGCTTCATTTCATGTTGAGGATGTAATTTATCCTTAATACCCTCCAACCAACAACACGAGGAAACATCGATGAACAATCAATCCACCGTGCGAGTCTGGGACATTTTGATTCGCATCTTTCACGGGTCTCTGGTCGTGAGTTTTGTGGTCGCTTATCTGACCAGCGAGGAAGAAAATCTCTGGCACATTTATTCCGGTTACACGGTCCTCGGTCTGATCGTTTTCCGGCTGATCTGGGGCCTCGTCGGCAGCCGATACGCGCGCTTCAGCGAGTTTGTCCGCTCTCCCGCCGTGGTTTTTGACTATGTCAAAAGTCTGCGCGGCGGTCACCCCCGGCATTACCTCGGCCACAATCCGCTCGGCGGCTGGATGGTCGTTGCACTGCTGTTCACATTGTTCGTCGTGACCCTGAGCGGGCTTAAGGTCTATGCGGTCGAAGAAGGCAAAGGCCCCTTTGCCAACGTCCAGCCGATCGAACTGGCGCCGATCGCCTCGGCTTACGCCGAGGATCAGGACGACGAGGAAGAGGCAGATCGCGAGCAAAAGCCAAACGGCACCAACGAGGCCGATGAAGAATTCTGGGAAGAAATTCATGAGGCCTCCACGAACGTCATGTTACTGTTGATCGCGTTGCATGTGTTCGGCGTGATCCTGTCGAGCCGGTTGCACAAGGAGAACTTGATCAAGGCGATGCTGACAGGCAATAAAAACCGGCAATGACCAGCCGTTTTAAAAATTCTTAATGTGAGTTGGGACGCTTTGTCATGGCATCACCAGAATCGATCCACCGTCTTCTTCAAGAAGCTGCGAGGCTACTGGACCAAGCCGCCTCTGAAATACGAGAGGGCAGGCTTGAGCCTGTTCGTGGGAACATCGAAACCATTGGCCGCGCACTTTCAGAGATCTTCGATATCAAGCAGCAGGTCTACGCGCTACGCCCAGACCTTAAGCCTCCCTATCTGAACGAACTTTCACCAAATCCCGAGGCCAACAAGCTACTCACCCGGTTTATGTTTGAGGCGTGCGAATTTGAAGACGCTGGCCGAACGGCTGAATCAATCGAGAAGTACAAGGCGTTCCTGGCCCTCGAACCTTCGGAGCCTCATCGAGAAATCGCGGAGGGCGAAATCAAGAGGCTTTCGGGTGAGTAGTTGCTTAACATTTTCTTGCTAGGTGACGGCCCAAACTTGCGCTTTGATTCTGATGTGAAGTCAGGTGTAAAATCCTTTTGAATTTATCTTCGTCTGTTTTGATATTGGGAGAATGGGTATCCCTGCCCATTTTCTTTTTTCGTAAACGGAGGCAAACATGTCGACCCAACAGTCCAAAATTTCGGCGGCGTTCGGACAGACCGTCGGGTTGCTGCTGGCCGCCCTGGCTTCGGGGTCCGCTCTGGCGGCGTTTCCGGCCACTACCAGTCTGTCCGCCCTGGACGGCAACAACGGCACGCGTCTCGACGGCGTATTAGCCGGCGACTTTCTCGGCTATTCTGTCAGCAAGGCGGGTGATTTCAATCACGACCGCATAGACGACTTCATCATCGGCGCACCCAACGGTTCCACCCTGCCTGGCGCGGCGTACCTGATTTATGGCGCCGGCGGCGGCCTGGGCTTTCCGCTGAATCTGTCGACGCTCTCTGGCCGCGATGGCTTCCGGATCGACGGCGTCGCCGATCACAGTCAGCTGGGGGCGGCGGTGGCGGATGCCGGCGATGTGAACGGCGACGGCGTGGCGGACGTGATCGTCGGCGCGCCCGGTGAAAGCGCCGCGTATGTCGTATTTGGCTCGGGCGATGCGCATTTCGGCGCCCTTCGGGGCGACAGTCTGGACGGTAGCAACGGCTTTCGTATCAGCGGCTCCGGCGGCAGTCGGCTCGGTTTCAGCGTCGCGAATGCCGGCGACGTGAACGGCGATGGCGTCAATGACGTGGTGGTCGGCAACGGCGCGGCGAATGACGGCGTGGGTTATGTGATCTTCGGTCGCAGTAAGGATCATGCTTTCGAGGCCGCCATCGACGTCCGCGGCCTGGATGGCGGCAATGGCTTCGCCTTGACCAGCGCCAACGGCAATGCTTCGGCTTATGTGGTCACGGGCGCGGGCGATTTTAACGGCGACGGGGTCGGCGATGTGCTGATCGGCGCCTGGTACGGCAATGCGGCGTATGTCGTGTTCGGTTCCCTCACCGGGTTTTCCGCTTCCGTCAGCATCGACGGGCTAAACGGTGGCAACGGCTTTAGTCTGATCGATGGCGGCACGGGCAGCGGCTTCGGTGCGGCCGTCGCCGGCATCGGCGACCTCAACGGCGACGGTATCGCCGACATCGTGATCGGCGCGCCGATGGCCTCGACCCATGCGGCGAATGACCGGGCCGGTAAAACCTATGTGGTGTTCGGCACCGACACGGTTTTCACTGCGCCGCTGAACGTCGCGACGCTGAACGGCAGCAATGGCCTGCAGATTCTCGGCGCGGCGGCGAACGACTGTTCCGGCGGGTCGGTCGGCGCGGCGGGCGACCTCAACGGCGACGGCATCGCGGATCTGGCCCTCGGCGCGCCATACAGCGGCGACAGCGGTGCGTCCACCTCCGGAGCCAGTTATGTGCTGTTCGGGCACGGCGGCGGCTTCGTCTCGCCGCAAACCTTGACCGGAAATCCGTTGTTTGCGAATCACCTGGACGGCAGCAACGGCTTTCAAGTGACGGGCGTCGGTGCCGGCGCCCAATCGGGCTGGGCGGTCGCCGGCGGCGGCGACCTGAACGGCGACGGCGCGGACGATTTGCTGATCGGCGCGCGTCTGGCGGCGACGGGATCGACCCATTCCGGCGCCGGCTATGTGTTGTATGGCCAGGCCCGCGATACGGTTCCGCCGGCTACGACCCGGACTGCCCGTCGCGCCGCCGAAGACGCGGCAGGCGGTCCGGGGGCGCCGGTTACCGCGACTGACAAGGTCAAATAACGCGGATTTCCATGCTCGCCGGCCCGCTTCCCGGCGGCCATGACGGCTTCGAGGGGCGGCGCTAGTCATCGCGCACGCCGGAAGGCAGCCGATAGGCCGGCATTTCGATGGCGGCCACGTCAGTTCCGATCATCACGCAGGTGCCTTGATAACGATCGTCGCCGGTGGCCGAAAATTCGAATGTAAAACGCCTCAGGATACGGATTTTCCCGGCCTTGTCGCGCGCGAAAGTGATACTGCGCAAGGCAATGTAATCATCCAGCATTTGCGCCTCGCACTGCCGGCACTGTCGCCGCGTCGCCGCGAAAGCGATTTCCTTGACGTGTTGCCCGCGGCTCCAGTACAGATACGCGGCGATCAATAATGCAATAAAAACGATATCGGCTGGCACGGGTTCGGGGCGGCAGGATTTGAGTTTGTCATCAATGCGGCAATTGTACTAAGATTGTCGGCAATCTCGATAGGCAAGGATTGAAAGATGATGCTTCCGATCACCGGCGGTTGTTTATGTGGCGCGGTCAGGTATCAAATCAACGCCCGGCCGGCGCGGATGGTCAATTGCCACTGCCGGACGTGTCAAAAGGCGACCGGTTCGGCCTTTATGGCGCTGGTGTTCGTGCCGGACTCGGCGCTGATCATCGCTGGCAGTTATCGGGAGTATCCGACCGTCGCGGCGAGTGGCCGTACCGTTTTCCGGGCTTTCTGCGTGCACTGCGGGACGCCTCTGTTCGGGCGCAACAGCGTCTTTACTGAACTCCGGCCGGTCGCGGCGATGACGCTCGACGACCCCGGCCTTTATGCTCCCGAACTGGACATGTGGGTCGCCGACGCGCAACCGTGGGATGCGATGAATCCCGATTTACCCAAATACCCCGGCAATTTCTGGGAAGCCGCAGGAAAATAACAAGATGCATGCAAAACTCAGCACGGTCGAAATCAACCCCACTGCGGAGCACCGCTATTCGATCATCTGGCTGCACGGGTTGGGCGCGGACGGCCATGATTTCGAAGCGATCGTGCCGGAACTCAAGCTCGATGCCGAGGCGCACATTCATTTCATCTTTCCGGATGCGCCGTTCCGTCCGGTCACGATCAACGGCGGCATGGCCATGCGCGCCTGGTTCGACATTCTCGAACTGTCCCGCGCCGTAAAGTCGGATATTGCCGGTATTTATGAGTCGGCCAAGTCGATTCAGCAGCTGATCGAGGACGAAATCGCCAAGGGCATTCCGGCCGAGCGCATTCTGCTGGCCGGGTTTTCACAGGGCGGCGCGGTCGCCCTGCATGTGGGCCTGAGCTGCGCGCGAAAACTGGCCGGAATCGTCGCCTTGTCGACCTTTTTGCCAACACTGGAGCCACTGAAGACCGAACGCGCCGCCGCCAATCAGGACATGCCTATCCTGATCGCGCACGGCATCATCGATTCGGTCGTCGACGTCGAACTCGGCAAGCAAACCGGCGACCAATTGCGGGCGCTCGGCTATCCGGTCGAATGGCACGATTACATGATGGATCATTCGGTCTGCATCGAAGAGATCGGACACGTCGCCAGGTTCATCAATGCGGTCTTTCGTTAACGTGCCTGCCCGTTCGGCGCCTTGACCATGGCATCGGAAAAGCGCGTCCATCCCCGTTATCGCGTCGGTGGTTTGCAGGCGCTGATCATCGTGGAGGACGCCGGGGGCCAACCGTTCCGGCTGACCGGCGAAGTGGTCGATATCAGCTACACCGGTATCAAGATCAGGCTGAATGTGCCGTTGACGCGAATCAACGGCCGCCGGGTCAAGATCGAGCTTGTGCTGCCGGAAACCGGCATTCCGCTCACGATCAGCGGCACGATCAAACACTGGGTGTCGCCAGCGGAATTCGGGCTCCACTACGCGGACGCACTGCCCGATGTGTTCAAGGACCATCTGCTGTTCGAGTGCACCAAATCGGCCGCTGCGCGCGCGCCCGGCGGCTCTCCCCAAGCGGGCAACGATGCCCTCGTCACCGCGATCCCAAAGACGCCTTAAAATAAAAATCGAGCCCCGTCAATAGACGAGCCCCCTTGAATTTTGGTATAGTAGGCGGATTTTGGGGTAGTTCGACAATTCCCCGATATAGCTTGGTTATTCCTAATCATCACACTGGAGAGATTCAATGGCAATTAAAGTTGCAATCAACGGTTACGGACGCATCGGCCGTAATGTCATCCGCGCCCTCTACGAATCAGGCCGCACCAACGAAATTCAAGTCGTTGCGATCAACGACCTGGGCGACAGCAACACCAATGCCCATTTGACCCAATACGACTCGGTGCACGGCAAATTTCCTTTCGCCGTCAGCGTTGACGGCGATTACATCGTGATCAACGGCGACCGAATCCGTGTCTTCTCCGAACGTGATCCGTCCAAGCTGCCATGGGGCGAACTGGGCATCGACGTCGTGCACGAATGCACCGGCCTGTTCACCAGCAAGGCAAAAGCCTCCGCCCACATCGCCGCCGGCGCGAAAAAAGTCATCATCTCGGCGCCAGGCGGCAACGATGTCGATGCGACCATCGTATTCGGCGTCAACCACAAGACCCTGAAAGCGTCCGACACCGTCATTTCGAACGCCTCCTGCACCACCAACTGCCTGGCGCCCCTGGTCAAGCCACTGCATGATACGATCGGTATCGAGCACGGCCTGATGACCACGATCCACTCCTACACCAACGACCAGGTGCTGACCGACGTCTATCACAGCGACCTGCGCCGCGCGCGTTCGGCGACCCAATCGATGATCCCGACCAAAACCGGCGCGGCTGCCGCGGTCGGCCTGGTATTGCCGGAACTGAAAGGCAAGCTGGACGGTTTCGCGATGCGCGTTCCGACCATCAACGTCTCGGTCGTCGATCTGGTGTTCAAGGCGAAGAGAGCGACCAGCAAGGAAGAAATCACCGCGATTTTGACCGCCGCCTCCGAAGGCCCGTTGAAAGGCATTCTGGTGATCAACGACCTGCCGCTGGTTTCGACCGACTTCAACCACAATCCGGCGTCTTCGATCTTCGAAGCGCCTTCCACTTATGTGGTTGACGGCGATTTCGTGAAGGTGTTGTCCTGGTATGACAACGAATGGGGTTTCTCGAACCGGATGCTCGATACCACCGTTGCCTTAGTCAACGCTCAATAAGTAATTTTTTATCGAATGTTAAGAAGAACCAAAATATTAGCGACTCTCGGCCCAGCCACCGATAAACCCGGTGTGCTGGAGGGGTTATTTGAAGCCGGCATCGATGTGGTGCGGATGAATTTTTCGCACGGTTCCGCCGAAGATCATATCATGCGCGCGGAGCGGGTCAGGGAACTGAGCCAAAAAACCGGCCGTCGCGTCGGCATTCTGGGCGATCTGCAAGGACCCAAGATTCGTATCGAGCGCTTCAAGGACACCAAGGTGTCTTTGAACGAAGGCCAGGACTTCGCGCTGGATATCAATCTCGGCAAGCTGGACGGCGACGAAACGCAGGTCGGCATCAGCTACGAACCGTTGGCGAAGGAAGTCAAACCCGGCAGCCGCCTGCTGCTGGATGACGGCCGCATCGTGCTGGACGTAGTCAATGTCGAAAACAACACG
>Ga0207968_100579_pt1 | contig 13093 bp, 27 predicted proteins | sample LakWasMet21_HOW5_2_FD_183867 | JGI IMG/M metagenome (GOLD analysis project Ga0207968, IMG submission 183867) | Freshwater sediment methanotrophic microbial communities from Lake Washington under simulated oxygen tension - Sediment Metagenome... | ecosystem: Environmental > Aquatic > Freshwater >...
TCTGCGTCTTAGTGCCATCAATAATGGCGCGCACCATTGGCGCGTTGAATAGAATAGGGCGCTCTTTAATTGATTCACTCATACAACATGACCTTTCTGTTTTCTGATCTCTTTACGGTTGCGGCGTTTGCCGCCTTTTGGGTTGCGATGTTTAGCCATGATTAGCTCCAAATAACAATAAGCGTCATTATGAAAATCAAACAAGTATCAACAATCAGAACCCATCCTAAGACTTCTTCTGCTATTGACGTTTTAAATGAAAATGGATTGAAAAAACACCTTGCGAACAAGACTATCGCTGCCCACAAAACCATCAATGTTAATAATATTTTTAAACCCATGATCAGCCTTTCATTAAATTGGTGATGGTGCGCCAGTGCTGATCTCTGGCTTACCCCATACCGCAAAGGGGCGATTCCTGATGCTATACGCGCTCGCGGTTGTTGCCACTTAACAGTTACTGGCGTATCAGCCTACGCATTGCACCATCAAGTGTAGCCACTGAACTAATCTTTCGATTGCGCCAATACCATTAGGCGCACAGTGGCTACACTTCATGTGATTGCTTACGGCAATCACTCGTTACGCTTTCCTCAATACAAGCAGTTAAGAGGCGTAAACCTTTATGCCTCTTTAACGGCAAAATAAACATCGCGGCACGCAAGCACGTCAGCCATCGCCGTGTGCGCGTCATCAAATCCCTTACCAAAGAAATGCGTGTACGCTTCGGTAAGGTTCGGTGTTTTATTAAAGTTTTTCTTTGCTGCGATCATCTTTTCGGTCGGCGGCAGATTGCACAGCTTTGTTGATAGCCTGGCTGTACATTCGGCTTCACCTGACTTCCACGCATCAGCCACCACTTCGCCGAAGTAGCGCTTGGCTGCAATGCGGATGATTCTTGCGTCAAACTGTTCGTTGTGGCCTATGCGTAAACGATTGCCAACCATATCAATTAAAATGCTTGCGGCATCGTCCTCACTTACACCAACGTCCAGGGCATACTCTTGTGTGATGCCGTGTATTTCTGTGATCTCTGGTGTAATCACCCATCCGTGCGGCTTGATAACCAAGTCAATCGACTGAATAGTCTTTTTGCTGTCCAAGTCCACCAAGATTGCAGCCAACTGAACAATGTGCGGTTGACGCGGATCTTCTGACGGCTCTGAAAACAATGGCAGTCCGGTTGTTTCTGTGTCATAAAATGCGGCGAGTTTCATTTAAGTTTTCCTTTTAAATACCCAATGCCTTGCGAGGATTAATGTAAGCGCCTATTTTGTGCGGCTGCCTTGCGGTCATAAAAAACATTCCGTCATCAGGATATGTATTAAAACCAACCTGCTTCGATACCCTGCAGCTAGTACACTTGTATTGCGCTTTTCCTGTTAGCGGATTGTTTCTTACGCGCTTAATCAGAAGGCGGTACATGGTTATGCTGCTTTCGCTTGTGCAAATGACTGTGTTAGCCAGCGTTGTGCTGTTGGCTTATCAACGCTATAAGTAGTAGCTACCAAGTTAATAATTGCTTCGGCGGTAGGGCGCTTACCGATATTAGTAACCACCGTTTTATCTTCACCGGCAGCAAGGTCAACACCGGCAACGTGTTTGCTACAGTCGGCTTCGTTGATCAGGTTATTAATAGGTGATTTTGATAAATCAGCAGCGCCAGGCTTTATCTTCAATTCTTCTTTAGCGGCAATTTCTAACTTGGCTTTAAATTCAGCCTGTCTTGCTGCCGCATCTGCCAAAGCCTTTTCATGCTCTGCAATACGCGCATTCACTGCCAATTTAAAGTCATCAGCCTGTTTATAAATAAGCGTCTGCAGATCAGCGAAAATAGGGAATTGGCAATCCAGTGACTTAAACCATGTGAGTTTTGCGCGTAGGTCTTTAGCCAGGTTATTTACATGAAGTTCAGCATTAGCCAGCAGGTCATTGATTGCGCCCTGCATACTGTCATAGTTGCGTTTACCTTTAATGGCATTGGCAAAGTCCGGTGTTGTTTCCAGTATGCGAATCGGTGCGGTTTCAGTTTCAAGTGCCGCAATGATGCCGGTGAATTTTTCTTTCGCCTCGGTGATCATTTTTGTTTTCTTGATTTTGTCTTGCGCTTCAACATCATTTTCAAGTTTTAGCGCAGTCTTACGCATATCTTCACACCAAGCATCAATCATGCGTGCGGCTTCGCCTACGGTAACAGTCTGTGACAGCATGGCTTCTTTCGCTTGCTTGGCCTGATCAATGCTATCGCGCAAGTGTTTAGCTGCGGCTTTAGCGTCCACAAAGTCTTGGTCAGACACCAGTACAATCTGGCGCACATCATTCAGACGTTTAGCCAGCGCTTGCCCGTACTCTTTCATGTTGTTGGTGGTAATCTCGCCAACGGCCTGAATGAATAGGGTGGGTAAGCCTTCGATTGTTTTGGCTTCCAGTTTTTCAGATGGGATGACTGTAGTGTGATTTGCTAAGTCTTTTTCAAACTGCGCCCATCCATCAATTACCTTGGCTTGCAATTCAACATCAGGGAAAACCCAAATACCGGCAGTACGTTCTTCTGTACCGTCTGATATAGTAAAAAACAATTTTTCAGCGCCGGTGCAATGAAGAACCTGTTGGCATTGAGGCCAGTGAATTTCTGGCAACTCTAGGTTTTTAACTTGCTCATAATGCGCAGCGTTAAACTGTTTGTTTTCCCAAGCAATATTGCCTTCAAAATTAATACCATCGCATGAAGCTGATAGCTTTCCATTTGAAAATGTCATCGGGCTAAGTTCTTCACCGATCATTTTTTCAACAATAGGGCGTGCCAGTGCTTCTACCGCATGGCCTTTATCAAAAATCTTTTGAGTGAATGCGTCAACGTCTGCGGTTAAGCCAGTTTTCTTTTCATTCAAAAGCTGTGTGCGCGTTTTGTATGGTGATAAACCAAGCATTGCACTAGCTTCACTTGCGCCAAAGTGTTCAGCGCGGAAAGCGTGCCAAGGCTGGCTACCCTGTAATAAGTTATGCGAAGTAATCATGATTCACCTGCCTTTTCTGCATCTGTATATGCTGTTGCAAAGTCATCGGTTACGGTTGTTGCTTCACCCTCTACAACGGTTGGCTGTTTAACAGTCCAGCCAGTGACTTCGGTTTTTTGTGCATCGGTCATCAATGCGCCTTTTGATTCCACCCAAGCCACAAAATCCCCGATTGATTTCTTGCCGCTTGCCACTGATTCACGATACTTTTTGGCAATAGTTTGAAAGGTTGCGTCATCAAGGATCGCCGGTTCAACCTGAACGTTTGGAACTTCCGAAACCGGCGTAATATCTTTTTCAATAATACGTTCAGCTTCATCTTCGTCATAAATGCCAGCAAAGCCGAAAGCAATACGTGCTGCTTGTATTTCTGTTTTATGGCGGTGCATACGTTTTGGGTGACTATCCCAAGGTGTTGCATAACTTGTATTTCTCACCACTTCATCAAAGTATTCACGCACTACAATAGGCTTACTGCGGTCTTTACGGGTAATGATTGCTTCAATCCACACATGGCAGGTTTTGCCTTTGTGCATAACCGTTTCATCTGAATACTTGAACTCAATACCATCCATTTGAGGGTGATCGTTCATGATTCGATTCCAGCCATCCACACCGACTACCGGCACAATGCCGTTTGCTTTGTCTGGGTAAGCGTAAATCTCTTTAACGAATGGATTTAAACCGTACTGATCCGCAACAATCATTAAAGCCATCATTTGATTGTCACTAGGCGGTTGACCGTCACGCTGTTTGAATGCGGTTGATTTAAGAATATCCATTACCTGACCGGCATCTACGCTAAACTTATCCGCAAACTTCGCGGTAAGATTTGATTTTTTCGGCATTACTGCCACATTGCTTGCGCTCATTTAAATACTCCTTACTTATTTTTCAAAGCATTGTTCAAAGCACGCAGTTTGGTATGTACCAATTTATTGCCGTGCTTCACTGTGCTGTAATATTTATAATCGTCAATCACTCTGATGACGTACTTAAAAGCCAATAGCGCCAAACCACCGCTAAGAAAGCCGAAGAAAAGTCCTAAGTAAAACTGGTTCATTGATATATCCTCACTAAAGTTAAGCTGAATAAAGCTACGGTTACTGCTACTGCCATCGCTACCTTCACGAATTTGTACTTCTGTTTCTGCACCTTAATTACTGGCTGATGCTTAAAATCCACCATAAAATTGCTCATTTTGTTTTCCAATCTATGATTGCCACTTGGTCGTCATGTAATTTGCAAGGCATCGTTGCCACTGATTCGTGGAAATAAATCTTGCACCAACGTTCTTTCTTCATCATTTCTGAATCGCGGTACGCAACATAAGTTGATGCGCCAAGGATTAATAAACCAAGTGCTGCGGCCTCAAGAAAAGTTCTAATCATTTCTTCCCCCTAACAATCACATCAAGTGAAACGGTATGCAGGTGCTTCTTTTCCTGTTCGCGTACATTGGTCATCTGGTAGTCGTTATGTGCGGCGTAACTGATACCAATCCAGCCGCAGGAACATACCGGCGTAATGGTTTCTAAAATTCCTGTACCTTTTACGTCACGGTGAAGAATGTGCGCGTTCATAATGGATTCCTAACTGGAATAGAATTGTCAGGTGCGAATAAACCGCTGATGGCATAGTCCATATAGGGATTGAATGGCGCACTGGCTTCCTGATTAGCCTGGGTAGCGTTATAAAGTTCGCGGCAGGCTTTGCTATCAATGCGATGTGGAAATGCGTAAGCTGCACACCGGCAGGTCATTTGTTCGCGCTTGATTCTGTTAATATTGGTATTCATTTTGCTCACCATTTATTGCGTCAGTGGTGTAACAATACGCTTTCGTATTTTATATGTCAATACGTTTTCGTATTATTTTTAACATTGAAATATAAAATTTTCAATGTTTAACAAATTTCAGGCGAAAAAAAACCGCCGAATGGCGGTTGTTGTGGTGTGGCAGGTTATTCTTTTTGGGCTACAAACAGCAGTCCGGCAATAATTAATATGCCAAACCATTCAAGCATTAATGATGATACGTTTAATTCTGCGCGCGCTGATCGGTCAAATACATTTCCTGCGCTATCAACTTGAAGTGAGCAGTTTTCGGTTGGAAAATTTATCAGGCGATAACCACAATCAAATTGAACGTGTTGGTTTTTAACGTGCATGGGTGCGAATATGCCACTTAATGCAATGGCAGCCGCAGCGATTATAAATATTTTCTTTTGATTTGCATTCATAAGCGCCTCACTGCTGATAACTATGACAGTTAGCTACGCACTGACCATGATCTGATGCGCAACTGCCAATACACTGCCCATCGCCTTGGCACCTTGCCATACATTGCCCTTGTTGTGCCGAACAGTTCCCTATGCACTGTCCTATGTCGAAAGCAACCAATTCTTTTTTATCCAAGAACACCGTATAGTCGCCATGCTTTTTATTTTCATTGCATTGCTGATCCGCATGAGCGTTTAAAGATAACCCTAACAGTAAAAGCGAAAATAGCCATTTCATGATTTATTTCTCCTTAATGTACCAGATCATTAGCCCTGGTATTGCTTTGCTACACCTTCCTTCCATTCCAAGCCCAGAGCACGCGGCCTTTAACTTCAACCTCATGTTCACCGTTTAATATATCTACAGTTTTTACGCTAGGATTGTCACTACTCACTTCAAATATTCCATCTAGCCGCTGCCTAATCCTTTTAATAAATAACCTGCCGTGCGTTTGTAGTACGTAAACCTTTCCATCAACCACCAACTTATCACCAACATCAACCATCAAAATATCCCCATCGTTAAATGTTGGAAACATTGAATCGCCTATCGCGTGAATAAACGCAAGGTTGTTTTGCCCTGTATATGGTTTTAACATTCTATCCGCCCAATTTTTATTTATTTTGAGAACGTCTATCACGTATTCATAAGCTTGAGTTGCCCCGTCACCCATGCTTGCTTGTGTATTTAAAAGTGGAACTTCAATGATATTTTCTTTAACTAATTTCAGTTCTGCAATATCGTTTATTTCAATATTTATTGGCACATCGCCGCGTAATTGGCTTTCACTCACACCGTAAGCAGCCGCCCATTTTGCAACCGTTGCTGAGTTGGCGGATTTGTGTACCCCACTTAAAAACCTCTGTGTCGTTGGCTGCGGAACGCCGCACTTATCCTGCAATGTATAAGCATCGTCTTGGTTTGCCTCCATTAATTCTTTAAGAATTTGTCTCATTTTCATAGCGACTAACAATACGCTTGCGTATGAATTGCGTCAAAAACGAAAACGTATTGACATTGAATACGAAAGCGTATTACACTTCTCAACATGAACTTACAAGAAACATTACAGGCCATTTACGACACCGGAATGACGGACGATGCAATAGGGGGTGAAATTGGTGCCCCGCAGTCGATTGTCACTAGGCTGCGTAATGGCGTGCATAAAACAACCTACATTGAGCGCGGCAAGAAAATTGAAGCCCTTGCCAAGAGATTGAATGTGCTTAAAAAGAACTCTTAACCAATAAATTATTTTTTGATACGAGGTTTCTATGGACACCAAGTTTTCACGCAGCGGCAATACTGGCCTAAATGGAAAATTAACTTGTGAGTTAAAAATCCATATTGATGAATTGACACAGACCGAACTTCTTAAAAAATCAAGTGAGATCGGTATGAATAAATCTGAATATGGACGAATGGCCATCATGATTGCCTTGTTTGGTATTGACTATGTAATCAGTTTACAGCAATCAAAAATTAAATTAGTGGCTGGAATAGGGGCTAATGAGGGAACAGATCATGCGCACTAATATGACTGAAAAAAAGTACAAGAACAACGGAGAAGCAAACAAAACGCACGGTATGTCTAGTTCACCAGAATATCAATGCTGGTTGCAAATGAGAAAAAGATGCACCAATCCTACCGACAAAGCTTACGCGCGCTATGGAAGCCGTGGGATAAAAGTGTGCGATAGATGGATGACCTCTTTTGCAAACTTCTTTAATGACATGGGGGTTCGACCAGAAGGTAAAACGCTAGACCGAATTGATGTCAATGGGAATTATGAACCGAAAAATTGCAGATGGGCTTCTTATGAAACTCAAGCAAACAATAAAACCAACAACCACTACATCACGTATAAAAACGTCACTAAGTCTGCTTCTGAATTTGCTAAGGAATATGAAATAAAAGTTGGAACGCTCATTAGAAGGCTTAACGCAGGCTGGGAAATTGAAGATGCATTAAATTTCAGAACTGATAGAAAAGTACATCAAAAAAAATTAATTGAGCATAACGGGGTGAGGCTTTCCTTGACGGAGTGGGCTGAAAAATTATCCATTCCTAAAGGAACTTTAAAAACTAGGATTACCAGAGGGTGGGATTTAGAGAGGGCTCTTAATTATGTATAAAACAAATATTACAGAATCAAGTTTAGACGCATTCAGCGACCTTAAAAAATCCAACACATTACAACAGCAGCAACGCCAGATCATCAACGTCATGATCCCAGAACGTACTTATACGCGCCGTGAATTAGCTTTGTATTCCGGTCTTGAAACTTCAACCGTATCAGCCAGGGTTAATTCAATGATTGATGTTTGCGTGCAGGTGGTAGGCCGGAAGAAAGACCCATTCACCGGCAAAAATGTAGAAGCCCTGATGTTGAAAGCGGCTGCATAAATGTTTTACGCGCTGGCAGGTAGGCATACCGAAATGTGGATATTTGCCCCACAAATCACGCCAGCGCACCTTATTTACGGCAAATTGAGAGGCAAAGAAAGTGCGTGATTATTCAAAAGTGTCTGGTTCTTTTTGGACTGGAAAGACAGGCAAGTTGCTGCGTGGAAACGTAGAAGCGCAACTGACTGCCCTGTACTTAATGACTAGCCCTCACGCCAACATGATCGGCGTTTTCTATTGCCCTATCGGGTACATACACCTTGATTCCGGCCTTTCTATTGAAGGGGCTACAAAGGGGCTTCAAAGCCTAGTAGAAGGGGGCTTTTGCACTTATGACCATGATAGTGACACGGTGTTTGTACATGAAATGGCTAAGTTTCAAATAGGTGATGCATTAAAGCCAACTGACAACCGCGTAAAAGACATTCAGAAGCAGTATGACAATCTGCCTGATGGCCTTTTAAAACAAGGGTTCTTCGATAAATATTCACAGGCATTTTGCTTGATTCAGAGTGTAGAAAAAGAAAGCCCCTCGCAAGCCCCTTCCAAGCCAGAAACAGGAGCAGGAGCAGGAACAGAAAAACCCAAAACCACTGTGCGGTCTGTAACCGCACGCTTCAATGAGTTTTGGTTATCTTGGCCTTCAAGCCCTCGCAAGGTAGCAAAAAATGCTTGTGAAAAGAAATGGTCAGCTAAAAAACTTGATCTGATTGCAGACCAAATCCTGCAACACGTAGCCAGCATGAAGCTCACTAAGCAATGGCTGGATGGTTTTGATCCAGCCCCATTGACGTACATCAATCAAGGCCGCTGGTCTGATGAAGTTTTTGTTGGTGATGGCAAATCGTTATCGAACACTAAACCTTGGTACATCAGCAGTACCGGTATTGAGGCCAAGGGTAGGGAGCTAAAGATTGAATTGTTACCTGATGAAAATTTTGTGTATTACAAAGCGCGTGTGTATGAAGCCGCTGGAATCACGAACGATATGATCAGGGCGGCTAATCAGGACTATGCAAAACGAGCATAACTAGGAGCGAATCATGGCTAAAACTATTTCAGATGCAGTGTTGATTAATCTAGCACCCAAAACATATTACCGACCATCAGATATTGCAACCCAGATGGGCATTGAAAACAGTGTTGCCAGTTCTGCTTTGCGCGAACTGGCGAAGGGGGGGGTGATTGAGAAGGTGAAAGAGCCGCGGCGAGTGGTTTATATCACCAAACAGGACGGGCTGTTTTGAGTGAAGGTAAGTACAGGCAGCCCACGGTGGAAGAAGCGGTTGAATGTGTCACCAGGGTAAGCAATAGCAGGGCAACCAGAAATCAGCATATTGATTACTGGCGAGAGCAATACGGTGATCAGTATGCGGATGAAGTGAAAGCAAAGGCCACGGTAATTTTGATGAAAAGAAAGGGAACGAAATGAGTAACGAAGATATGAATTTAGCTAGTGAAATTAAAAGCTACCTGACTGCAAATCCATTCGCATCCACCCTGGGCACAAGCCGTTATTTCAAAATTACCCGTGCCGAATTACGCAATTTATGCAATCGGGCAGGTATTCAGTTACCAAAAGCTATCAGCCGCCGGATCAGGGCAACGCTTACCCGTAAACAGTTTAATTCATTTCAACACTGGTCAATCAACTAGGAGCAATCATGCAAACCACTCCCTTCAAACGCGCACACATATTCTTGAATGCAATGAACGCAATCCTGCTGTCTGCAATGCCGCAAACGCTAAAGAACATCGAGCTTGCAAACTTGGGTCAATACCAGTCGCGCGGTCACGGCGGTCACTACCGCACCAAGAAACCCAAAATTAATGCAGCTACACCGTGGAAGCGGTTGCTTGGTGGTCATGTAAACGGCAGGCGCGAATGTGAGCGCTGCTTAAAACAAATGAATGCCCTGGGGAAATAACATGAAAAATAGAAATCTGCATACCACAAACGATGAACTGGTTTATATCCGTCAGATTGGGCAGTTCAACACCAAACAAGACAAACCATCACGCAGGGTCATGCTGCAGAACTATCTCAAAGCGATGCCGCTGCGTGTGAACTGGAACGGCATGGATAAAGATTTGATTGAGGTTCATGCGCGTCTTGAATTGGAACGCTGCGGTTAGTGAGATCACTGTGATGCAAATAACCCCCGTCAATTTAGTCAATGCCATGCGGAAAAACATCAAACAGGCCGATGTGATGTTTACGCAGGGCAAATGCTTCCAGCTTTACTTGATGCTTGCCGATTTATATCCGCAGGCCGTGGCGTGGTACGAGCCAATACAGGGGCATATCTTTACTGAAATAGATGGCAGGTTTTATGACATTCATGGTGAGTATGAATCATTACCAGCCAACAGTTACCTATTTGCTGATGAAGAACATTCGGCCTTGAAAAATGCTTTCGATTGGGATTATCAAGAGGTGACAGCATGAACAGCCAACAGGAGCTTTTGCAGAACAAACTTGAATTACTGACCTTTATGATCGAACAGCTTGCCGAGAAATGCAGTTTTGATAATGAGCAGGTGGCGATGATAGTTACGGGAATGAAAGCGCTGGTGTTACTTGATCCTGACAAATGTACGGTACAGGAAGCGCGTGCGATTAATCAGGCATTGGCAATCGCTACGGCATGGTCAACCGCAAAGGCCGGTAAGCCATGCTGCGACAAGGTGGTGCATTAATGGGCGCATGGACAATAAATAGCGAATCATCATTGCAGTCATTCATAGGTGATATTCGTGAATCTTACCGTGCGCATAAGTTTTTGAAGGTGAACGCGAGGATTGGTAAGGCACGTAGCTTGGATCAGAACGCGATTAGTCACACATGGTATGAACAGTTAGCCAGGGAGTTACGCGAAGAAGATGCGCTTGGTTGGAAATGTTACTGCAAATTACATCATGGCGTGCCGATACTACGTGCCGAAGATGAAGAATTTAGAAACTTTTACGATGGCGCATTGAAGTCATTGAGTTATGAAAAGAAACTGGAAGCAATGAAGTTTTTGCCAGTGACTTCGCTGATGACCAAGCCGCAATTAAGCAAGTATTTAGAGGCGATGCAGAATGATTTTCTGGGTAGAGGCGTAAGGCTTGAGTTTCCAAAGGATGACACATGATCTACCGCAACCGCCGCCTGTTAAACCTCGCGCATCAAGTGAATGAATGCCAATTCCGGTTAGCGCCATGCCAAGGCTACTCGCCGGATGGCTGCGAACCGGCGCACTCGAATCACTATGAACATGGGCACGGCAAAGGCATTAAGGCGGCAGATGACCAGCACGTAGCTGCCTGCCCATCCTGTCATAAATACTATGACGCACATCGCTTGCCGAGAGAATGGGAATTACCGATTTTTAACGAGGCGCGTAAACGCACTTTTGAACTCTACCAGCTCTCCGGCTGGTTATCTAAGATTGGATACAAGGGGGATATATGACTTTAAGTGTAGCCGAAAAGCATAAACGTGTTATTGAGCATAACTTAGAAATAACCGCCAGAAATAATTTTTTCAATCAAATTCTTGATATTTGCAGCACCAAAAGCACCGCGGAAGAAATCGCAGCGGCGTTGAAGGTGTCTATTAAGTCGCTATGTTCGCCCTTATCCATTCTGATACGCAGGGATTATTTAAAACAAGGCGGCGTTACATTAAATTCAAGAGGCCAAAAGCGAACGCAGTACATCACGATCAAACGCAATTTTCATGATGATTTAATTAAAAATGAAAAATCGTTGATTACCGTCCATCCATCCAATCCGCACATCATGGTAGTGCATGGTGCTGATCACATTCACTGGACACGCCGCGAAAGCCATAAGCAGGAAGTGCGTATTGGCTCAACTATGGGGATGCTGTCATGAAAATTTATATTGAGATTGGCAAGGTGACAAATAGTGGAGAGGATAGGCCATTAGTTAATTGTGAAATAGAAAGCGATATGAATGCTGCCGCCTATTGGCGCGATTTTAAGAATAAAAAACAACGCTTGAGAATTGTGCAAGCGTTGCTTGATCTTGCTTACGTCATTGAAAAAGACACCGATGAAAGCGAGGTTCACCATGCAGGATAGCAAGTATCTCATTGTCGGCATTGACCCAGACATTTCCAAGAGCGGCGTGGCCTTTCTGCATTGCCACAACAAGCGCATTGAATATTCGTGCTTAAACTTTGTGGAAACCTTGAAGTTTATCCGCACGAACAAAGAGGTGATCAAGCGCGTATATATCGAGGCTGGATGGTTCAACAAGAAAGCAAGCTGGCACGCTGCAGAGAACATGAAGGTAGCCGCCAGCATCGGCAAGAGAACTGGACAGAACCATGCCACCGGTCAATTACTGGCGCAATGCATTGAAGATGAACAGGTGAAAGTAATACTGGTGCGCCCAACAAGCAAGAAACTCAATGCAGATGAATTTAAGAAACGCACAGGCATACGCACGCGCACGAATCAGGAACACCGTGACGCAATAATGTTGATACATGGAATGGAGTGATTATGGCAGTCGGTGACGTAAACAGTGATGCAAAAGGTTCTGGGGCTAGGTTCAACACGGGGAAAGTTCCGGTTGAGTTACTGCCATTTCGCATACTGGCATTAACTACTGAACAAGACACAGTTAAAGAAGCCTTTTATAAACTGGACTGCTACCAGTTTTCAGGTGATGTGCGCTATTTAGAATCATTGTTTCAGGACTTGCAGCATCATTGGTCTGATTGTGCCTGGGTTTTTGACTACGGTAAGCGCAAGTACGCCGAGTGGAATTGGCTAAAGGGGATGAACTGGTCAATTCCACTCGCCTGCGCCGGTAGGCATTTGATGAAGTTGCGTGATGGTGAATTGCTGGACGAAGAATCCGGCCTTTCACATTGGGGGCATTTAATGTGCAATATCGTGATGCTAATTATGTATGCCGAAGTTTACCCAGAGGGTAACGATTTACCGAAAAAGCCTGCTTCACAACAAGAAATATTGGATGAACTTAAAAATTCTCATAAAGCACAAGTTGAGCGTATGAAAGCGGAGTTAATTGGCTATGCAAACTAGATTAGGTTCATTCATTGAAACTCTTGTGAACATTGCTATTGGCTTCACGATTAATTGGGTCGCCAATATGTTCATCTTGCCGATGCATGGTTTTAAAGTCACCGGCGGTCAGGCGTTCAGTATTGGATTGATGTTTACCGTTATATCGGTGATCCGCAGCTACAGCGTGCGCCGCTGGTTTAACAGTTATATCGTCAAGGCCAGCACGGTCATTGCCAAAGAAATTGAACATGAAGCCAAAACACACTAGATAAAGGAGAACGGTCATGCTAGTAATTACCAGTGTTGTAGTTTTGATGGTGTTGACATACGTGTTGGCGGTT